>Ga0129313_1000781_pt1 | contig 23316 bp, 18 predicted proteins | sample O1105metagenome_FD_94436 | JGI IMG/M metagenome (GOLD analysis project Ga0129313, IMG submission 94436) | Orangutan group fecal microbial communities from fecal samples from Wisconsin, USA - O1105 metagenome | ecosystem: Host-associated > Mammals > Digestive system > Large intestine > Fecal...
AGTACTGTTCGGGATGCGCCAAGTTCATTTCATCGAGAAGCACCATCAGCATGCCGTCGCTCCAAGGGGTCTTCTTGCTGCGCTGCGTCTGATAGAGTGAGCGGATAAGTTCCGTCGCTTCAAATTTGTTCTCAATAGAGTTGTAGTAGCCAAACAGTGATGCCGGGCTGTCCCAGTCGGGTTTAACGGGCACAGACAAGAATTGCATTCCGCCATGGACGGCGTATTGCTTCGGCAATTCCGACTTGCCGGTGCCGCTGACGCCGGAGAGCACGACCAGTGGGGACCATTCACCGATTTTCAGCGAGGTATGGTAGGCCATCAGCTGCCTTTTATTGAAATGGATCCCGCTCTTTTGAGACTGGGTCTGAATATGCGCAAGCCACCTGTTTTCATCCGCAAGATCCTCAGGATCTTTGTCTGCCTGAACGTCATTGAACAGAACAGGCGGCACTTGAATGGGGCGGAGCATATCCTCCCGGCTGACGGCTTTGCGTTGGTCCAACTCCTCCATCAATTCCTCAATGGTCTGCTTCAGGGAAGAAACCCTCTGGTTTGCATCATCTCTCTCATTGGCAGCACGGGAATTCATGGCCGCTTGATGCTTTGCTGTATCCAATTCATTTTGAAGGCTATCGATCCTGTTCTCCAAATCTTCAATTCTTGTCTTCCTGCCAACGATCTCCCGGATGCTTTCCCGGGTAATGCCATTGTCCCTGAACTCTCTCAACTCCTCTTTGAGGCGCTCACATTCCGATCTGAGGCGCGCTGCTTCTTCTACGAGATCTTCGCCGCCCTTTTCTGCTTTGAGCTTCTTCGCTCTCAGCGTTAAATCGGCTAATTTCCCCTGAAGATCATTGTTTTCCTTGACGATCTCGTTGGCTATGCGCCGCTTTTGCTCCAGTTCGTTTTTAAGAGCGGAATAGCGGTCCGCAACACAAGCTTCCATCCTCTCATCAAACAAACGCTTGGCTTCTTCCAACTGCTGGGCTTTATAGCGCAGTTCATCCTCCTGCTCCTCAAGCGCGGCCTTTTTGTCCGTCAATGCAGCCGAGAGCTTATCCATCGCTTCTTTTTTAGCCGCAAGCAGCCGTTCCGTCTTTTCCTCGATCTGACCGGGGATCTCGGCCTCACGCTCTGACAGCCGGATCTCTCTTTGGTCAAGCGCCTGACCCCGTAGATACAGATCCTCTTTTGTCTTTTGAAGAAGCGAATCGGCGGCAGCCACGATCTCTTCGGATTTTTTATGCGCCGCATCCATGATCTGCTGTTCATATTTATCCGCATTTAGATGGACACGCTTTTCATACTCGTCTGCCCTGGATATAATCGCTTCAGCCCGGATGCCTGCGGTCTGCTCCTTGCTGTCTATGATGGTCTTCTCTTCAGCCTTAGCCGCATCAATAATGTCCTTCGCCGCCGATACCGCCTGATCCTTTGCCTCCGCAACAACGGACGCGGCCTCTGCGCTGGCGGCATCCCGGATCGTCTTTGCTTCCGAGCGGGCATTTTCGAGAAGGTCCTGCGCTGCCGATTCAGCCTGATCTGTCTGGCGTGCGGCATTTTCCGCAGCCTCTTCCCGAATTTTCTCGGCTTCCGCTTTTGCCGACGTCACTACTCTTTCTGCTTCTTGGCCGGCGGCGGAGAGCGTACTGTCCCGCTGTGCAAGGATGCTCCGGGCTTCCTCATTCAGGAGAAGGGTCTCTTTTTTTGCGTTATAGGCCGCGTCTAACTCCTGAAGTTCCGCTCTCCTCGTGCTGATCGCATCGAGAATGCGGTCCCTTTCCTGCTCCGCTTCTGCAAGGATCCCATTTTTCTGCGCGACGATCTCACGTGCCTCGTCGATCGTCAGCATTTCCTCCTCAGACAGCGGCGGTTTTGAAGCCGCTGCCTGCTCTTTCATCCTCTGGATGACCTCATCCTTATTGTTTGCATGGGGAAACCTGTTTTTGCTTTTTCCTTTATTCTTGCCCATTATTCTCCACCTTTCAAGACTTCATAAAAGGCATTGCAAATTTCAAGACACTCCTTATGGAACGACAAATATCCGTCGCTTTGCCCGGAAAAATCAGCCGGCTTGCTATGCCCCCGATATATACACACGGTATCGATCAGCTTGGGGAGCGCCGGCACCTGTGAAAGCAGTTTTTTCAAAAAAGCCGGTTTTTCTTTGTCCAGAACGACCACGGCCAGATAGAACTTGCATTTCAGCGTCATCTTGAACGGGTCACGGATCCATGCGGAGATCTTGGCTGTGTCAGGCTTATCGTCAGACTCGTAATCACAATGATATTTCCCGAATAACGCATGGATCCTGCCGTCATCTGAAAGCTTGTTCCCATCAAACCAGTTTGATGCGGCAACGAGCTGGGAGCGCACTGTGAACTCCCTTATCAAAACATCCAGCAGAACGCTCAGCAGATTACTGCATTCCGAGAAATACTCCGGGTCCTTGTAATAAAACCTATAGCATACCCGCTTGGCCGTCCCGCACACTTCAGCTTCCCGCCCGTCAGAAAGAGCGCTGTAGGCTTTCATCTCTTCCTCCGCTTTGATCCGCGCATTTTGACGGTTATTGATATCCTCTTCGTTGCGTTCCGCCTCATCAAACGAGGCCCGGGGCGCAAGCAGAACATCGATCATGGATTCCACCAGAACGAGCATCTCATTGATCTCCCGCCGTTCCATTACAAAACCATTTACTTCTTTGATGGCATTGCCGTGCTTTGCGGCGTTTCTTATGGGAAGATACCGTTTTGCGGTCTGCAAAAGGCTCGGGCATTTCATAATGGCCGACCGGAAGGGATGATCCTCAGATACAGCAGCCTGAATGAAATGCGCTACCACAAGTTCAGGCAGCGAATCGGGAAATTTTCCCCCTGAAAACGATGCACGCAGAATATCATTCAGCGTTTTGATCCTAACTTTTCCCTCAGGACTCCGAAAAAAGCCGGCAGCCGTATCTGTATCATCCAGGCCGGCCTGCTCTGCGATGCCTACAAAATAAGGAACGTGGTCCCGCTGGGTCTGGAGGGGGGCCGTCAGCTTTTCCATTTCCGAAATCCTGTCACGCGGATAGTTTTTCACAACACTGACTGCGAACACTTTTTCTAAGAGGGTATAGAAAGCGATGATAAAGTCTCTGCCTGTCTCATTCAGGCTGCCTGGATCCATACCATTGGCGGCATCTGACATGTTGACGTAGCTTTTATAAATGGCTTCTAACTTGGCCGTATCCTCCAAAATATCAGGGTATTGGCAAAGATCAGGGAAATTGATCAACACCCGCTTTTTTGTTTCATCCTTGGCATCAATGAATGTCTCAACCCTATCCAAAAGCGTTTTCCGGATCTTGTCCATTTCCCGCATACAGCCGTCAAGCTCGCTGTTAAGTTCCGGAAATGCATGGATACCTGCCCAGATGCTTTCCATCAGCTGGTCCATCGTTTCGTTTCCCTTTGGGCTCATGACATGGATCTTTGAAAGATCTGATTTAGATAGAAAGCAGGGACAAATAAGGCCAACCGTTTCGGAAATTCCCAGATAATCCAGCCTGTTTTTTGCATTCCGCAGATAACGGTTTACGATTCCGGAGCTGTATATGGCCTTGGGATCTTTGGGAATATCGGCATCATTGACAGCGGCGTTCAATACGTGAACGCTATAACGCCTGCTGTCGCTCATGGATAACTTAAATGAAAACCGCTCTGTTTCTCTGTTGAGGTCAATATACTGCGGTTTTGTTTCTTCAAAGCGTGCGTTCTTTTCGTAGTCCTGCGCAGGAATCAGATCCGGATAGCATCTTTTCATGATGGGATCGTAAAGCACATAGTAAAATTCCTGGGCCAGCCTATCGTTTTCTTCGCCGCTCTCTGCATCCAGCTTATTCTCATATTGCCTGAGGATCGCTTTCACCAGAGGCCTTGCAAGTTTTGTGCGCTCCAATACAGTGTCGAGGACCTTTCCGGGCGCAGTCCCGTTGCGTTCATAATACTTCGCCAGGTCAACCACAGTTCTTGTAACAACGTTGTCCGGTACATCTGACTTTATCAGGCAAACCTGATATGCAACAGCCGGGATCAGGATAAATTCCGGCCTGCGCTCCCGCAGACCCGATCCAGGAAGCAGCGGCGCATTATTCTTCCGTTGCATAAGAAAAGTTCTTATCTTGGAATACTCTTGCATCACTTACCTCCTCGCTGGTACAAATCTCATAGAATTCCTTGATGGCAGGCACCGCGTCAGCGGCCTTTTTCCCGCGCATCATTTGGCTGTCCCCGGCAATGATCATACAGCGCTTTGCCCGGCTCAGCGCAACACATAGCCGGTGTTCATCCGTTGTAAATCCATAGCGTTTTTTCGCCTGGGTATAGCCCGTGTTGCTCCGAACCATTGAAAGAATAACGATATCGTCCTCCATCCCCTGGAACGCATCGACGCTTCTTACTCTCAGGCGTGCAGAATTTTCACTTAAAATCGGATCTTTGCTGACCAGGTTTTCCAAAAGCTCTTTCTGCCCATTATAGAAGGTCACGATCCCGTATGTGTATTTTTGGCTCTCATCGCCGGAATCTCCGATGATCCTGCTCAGCATGTTGACTACGCGCTCTGCTTCAGCCTCTCTGTAGTAGCTGCCATTTTTATTCTTAGCTTCTCTTGCGCCGACCCCGCCGGGGACATCCAGCCATGCCAGATGCAGGCCCCTGATATACTTCAGACCGGTCCCGAAACAGGCCGGGTCATTTCCCAAGGGCGATGCCAATTCCCCATCATAGAAGCGCCTGGATACCAGATCGCCAAGGGTTTTGGGCATACGGTACTGGGCATCCAACCGAATGAACCGTGAAATGCCGTCTTTTGCCTCAAGCTTTTTGACCTGCTCGATAAGATGCAGAAACATCGGCTTGTCCTTAATGATAGACTGCTTATCCGCTGCGGCCGCATCATCGATCGCGTCATATACCTTATCGCTGACAAACTGGGGCAGCTGCTTATGATCGCCCACCAGGATCATACGGTCCCGGGCGCAGCTCAGCGGGATCAGCAGATCGGGCGGGCAGCTCCGCGCCGCCTCGTCGATCAGAACATTTTCAAAATCCATATGCGCAGGATCCTTGCGGTCTGTCACATCACGGGATATTGCCTTTTGGTGGGTCGCTGAGATCACCGTCATGAATTCCGTAATGGAATCCCTGATGGCATCCTCGTCTGCAAATGCCCGGAGATAATCGGCCATGATCCTGTCTTCATCGCTGCGTTCGGCGGATTCGATAGACCTGACCGTGGTCTCGATCAAATCGGCTGCTTCACGGTTGAGCTTATCATTGGGGAGCATCCCGCTATGATTGCGCAGCTTTGCAAGCAGGCAGTTCTTCAGAATTTTGATCTTTCTGAAATCAATTTCTTCCGCAGAGCCGATGGTCTTTAACGCATAAGCAAGATCCCGTATATCCTTTGGCTGACGATCCCCTGAAAAATGCCGGACTGCTTTACTCAGCAATGCGGCGCCGCCGTCTTCCATCGACCGGGCGGATGTGGGAATGTTACTTGCGATCCGCCTGTCAATTTTCAAGCCTGAGATCGTGAATTCATCACCGGCGATCTCCCTGTCAACGGCTGACAGTAACTTTTCTGCCTTTTCAAGGAAACCGTCTCCGTGCCATATGGCACGGTCACCGCAAAACGGGGAGATATCACTGATATAAGCTTGGAGAAGGCTCTTGCACATCTCGCAGTTTGCTTTTTTCTGGTCAAAACTGATCGACAGCAAGCGCAGCTTGGCGACCAGCTCATCAATGTCGGCAAATTTCTTCGCCCTCTCTTCGGACGCTTCTAACTCCCTGCTCTTTTCAGTGATCCATTCGGCAATGGCACGGTCATTATCAGCCTTATCATCCTCTTCATCGCCGAATCCGAGATTGTTTTTCCCCTTGAATGTGATGACCGGAAGGCCATAAATGCGGAGCTTCTCTGCCAGGTGGACCGTAGCGTCCTTTTGATAAGCCGTGAGCAGGTTTTTCCCGAAAAACAGCTCGGGATCTTTTTCCTTTTCACTCAATGCCGTCATGATCGCATTGATGACCGTCGTTTTCCCAGTTCCCGGAGGTCCCTGAATAATGGCAAAATCAGGCGTATTCAAAGCAATTGAGATCGCTTTTCTTTGCGATTCTGTCGGCATTCTGCCTTTAAAGCAGCTTTTGAGCACATTTTCGTTCAAAGGTGTCAACCTGCGTTTTTCCTGCTTGTGTTCAATATCTTGGCCGGAAATAAGCATCGCCAGCTGGGGCTTTGCCGACTTTCGCTCAAAGATGCGCCGGAACGCGCTCTCCCGCCGCTCATGCTGCATCTCCGCCGCATGGATATTGGGGCGGATCTCACCGCTTTGGGCAGCTTCATATGCCTGATCGGAAGATCGAAAGCGCAGACACGCCTCTTTCCTGTCGCCGTTAACAGACAGCAGCACCGCCGGCAATGGACGGCGCTCTCTGCCATTGTCCGCCCGTCTGGAAATCGTAACGGCCCGGTCTGCGCCCAGATCATTCAGGTGAAGCAGAAAATTGGAAATATATTCAGGGTTTGTGATCCTGACAGTAAGATCACGGCCGTCAATGGCGTTATCCGCGAGCGTGTACTCCAGCACGCCGGCTTTATCGGCCGCAGCGCACACGAAATCATACTCGATCGTCGTATATTCGTTCCATAAGGACAAGTAATGTTCGAGCTTCTTGTCCAGAAACGCTTTGACCGCAATGCCCGCCTGATGTACGCTCGTTGCATCGCAGACGCTCAATGCGCACTTCCACAGCTCCAGGGAATATCCGTCATGGCGGAAAGGCGCTTCCCCTTTGGTAATTGCAAAGATCCTATCTGAGGCCGTCTGCTCATCGCTGACGCCGCAGTCGCCTCTGCTCGTTTCCACAGCATTTAGGATCCGGGTCCCGTTCACCAGGGAGAGAACTCTTTCCTTGGCATTGAGGTGTTTGGCGACAACTACATAGGATTCTTTTGCCAGAGTAACCGTATATTCACTCTCGATATATGCCCTGGCAGTGCCGTAATCCCTGTATTCGGGAATCTTAGAACTGATCGCCGCATCCGTTATTGCGATCTCAAGGCTCCTGTCCAATTCCCGAAGGAAAAAGCCTGTTACGGCGCTCACAGTCATTCTCCTGCCGTTTATCTGCGCGACCGCTGCAAAGTACGGCGAATCCTGTATCCCAGTCCAGGCCTCAGCATAACTGGGTGTTGCGAATTTCCCCAGGCTGCTGATAAGACCAGAAACAGGACTTATGTACGCATTGTCACTGTCATTTTGTTTTTTGATTTTTACGAGGTCCCCAATTTCAAATTGCCTCGTATCGTCACAGATCAATTCCGTAACGACCGGATCAAATAAGCATTGTAAATCAGAAAACCGCATACTATTCGTCCTTTGTCATTTCAAATTCAAATTCCCTGTCCTTGTATGCAGCGAACAGCTTTAGGCCCGCCATATCCGGCCATATGGCATTCTGAACAAGCCTTACCGTGAGTTTTGGGTCAAACACCTTTTCAATGCTGCAACCAAGCTTTTTAAGGGAGATCTCAAAGGCTGCAGAGTCCTTGCGCCTTTTATTTCTCGAATCAATCGCCTGCCACAAAATGGGAATCGAAATACCGTTGGAGTTCTGCCCGGTTTTCCTGCTGCTGAAGCGTTTTTCATAAATGAGGCATCTGCTTCTGACAATCTCAAACGAATCACAATCCTCTGATCCCTCCGGCGACTGCAAGGCTTTAATGATCAGGTATCCCTTCAGCGTATAGTAGTGCAGGCGCGGTGCTGAACGGTCCTCATCAGCGCATATAAAGCAGTCGTTTCCGAAATGTGCGTGGCCGTTTTCACAAGTCACCAGGCTGCTGCATGCAGCATGGAAGGCATTGAGCCAGGCCCTCATACTTGGCCTATGGGCCGGGTGGACTCTTCCGTCAACATTAAATGTCTGCAAAAATAACTCTTCCAGCTCCGGAGTCATTATCAAACCAAGGTTTTTTGAGATGCCATACTCAGGCAGGTTGTTCGTGCCCGCCTCATGCACGTATTGACAATCCCCGGCTTCTATTTTCTCAAAAACATCATCGCTGAAGTCACTGTCAGGTTCTTCATCCAGGATAGACCCATGAAAGGGCTTTGAAAAGGTCAAAAGCTCATAGGCCAAGAGCGCATAGGAATAGCAGTCGGATGAAAGTGAATTTACACATCCCCTGGCTATTTCAGGCGCCCGGTAAAAGGGCGTACCCACAGACGATGCCGCTTCGTTCGCATATGCCAGGTTATCAAGATCAATGAGCCAGACTTCACTGTTTCTGTCATCCTTTGAAACATAAATGTTGCCTGGCGACAAGTCGCTGTATACTATGCCGGAAGTATGCAGGTCGCAAAGGATCGAAGCCAGGTTCTCCAAGACCGCTAACCGCTTGGACAGACCGCCCCTCTGACTTAGCGCCGACCGGATATCAGAGCCCGGTTTCAAGTATTCTCCAAGGGGCTCCATACCTTCCATAAGCCGCATCACATAACCGCAATACGGTGCATGCAGCGGTGCGAGCGGGATCGCAAGGTGGTCGATCTGAGGAAGCGCCATGATCCTGTTCAGCTTTCTCATGTACTTTTTATATTCGTTTTGGTCTTGCAGAATATTCCCGCTGCGCGGGTCAAGGATTGCTTTGACTGCCAAGCCATGCCCTGTGTTCCCGTTGACGCGGTATACCGCACCCTGTCCGCCTTCTCCAAGCTGCGAGGACAGTGAAAATGTATTCTCTTGATCGTCACGGACAAATTTATCCATATTCTTTACCCTCTGGTTTATTTCGGGAATACCGATACAGCACTATAGTCTTATCATCCAGGGACTTTGGCGTCGCCCAGTTTTCGAGTATATCCAGCAGCTTTTTCTGGCGCTCGCAGGCTCTGCCTGCATTTACGCGGTCAACAAGATACTCTGTGAGATCCGCTTCTCTGCCGGGCAATACGTCTTCAGAGACGCCGTCGGTCGCAAGCATCAGGCGGATAGACGCAAGGCACCCCTCCGGAATAAATTTCGTATTCCAAACAGGGCTTGGCCGCATGGGCGATAATGGTACGACGATATTGGTGAACGAATCCGATCCGCCGCGGAGCAAAAACGGCTGACCGTCTATACTCCCGCAGATCATGCCATCTCCGATCTGCCCCAGATAAAGCCCCTGGCCGGCTATATGGGCCGCAAAGATACACGTTGTGGATGCAGCGGAACGGTATCTCTTCTTCAGCTTCAAAATGTAATGCTTCGTTATGGAGCGGGTGATCTCCGCCCTGCTTATATCGCCGCGGATGTAAGCGCAGAACGCTTCGTGGACTGCCTGGACGACCGCTCGGCTCCCAAAATGAGAATAGCGGTCCGATCCCACGCCGTCAGCCGCCGCCATTACGCAGCCATAGCCATAAGCGCGGTACTTGAATGCGTCCTGGTTAGGTATGTGCCGGTACACGTGATCGGCTCCGATCACGCTTGCGCCAGTAATAAAGCCGGGATCAGAAGGGAAAATCGTCATCGATCTCACTGCTGTCAACCTGGGGCTGGGCAAACACCTCTTCCATACTGGGGACCAGATTGGGATTTGCTGTTTTGATGCGGGCGGTGGTGCTCATCGTAACATACCTGAAAAACTTACTTATCTCGGCTGCATCAGAAGCATCAAATACCTGTTCTTCATCGCTGGTAAAGTTCTTGAGCACATTATAGGCGTCGCTGCCGCGGTCCACACGGATCCCCATGGCCATTCTATAACATTTGGCGCTTCTTCCCTCATGTTTAAATTCTTCAAGCGGCTCTTCCCAGCGGTCGTTGGGCATCCCGTCAGAGACCAGGACGACCGTGGGTCGATAGGCCCGGGACGGGATCTGCTCTTTATTCTCAATGATGCTTTTAGCAATAGAGATGGCTTCCCCCATCGGCGTCATGCCGTTGGCCTCCATATCCTGAAAAGCGGAAAGATCCAGCTCATCGATGGCCGTCATAGGCAGATGGACATTTGCGGAAGCCCCGCCGAAGGTAATGATCGCAACGGAAATGCTGGCAACCGTGCTGCTGTAATGTTTGAAACTAGTAAGCATGTCTCTGACCGCATGGTTCATCGCGCCGATCTTATTGTTTTCAAACATGCTTCCGCTGGTATCCAGAAGAAGGATGACGGGAAGGGTCCTCGCGGTCTGGTACACAAAGTCTTTCATTTCACTCATGCTGATTACTCCTTATTTATAATTCGCTCATATAGCTTTTTACCTTCCTGCTGAAGTCTGCAAAGGTCCTGCTTGTGCTCGCTTCCTTCTTATGAAGCTGGCCGGAAATGTCGCGTGCGGTCGGAATGCATCCTGTCCGTGAGGAAAGATCATATATCGCCTGGTCGAAAAAGGATCTGCTGCGGGCTTCCTGGACAATATCCGGCGGGCAGGACAGGAGGCGAACGGTGAGAATCTTTGACAGCACCTCTTGCTGGCTATGCCTGCACTTTTCAAAACAGATCTCCACGGCGTCAAGGATCTCATGCATGCCGGCTTGCTCCAGTATAAAATCTTCAAGCATAAAATCATCTGACAGAAAGCGGAACACGGCATCTGTATCTTCGTTATCCGTGTGGTCATGGATCACCGTATACTGGTCATTCAGTTTTACCAGTTCCCGGACGCGCTCTATTGGGATCTCAAGATATTCGGCGGCGGCAGCCATGACGGTATGGTCATCCAGGCTCCTCATCATTTTGCCGGCGATCAACTGAATATCGGTGATCTGCCTCTGCACCGTTTCCGGCAGGACAATGCCGCCGCGCATTTCAGCCGCATTGCGGATCGCCTGCTCCCTCCTGGCACGTCTTGCCAGGGATGCGGAAAAATAATTTACAAACGGTCCCCGGCTTTTATCATAGCTGCGCAGGCACTCGGCTGCCGTCTCAACGATCTCCAGACCCATATCCCGGTAGCGGGAGCTGCTCAGGAGCTGGGAATATTCATATAGATACAGCAGGAGTTCATACTCCAGGTTTCGGTATTTGACCGGCTCTGAGTCCCTTGATATGTCAAAGATTTCTGAACGCTCAATGCGGTCTTTGATCTGCTGGAGCATTGGCGATGCGTTCTTCATAAGCAAAGTCCTCTTCTTTGGCGGTCAAAACCTGAGCAGCGTGTCGAGCGTCTTCCTGGCTTTTTCAGATGAGCCGCATCGCAGGGTGTACAGCAGCGAATTCAAATAGATCAGATATGACAGATCACAAAGTCTAGGATTTGTCGGTTTTTCATTCTGGAAATATACCTGACCGTAAAAAACATGCTGCACTTTGCACGCAAGATGCTTTACCGCAAAGGACAAGGCTGCCAGAAGGACAACCGGCATTGTTTTGGAGCCGTATGTGGTATCGCTGATGATCTCTGCGCAGTCTTCGCACTCGGCAACAATTTCTGACAGCAGCTTTTCGCTGGAGGCTTTCTCCTCGTCAAATCCGGTATTCAGGATCTTGTATTCGGGTGCGGCAACCACGGCGCCGCACTGTTCCATAAACTCTCCTTGAAAGCGTTCGACGTTTCGGAGATAATTCCCATTGGGATCACATTTACATAAAAGAACGACTTTAACGCTGTCGTCCGGAGACAGGAGTCCTTTTAAGCAAGAGAGGACCGGATACGTCACAGGCCGGTCACTGATACACAGCGAGCTGTCATCCGAGTGGTACACCAATGGCTTAATGGATTCGCGCATAGCCACATTGCAAATAATGATTTTCCGCATATAACAATCCTGCTTTCTACGATTTTGGCCCCGCTCAATGTTATATAGCCGCAAGGGCAAGCGGACTTAACACTTTGCCAGGAAAATTATGCCTGGATCTGAGCAACTTTGAGGTGGTGCGGAAGAGAGCCCACAACGATCACCTTCCGTTCGTCATCATAGAGAAAATAGATCCTTATGAGATTTCCGTTCGTCTTGCCCACTTTCAAATGCTCATTCAGCAGCGTTTCAACCGGTTTCCCTTTGTATCCTGTCTTATATTTTATTTTGTATTGATTTGGGTACATCTCGACAGCCGTGTCGCCGCAGCCGGTCACCGTGAACGGACGGCCGTATTTTTCCGAACATTTCCTGTTGGCATCATCCTGCGTGATGACACCGGCCTTAAAGTCGCGGTACTCTTTAGCGAGATACTCGAGCGCATCACACAGCAATTGCATGTCAATATCGCTTGCCGAAACACTTTTGATCAATTTGACGGCTCTTTGGTGAAACTCCAGTCTTCCGGCAAAACGGTCCTGCACCCAGTCAGGTATCTCCTGCGGCGTATTGGGCCGCAGCGTCAGACTTTTGAAATACTCCAGGCATTCGTCCATATCGGCGGCCTTTTTGTTGGCTTCCTCAATTTTTTTTGCAGCCTGGCTGCGGATCTCCTCCATCTGCGCACCGGCGTTGTCCAGTTGATTTTTCAGTCTGGTTATTTTATTTGCCTGCTGCTGGATCTTATCGTTACGTTCCATCAGTTCGTACTCATGCTCTTCACAAAGAGTCTGGATGCGGTCTTCGTAATCTTTGATCGTATCATCCATACTCAAATTTGCTTTCTTATATCTTTCAGAAAGCATTTTTTTGGCTCCGGTGAGAAACACAACATTCCCAAACGGCACGCTTTTCTTTCTCAAATAATCGCGGCTCAACGCCATGAGCTCGGAGAAGTTGCTGTCCTTTGCAGCCGGAGAATACCGGTATCTTAAAACGCCCGCGCCCAGTTCATACGGTTCAAGAAACAGGATATCACCGCTTTTAACATCGATCTGATGGATCTTTCCAAAGGAATCAAACTGATCCGCGGGAAGATGGAAACTGTGTACGTATGCAAGCCGGGTCTTCGTAAACAGGTCTGTATCATATGGCACGCTTGGCAATTGATCGTCCCTTGCGGGCTTTTGGTTTACGCCTGCTGCCGGGAGAGGCGCGGGCCCATGGGAAATATCGGCCGATTTTAATATCTCAGAAAAGTCAAACGGTGGTTTACCGGGATCAAAACCGAATTTCGGCACATTATTTTTTACCAGCGGTCTTTCTGGGATATAGTCGCAGAATACGACCGCCGGCATCGTCCATTTTCTCAAATTTTCTCTTAATTGCTTATGCCGGTCTTTTGAATTCAGTTCCCAGAGGCGGTTATCGATCAGGTAGCCGGCTGAAAGCCCCAACTTTGGATTTTCGGCCAGAGCAGAAACAACCGCAGGACGCAAAACGACCGCCTGTTTCTCGGCCCCTATGTTCTCTGGTTCTGATACAATCAGTTCGACCCCCATATGCATTATGTTTCCGATGACTCTGAATGCAATATTTGTTTCAAACACCCTGCCTGGAATAGCAGTGCTCACTTCCACCCCATTCTCCCATTGTGTGCTCAGATCCGGTTCGATCAACCGGAAGGCCCAGACCTTATCTTCCGGAACACATATGATCTCCACTGTGTATCCACAGTCAATATGTGCGCTCTTAAGATCGTGGATTGACACAGCCAAATAGTCATCCGGGTCCGGTGCCTGAAATGATTCCGGTATCTCAAACTCCCTGAATTTTGTACGCAGCCACTTCAATACGGAGAGCGCCCCGATCACAAGTTGGTTATCTGCGGTTTCTTTTGTATTTGCTGCAACTGCATAAAACTGATAGGTGGGATATCTAACGCTTTTTAACAGAATTCGTGGCGAACTATTCCGAGCCATTTTGATCTCCTTATTGTATAATCGTTCTACAGTGTTTTGACGCTTACCCACTGCGGTCAAACAAAACCTGCGTAGTCACTATTATAGTATTATTTTACAAAAAAAGTCAAAGAATTGACAACCTGTATTTAGTATAACGTCAAAATGCATCCTAATGCGCCAGAAATTTAGTCTTCCATTGCCATTTAAAAATGTTCAGCCGGGAGATCGCCGACCCTATATAAAATTACAGGGTGGGATCTTACTAAAAGTAAGCTCTCTGATTTCTTGCCTGCCGTGCCGGTAATAAGCTTTGCTGCACTGCGCCGCTTGCTTTGCTCCGCATTTTGTCGTACGATCCACATAGGCAAGCCAGCAGCGGTTCGGTCTGCGGAAAACGGCATTCTATAAAGAATCGAGTGCTGCTGATGAGGGATCACTGGGAAACCATTCATATGTTATATATTGCATTTCAACGGTGTTCATCAACGGTGAAAAAACAGCATACTGACACAGAATTTAGAGCGGTTTCAGCCGCTCTTTTTTCTTTTGTGCAAGTTGCTGTTTTCGAGCCAAATTTTTTCTAAGAAATATTTGGCGGTGGTTTGTTTGGAATGTAGAAGTTGCAGAAAAACGCAAAATCGCTTTATTTTCGATGTTTTGGACTGCAAAATTTACGCAGTACAGGAGGGAGTGAGTATGTGGGAGAAAGTCAGCACAGCATATTTGGTGAATGACCCTCGGAAATTCACCAGCATGGAAGAAGCGGAAAAGGATCTGAACAGGCTTCGTGCCGTCTGCGTCAGGCTGAAAAAGAAACAGGGTGAGGACATCGCTTTTATGCTCGGTCTTTCTGTCATGGACTCACAGTACATGGGCAAAACGGGTTATCAGAAGTCCATGCGCTACGGCGGCAAAAAGGTCTTTATCTGCTCTGAAAAGCACATACACAACGGCGAGCGGGTAGAGCCTTGCACAGACAAGCCGCCGCACATTCACATCATGGTACAGGGGTACGGCGCAAGCACAGCCGCAGAGCGTGTGATACAGAGCGTGAAGAAAGGCAAGCCAGACTGCAAACGCCACAAGCAGCACTTGAAAGCGGCAGAGCAGACAGCGCAGGCGGCAGCATATATCGAGGGGCAAAGCACTGTTTTACGGCGGGTTTGAAAAGTGCTTTTGTACGCTTTCAGTACGCCGTTGATAATCGCTAAGCCTTGATACACAAGGGGTTGCGGGTGGTCAATGGGTGCGCTTCATTTGTTATGTAATATATATAGGCTCAATAAGCGTTATAGCCATACAGCTACACAGCAGCCATATACAACAGCTTTACAAGCTGATGATATATCAAATCTAAAGAAAGGGTTTTATACAATGTCTCGACCGCCGATTCCCACGGAATTGAAAAAGAAGCACAAACGGGAATATATGCGTAACTATCGCAAGCAGAAATTACAGCAGTCATTTGGTACAGCTTTTCAGTGTACCCCCTCACCCCTCACCGCAGGGGGTACACACAACAACACAGCGGACAAGATGAAAGGAGAAAAACAGGTATGAACTCAAACAACGGATTGCCGTCTGGATGGACGGTCATGCAGCAGCCCAAATGGAAGCCTTATGCGCTGCAAGTTCTTATTGACACGAAGCCTTACCCCGCCGCCCTTGCCAAGCTGTAAAAGCAGAAAGAGGACTGCGGCTATACAGACAAGTGGTATCGGAAAGAACTGCGAAAGCTGAATAGAGAATGGCTGCATAAGGTACAGAGTGCCTTGCAGGAGAATGAGCGCTACATTGGAATGCAGCAGGCAGAAATTGAAAAGGTACGAGCCACAAACTTTGAACACCACTACACAGAGAGCGACTATGCCGATTTGCAGTTTATCCAGAAACTTATCAAGGCCCGCATTGTAGCCGAGGGGCAGAACAATGATGCAATGATTGGGCGCATTGTAGACGATTATTGGACGATCATGCTTCAGTTTGCTCCAATTCTCTGATCATATCATCGTAAAAGCGATGCTGGTTACTTCTTGCTGACGCGCCGTTTTTCACTCCACGGCATATTTCCCAAAAAGCTAACGAAACATCCGCCTTGATAGGAAGTGGCGTTTCTTCCATGCTTTCCCGCGCGGGCACCACTTCATGATACGGTTTCAGCGGCGATGCGGAAATTTCATTGATTTTACGGCAGATACGCGACATGTAGTAATCCAAATACTGCAGATCCATTGCAGCAAAGACATCCCGCTCATGCAGCAAATTCGCCTGCCATTCTTTGGAAACCAAGGTCATATCTTCCGTATAGAACATACGGAACCATTTTTGCCGCGTTTCATTTGCCGCTTTGCCGTTATGTCGTTTTGTGAAGTTCAGAATCTGTGCGGTCAAGTCCGTCAATTTACCGTCCAGGCGGCTGATTTGCCCCGGATCGTCAGCATTCTGATCTGCAACAAAATCTCCCAATGTCAAAGAATTCTCGTCAGAAACGGCAGCATCCAGACTATCCGCATTAGGGGCATGCCGCTGTTGCGATCTGAAATGATCCTTACTGCGTTTGGCAAGTAAGAACTTCAGATAATAGGAGAAGGGGCCTCTCTCCGGCTCGTATTTTTCACACGCCTCCAATAGGGAGTCCACAAAAACATTGGAGGTATCGTCATATAAGTCGAAAGCCAGCAAAAACAGCTCATTGCGCAGAATCGCCCATTCTCCACAGGAAGGTTCTATTGTTTTTATCTGGACAGCAATTTCGTTGAGGCGTTTCTCCTTTTCAACAGGTACAGACAAAGGCGGTTGAGTTCTTCTCATACCCTCGCCTCCTCACAGTGTCAGGATCTGATCGATGACCGCTTTTGGATTTTCCACGCCTCGATCCGCTAAAACACGGACGATTTCATCCATCTGCACCAGCGCTGTCATATCATAGACCTTGCCTGACCAGGTGTGTGCGTCTTTCTCCGGCCTCATGATCTGGCCATAGACGATGCACGAAATGGTGGTGTTCTTCTTCACGCGGTATGCATATTGAATCGCCATCATAAGCGCCGTGGACAAAGGCTTTGTTCCATAGGTCATACAGCAGAACAGCTCATCATCGTCAGCCGCAAAATCCAGAAGCTTCTGAAAGGTTTCTACATGGTTAGCCACCCGGTCATCTGTCGGCACAGTAACTACTTGAATATCCGGGTAAGGTATCTGCTTTTTCTCGCAAACGTCTGCAACCTCCCTGCGGAACAGTTCCAGATTCCGGTGTCCAATATCCATATCCGGCACCACGGCAATTACAGCGATCTCCTCGCCGGGCTGTGTATATCCCTCTAACGCTGTAATGATTGGAAAGCGCGTTTTGTGATCCAACTGCAGTCTAGAGTTTTCCACTGCCTGATATTGGTATGCATACAGTTCGTCATCCAAATTTGTTTGTAAGGAGATGACGGTATAGAACTTTTTCATTGCTTCCTCCCTTTTTGCGGTTGAACCCGAAGATTATCTAACGCTTTCAGTAAGGTACGCCGGATGTCCTCTATAGTGGTATCCGAGGGACGCTTATAGCGATAGTCGGAAAGATAGTCCACAACCTGTTTTTGAAGTTCCGTTTCCTGATCATTCGCATGGTTGATCATGTTGCGTAGCAACCGGATATAGAGGTAATCTATAGCAATCTGGCGTAGCTGCGGCACAGAACACTTTTGATCAAAGTAGGATCGAGGCAGGTACTCTTCAAAGTGCTCCATTGTTGTAACCGTGTAGTCCTTCCTAGTGCCATTTGCCTCCTCTGGCTCCCAACCATAATATGCCTTGCGCATATTAACACCCATTTTCAGTAAATGCTCATAGAAGCGAGCCTCTTCCTCGGACTCATACTCCTTCATATTGGGGCTAGGAGCATCAGGGCGAACCTCCAGAATGTCATTACGGTCACGCAGAATATATGCAGGGATACGCTTCTTGTAGATTGTCAACGCCTGCTGGATCATATTGCTTTCCACGCACCATTTGATAAAGCCCGGTGTTGTCAGTTTCTTACCAAACTTGCTCTGGAATACCGGCAGTAATGTTCGGATCAAGGGATCATCACAATCTTCTGCCTCGGCAAGCGCTGCATTGAAATTTTCCATTCGCTGCTCGATTTGTTTCGTTCGGCATAATGTAATTGTTCCGGTCAGCTTTTCCATAGCAGTCAGCAGCTTGTTGATTTTCGCATCCCGTTTCTCTGTCGGCTGCATGTCATAGTAACACCGCTCCTCAGCTTCCGGTTTCATTGCGCTGAGTACCAGAATAATTTTCCTTGCCATCAATCACCCCTCCTCAATGGCGCTTATATTTCGCGGCAAGTTGTGCAAGGAGGTCATCCATGGAAGACGATGCATCATTGCCGCTGCTTTTTTCGGCAGATTCTTCTTCCGCATTCTGCCGGAAGCCTTGAATTGAGGGAAGCGGCATGCGGACATTCTTGTATTCGTCCAACGTCATATAGCCCGCTTTTTCTGTAGGTTGAATGATTCTGTGCAGATAAAGGAAATCCAAAATCTCATTACGACTGCGAACAGAGGGGCATTTCTTAGGCTCCTTGATCTTCAGATTTTCTGCAGCAAACCGATCATACGCTTCGATGTAGTGGTCAACCAGTTCCGTTCGATCATCACCCGGAGCACTGCACAAACCATCAACACTATACAAGCTCTGAACATCCGTTTCCAGCAGGCAGTCAATATGCAGTTTCATGCAGCCGAAGCCGAAAGGTTTGCCCATACCGATACTCTGGTACCCATGCCGTTTCCATCGGCATGGACAACCGCAATGAAGTTGTCCTCCCCGGCCAGTTCCTCAAATTTGTTGGGGGAAGCGCCAGTTTTCCGGTACCGAAAGTCCCTGCTCGAGTCTTCCTGTCGGCTCTGCCGCTCCCGGGTCCTTTTCCATACCGAAGCTCAGCCGTCGGAAAGATGCCTGCCGCAGCGCCTTCTTCCGTTCCAACGCCGCAGACAGCTCTTTCAGATTTTCTCTAGGCGTCTTCGCCTCATCGTAGTCCATCTGCTTGACGAACAGCTCCACCCCCGGGAACTGCCGCATGGCAGCCTCAGTCACTGCCCGTGCGAAGGCAGTGGCAGTCTCCTGATCCTCAAATTGCAGAACCGTGTGGCCGCCGCCAGCGTAAACCAGATTTTCTTCCTCGTTATACAGCGTCCCCGCCGCCGTCTGGAAGAAACAACTCCCGGTCACATAGCTGATATCGGACGAGCGGGCGGCATTTTCACGCAGCTTCTTGCTGGCAAAGATATACACCTGCTTTTGAGATACTTCCAGGATCATCATTCTTTTTTTCAATGTATGCGTCCTCATCTTCTCAAAAGATTGTCTATATTATACCACGGTGCGACAGGAAAGCAACCGATCACTGTGTGCTTTCAACAGCCGCAGAGCTTTTTTCATGAGTTCCCTCCCTTCTTCACAGTTTTTAGTTTCATCTCCCCACCCCCCAGTTCACGATTTACGCAACAAAAATTTTTTGTTACAGATAACCTCCCTTTTTGAGAGTCAAAAAACCCCCTAAAAAAGGGGGTTATCCGCCTTGCGATCCAAAAAAGAAGGTCGAAAACTGTTGCTTTCTCACAAAAGTCTTGCTTTTCAGACGCCGCTTGTGCTATACTGAACGTACGGATTATGGAGTAGTAACAAAATTACATCAAAACGCCTATATAGATTTGTATCCTTTTGCCAATGCAATCCGCAGACACCGTCTATAAGTTCATCTGTATTTTCAAAACACCCGCCGCAGGAATTTCGCCTGCGGCGGGTGTTTGCCGATTGTCAGAGACACTCCGTCCTCCGGCGTACTTGTGACGCAGTCCAATGTGCCGTCGCCCGTGTGCCAGTCCGTGCTTCCGCCACGCTTTTCTCTTACAGCCCCTCCTCCGGCCAAGGCTCAGCAGTGAGGGCACGCAGGTCCTCCATGTCCAGTTCTGGCTCGTCACCGGGCGTCGATGCGGAGACGCTAGCCACGCTCCGGCTCAGCCAGGCGAAAAACTCGCGGAACTGCAGTCCGCTCAGCCGCACGGGCTTCTGACGCGGGCTGACACGAGCCAGCATATCCATGTCGGCGCCGGGTCCGATGCCGACAGCTACCACGGTCAGGCGGCGGGCCTCCGCCAGACGGCGGATGTGGTTTGCCGCTGTCTCCAGAACGGCGCGATCACCGTTGGGGTTGCCATCGCTCATTACCACCAGGATCGGCTGGTAGTAGTCTACACCGGTGGTTTTGTACTGAGTCTTCCGGTTGTCCAGCAGATTCAGCGCCATAGTCAGGCCCGCACCCATGTCGGTCAGGCCACCCGCCTGCAGTTCGGGGACCTGCAGGTGATCTACCGTGTTGAAGTCCGCGGCGCATTCCGCCGTGTCTCCGAAGGACACCACAGCAGTTTCCACGGAGTAGAGCGTCAGGTCATCGCTCCGCATTTCTGTCAGGTACTGCTGAACGCCCGCGTTCAGCTCCCGGATCGGCTCGCCGCACATGGAGCCGCTGATATCCAGGCACAGGGCCACAGGGATGCGGGGCGTTGGGTTGCTGACGAGATCCCGCAGCCCGGCCAGCATCAGGTTGTAGTTTTGCATGAAGTGCCTCCTTAGCATCTGTTGTTTTGTCTGATTGTCTCTGCTATAAGATCGATATGACTTTCCCTGAATTCAGGGATTTCCCATATTTTTTGTGGGTATACACCCACATGGCTTTGAGTCTGAGGTTTGTGCTTGTCCTTCTTGCTTTTCTACACGCATTAAATGCAGAAAAAGTCTCGGATATCGCCGGCCACCTCATCCCACACGGACTTGATGGCGTTACCAGCCACCACTGCGGCCCCTATGGCCACCGCACCTGGAACCCACAAAGGCGCTGTACTGCCAGCCAGCAGAGTCGCTGTGCCGATACCGGCTGCCGTTGCCGCGACAGATCCGCCAGCCGCAGCCAGTCCACCACCCGCAGTCTCCTGTACCACGTTGGCTACGAATTCGCTGCCATCGATCTCACCCTTGGCCATTTTTGCGCCGGAGCTCACCACTTCGATGGCACCAGAGAGAACCGCTCCGGCACCACCGGAGCTCATGGCTACCTTGCTCACCTGCGCTGCTTTCAGGCTGCCGCCAATCGTCTGTGCCGCAATGCGGCTTGTGTCCACGCTGGAGATTCCTGTGGACGTCATCTTTTGGGACACGTTTTTCCCATTTTTTGCCATGTTTGCGACTGCCTTCTCATAAGCTGCCACGGTTTCTTTTGTTCCCATCAGCTTTGTTCCGGCGTACTTGCCGCCGGCAGCCTGACGAGCCACTCTATCCGCAGATGCCGCGGCGTCTTTCAACTGGGTGCGCCCCACTATGGAGCCCCCCTGTTTCAGTAGGACATCGTCCCGTACAGCTGTGGTGGACTTGCTCAGCACACCCTTTGTTCCGCTGATCAAGTTCTTCGGTGCGGCGGTCAGTGTGTCCCGGTACATGATTTCATGCACCACGCCTTTGAGCTGAGGGTTTTTACCGCCGGAGCGTGCTACCGCCTCTATACCCACCTTGCTCTCATAGACCGAGCGGCCTGCCGCCGTTGCAGTCCCGGCTTGGCGGCTCTTTTCGTATTCCATTGTGTTCCTCCTCTTTTTTGACTTTGTTGTTTGCCTCTGCTATATGATCGATTTTTCAGCGCCCGTTTTCAGGGGTGCGGAACATTTTTTAATCTTGCTTTAAAAAACGCATCCCCGCTATACCGAGCGCCGCACACTTCCCCTCACTCCGCTTGGAAACCGATCCGCAATGTTTTATCTTTGGCTGGTGCCTGAAAGTCCTCCGGAACAAGCAGCCGAAGCTGCCGTTCATCCAAGTGCTCCAACGGCTGCTTTATCAACCGTGAAGCCTGCGCCATCAGCGCCTTGTCTACCATATTACGGACATACCGCCCGTTGCCGAAGTCCGGATCCTCCATAGCTTCGCCCAGTATTTTCCGTGCCTTTGCATCTGCCGCGTCCGTCAGTTCCCGACCACATTCACGGATCATTTTCAACAGAATATCGTGCAGTTCGCTTTCCGAGTAATCCGGGAAATCTACATGAAAGGAAATACGGCTCCGCAGGCCCTCGTTCCGGCTTAAAAATTGCTCCATCCTCTGTGGATAACCGGCAAAAATGACCATTACATCTTCCCGCAGATTTTCCATTTCCTGCACGATGGCATGGATCGCTTCATCCCCGTAATAGCCCTCCGCGCCGTCCACCAGCGCATACGCCTCGTCTATGAACAGCACAGAGCCTTTCGCCCGTGCAAAAACCTCATGGACAAGCTTTGCTGTCCAGCCGACATACTGTCCCACCAGTTCACTGCGGCCCACCTCTATGAAACCGCCGACGGAAAGCACACCGTACTGTTTGCAGATCCTGCCCACCAGCCGTGCGGCGGTTGTCTTTGCCGTTCCCGGCGCACCGGTAAAAATCATGTGCATCCCCGGCTTTGCCGCACAGACCCCTCTTTGAACCATGACCTTCTGCACCCGATGGTAATCCACGATCTGTCGGATCTGTGCCTTGATCGCGTCCAGACCGATCAACTTCTCCAGCTCCTGCAGCGCGTCTTTTTCCTTATCATTCCCGCCGGTTTCCGGTTTTGGCTCTGCCGGGACGACTCCTCTGTACGCTGGGTACAAAACAGTCCGCAGATGATTGTCCCGCCACCGCTCAAATGATTTTTGCAGTTCCGCTCTGGTGCAGGGCGTATGCAGATCACTCAGCAGTTTATCCATATCACTGCCACGCCTCTGGTTACCTTCGGCGGCCAGCCTTTTAAGATAGACTTCTGCCTGCTCCCGCCCTACTGTACCGCCGCCCAGCCAAATGAAAGCCAGATCGCCGCAGCGTTCCCGCAGATGCTCCATGACGCCCCGCAGCTTTGTAGGCGTGATAAAAACCGTCAATACAGATGCCCGGTACTTGTCTGCCAACGCGGTAAGGATCTGAAACGCAAACCGCCAGTCCGCGTCAAAGTTCTTTTCCATATCCGTCAGTTCACGCAGTTGGATGATCACCGCAGACCCCTGCTGCAAGCGGTAGATCCGCTCCAGAACCTCTTGAGAAAAGCCACAGCCGTAGGCGTCTACCCACATCACTTGCTTTGAACGCAGCCGCCCATTCATGCGCAAGGCTGTCAGGAGAATATCTGCCGTTTCACGCGCATCCGCCACACCATCATCCTCCACAATGTAGTGTACGGGATGACCATAGGCCCTTGCCTGTCTTCGGCTGAACATTCTTTGCAGTTCCTCCTTTAGATCCGGCAGCAGATTTTTGTCACAGTAAGATGTCATCTGTCTGCGGCTATACGGCTTTTCCAATGCCATCTGAGAAAATGTTCTATCAGCCATAGGCTCACCGAACAACTCAAGGCCCAGCTCAGCCGCCGTTTCTGCCAATGGAGTTCGCCCGTCTTCTCCGGACACGCCGCAGATCTCCGCAAAACGGCTGACGGAAAGCTCTTCCAATTCCGTGATCCGGGCGGAGACACCATTGCTCCGCATCCAGCGGGCTGCCGCGCGCTCCGCTGTGTCC
>Ga0129313_1000782_pt1 | contig 23302 bp, 21 predicted proteins | sample O1105metagenome_FD_94436 | JGI IMG/M metagenome (GOLD analysis project Ga0129313, IMG submission 94436) | Orangutan group fecal microbial communities from fecal samples from Wisconsin, USA - O1105 metagenome | ecosystem: Host-associated > Mammals > Digestive system > Large intestine > Fecal...
GACTTTGATTTTTTGATGAGATACTTGCCTAAGCTACCGGACGATTCCTACGCCAAAACTGAAACGCTAAAAATCCTCAAGCAGCACAAAGCGTATATGGCACAGTTTGAAGAAATGCTGAACGATGAAAAAATCGCATAACGACAGGCACTTGTAAGCCATCAACGAGCCACCAGCCGCAAGTGCAGGGCGGAAAGCATCCGCGCCCTTGCGCCTGATAAAAAATGGAACTTTGATTTTCTTGCCCGGCTTTGCTGCGGTGGGACGATCAAAGGAGCGTGCGTTTGAACAAAAAGAAAAAGTCCACAAACACTTCCCCCTATCCCGATGAAGCCATCGAACGTCTGGCACGGGCATTCTACCCGGCCATCCTTGCCTGCTGGAACAGCGAGGAAGGCCAAAGAGAATTTGCCGCATGGCAGGCAGAGCAGGCTCATATCTCTGGCAAAGAAAAACAGGAAGTTCCCGCTGGGGAACTCCCTGCCTTACTTATCGTGTGTGGATTTTTGCAGGGTGCGTCCGGGTGGGCGCACCCTGTTTTTGTTTGTGCTTATTTCTTCAGAATCCGCATTGCGTTCAGAACAGCGATGATCGTGACACCCACATCACCGAACACGGCTTCCCACATACCGGCCATGCCGAGTGCGCCCAGAACAAGGAACACGCTCTTGATTCCAAGAGCAATCACGATGTTCTGCATCACGATTCGCTTCGTGGCCTTTGCAACATCAATGGCTTCCACAAGTTTCGACGGTTCATCTGTCATCAGGACAACATCCGCAGCTTCGATCGCGGCATCCGAACCCAGTCCGCCCATGGCTATGCCGACATCTGCACGGGCAAGGACGGGGGCATCGTTGATGCCATCGCCCACAAAGGCGAGCTTGCTGCCCTGCCGTTTCTGCTTATCCAGCATTTCCAGCTTTTCGACCTTCTGGTCGGGCAAGAGCTGTGCATAATACGCATCCAGACCAAGTTCGTCTGCCACCGACTTGCCGATTCGCTCATCATCGCCGGTGAGCATAACAGTTTTTTCCACGCCGATTTTTTTCAGCTCTGCGATTGCGCGGTTGCTGTCCGGTTTCACCTCATCTGCAATCAGGATACAGCCTACATAGCTGCCATCCGCTGCTACATAGACCTTTGTTCCGGCTGCATCGCAAGCAGAATAGGCAATCTTTTCAGATTCCATCAGCTTACTATTGCCAGCCAGCACCTTCTTTCCCTGCACCATAACACTGATGCCATGTCCAGAGATTTCCTCAAAGCCAGAGAACTGCTTCTGGTCGATCGACTTTCCATAAGCTGCAAGAATCGACTTTGCAATCGGGTGGTTGGAATAACTCTCTGCCTGTGCAGCATACTCCAATACCTGCTCTTTCTGGTATCCGGCTACCGGAATGATATTTGCGACCTCAAAAACACCTTTTGTCAAGGTGCCGGTCTTATCAAAGACCACCACGCTCACTTTGTTCAGTGCCTCCAGATAGTTGCTGCCCTTTACCAGCACACCGCGCTTGGATGCAGCACCGATACCACCGAAGAAGGTCAGGGGAATGGAAATGACCAATGCACACGGGCAGGAAACGATCAGGAACACAAAACCTCTGCGCAGCCACTCAGACCAGCCGCCACCAAGGACGAGCGGCGGAATGATCGCCAACACAGCCGCCATTCCAACAACGACCGGCGTATAGTATCGTGCAAAGGTCGTGATGAAGTTCTCGGTAGGAGCTTTTCTTGCGGAGGCATTCTCCACAAGGTCAATGATCTTCGACACTGTGGATTCCCCGAAGCTCTTTGTGACTTTCAGCGTCAGCAAACCGCTCTGGTTGATGCAGCCGGACAGGGCTTCATCGCCTTTGCGGATGCTTCTCGGCACAGATTCGCCGGTCAGTGCCTTGGTGTCCAGCATGGATTCGCCATCCACAACGATGCCATCCAGCGGGATTTTTTCACCGGGTTTTACCACGATGATCTCGCCCACCGCAACGCTTTCCGGAGAAACGACCTGCAATACGCCATTCCGCTTGACGGTCGCCGAATCCGGACGGATGTCCATAAGGTCAGAGATGGACTTTCTGGAACGCTTTACCGCCAGCGACTGGAAAAACTCTCCGACCTGATAGAACAGCATGACTGCAACGGCTTCCGGGTATTCCCCGATGGCAAATGCGCCGATTGTGGAAACACTCATCAGGAAATGCTCGTCAAATACCTGTCCTCTGGTGATGTTTTTCACTGCTTGCCACACGACATCCCAACCAAGGATCACATACGCCACGATCAGAAATGCCAGTTCTGCTGGAGTCGGCAGCTTTGCGAACACGGTCAATGCCATACCGATTGCATAGACCGCAGCACCCACGGCAAGACGTATCGTGCGCTTCTTGTCCTCATCGTTATAGACCGCCGCTTTTTCTTCTTTTTTGACAGGTGCAGTGGCTTCCGGCTGCTTTTCCGACACCTCAACGTCCGGCTCGTGGCTGTGAACAATCGTGGTAACGGTGTCCAGCAGGGAGGTAGCCACCGATGTTCCTGCCTGAACAGTCAATGTCTGGTTCATCAGATTCACGGTCGAAGAAGCCACGCCACCCAGCTCACCGACTTCTTTCTCGATTTTTGCTGAGCAGTTCGGACAATCCAGACCTTTCAGGAGATAGACCTTCGTCACCGCAGGTTCGGTCTTTTCCGACACCTCAACATCCGGTTCATGGCTGTGAACGATCGTTTCGACCTGTTCCGCCAGTGTTGCATCCGCAGACTTTTCTGACTGAACGGTCAGTGTCTGCTGCATTAAATTCACAACCGAGGATTCCACTCCCGGCAATGCTCCGACCTCTTTTTCTATCTTGGCGGAACAATTCGGGCAATCCAGACCTTTCAGGATGAATACTCTTTTCATTTTGACCTCCACTACGTTTTCTTAATTGTTCAATTGCTCAACTTAAAAGACAAAAAGATAATCGCTTGCGCGATCATCCTCTTAAATGCTCAAATCCCTTGTCGATGATCTCCTTTACATGATCATCCGCCAGCGAATAATACACGATCTGGGCCTCTCTGCGGAATTTGACCAGTCCGGCAAGCCGGAGTGCTTTCAGCTGGTGAGAGATCGCCGATTTGGTGACGCCCAGCAGAACCGCAAGGTCGCATACACACATCTCGCTCTGTTCCAGAGCATGAAGGATCTGCACTCTTGTGCCATCTCCGAACAGCTTGAAAAGCGATGCAAGCTGGATGTAGTCGTCTTTCGGCTGCATTTTGCCTTTTACATCGTTCACGATGTCCTCATGGATCACATCGCAATTACAGGTGTATAAAGAATTTGACATCAGACGTTCTCCTTGTTTTGTAGTTGAACAACCGTTCAATCATATTATATCTGCTTTTCCTCCGTTGTCAAGAGGAAAAGTTAGCATCTGCTTCCTGCGATTTGTCGTCTAACAGACCTTGACAGCCTCCTTATTTCGCATACAATATAGTTGAGTGTTTACTCAACTGCCGTATTTTGCGCAGAAGATTTTTCATTTGAACAACCATGCAATAAATAAAAGAGGTCTGCCTGTGAAAGGAAAATTCATCACTCTGGTTCTGACATTGGGATTTCTTGCCGCGTTTGGCGTATTTATGCACTCGCCGCCCTCTATTCTGGATGGGCTGACCGGTGCGACCCCGAAAGCGAAACGTGCCGCACAGATGGCCGCACCGCTGGAGGGCAACTATCTGTTCTGCATCAACCCTGCGCTGGAACCGTTTTCCGATGCGGATTTCCGGAATGATCTGAAAGCATTTGTTTCCGGTGAGACAGAAGTCCTTTCCGATGCCGGACTGCCGCACATGACGCTTTCGGTCTGCGAAACAGACTATCCCTTGCTTTGCTATGCAACGGCTCTTTGTGAACGCCTGACTGCTGCCGGAGCAGATGTCACGTTGAAGCAGTACAGCGAAACCATGCTGCGTTCCCGTGCAATCAATGGGCGGTATCAACTGCTGCTGGTTTCGGAAAATACGCTTGATGCAACAGCATTGCCGGATGCAGACATCCTTCTGCTCTCCGCAGAAGAAATGGAGGACCCCTCATGCGAAAACTGAACACCATTCTCTCCGTTCTGCTACTTTTCATCTGTCTGCTTCATGGGCTGATGGGCAGTTTTATGTTGCTGGGCATCAGTTCCGGGGCAGGAAAGTTTCTGGCATGGATCGGCGTTGGCATTCTGGCGGCGCACACCGTCCTTGGGCTTTTGCTGACCGCACAGACATTCCGGGCTTCCCGGTCCGGCGGAAAACTCTACGGAAAGCAGAATGCTCTGTTCTGGGCAAGGCGCACCAGTGGGCTTGCTATTTTGCTCATGCTCTTTTTCCATATTGGCGTGTTCGGCAGAGTGCAGGACGGCGTATACATTCTGTTTCCGTTCACAACGGTCCGGCTGCTGACGCAGCTTTTACTGGTTGCTTCGGTATTTGTGCATCTTCTGCTCAATCTCCGACCCCTTCTGGTATCGCTGGGCATCGTCCGGGATAAGGAGCAGCGCGGCGACCTCTATCTGATTCTTTCTATACTGGTGCTGTTTGCTGCCGGTTCGATCATTCTATATTATATCGGGTGGAACAATGTATGAAACACACTTTGGTGATCGTGGGTGCAGGGCTGGCAGGGCTTTCCGCTGCTTTGACTGCTGTGAAAAACGGCTGGACGGTAAAGCTGGTGTCCTCCCTTGCCTCCGAGCGGGCGCAGTCTGTTATGGCAGAGGGCGGAATCAATGCAGCCTTGAATACCAAGGGAGAGGAGGATAGCCCGGAGCAGCATTATACAGATACCCTGACCGCTGCCTGCGGACTTGCTGACCCGAATGCAGTCTGGGGGATGACGCAGGCTGCGTCCGAACTGGTGCGCAGCCTGCACCATCTGGGAGTACAATTCAACGTGACAGATGACGATGAACTCGACCTGCGGAATTTTGGCGGACAGAAGAAAAAGCGGACGGCCTTTGCACAAAGCGATACGGGAAAGCAGCTAATGACCGCTCTGATTGATGCTGTGCGCCGGGAAGAAAGCGCAGGAACGGTCGAACGCTTTCCACACCATAAGTTCCGCACCCTGCTGCTTTCCGGGAACATCTGCGGTGGCTGCACAGTGCAGGACACCTATACTGGCGAACTGCTGCGGTTTGTATGCGATGCCGTCCTGATTGCCACAGGCGGGCTGCATGGCTTATTCGGTGATACGACCGGCTCTCTTGCCAATACCGGAGAAGTCACCGCAGAACTGTTCCGTCTGGGCGTTCCGATGGCAAATCTTGAAATGATCCAGTACCACCCTACCACGGTCGAACTGGGCGAAAAACGGATGCTTCTGAGTGAGGCCGCCCGTGGTGAGGGCGGGCGGCTGTTTGCATTACGGAACGGGAAGCCGTGGTATTTCATGGAAGAAAAATATCCGGAACTCGGCAACCTGATGCCGCGTGACATCACCGCGCGGGAAGTCTGGACGGTCAGCCGTGACTATGAGGTGTTCCTTGATATGACAGAGCTTCCTAAAGAAGTCATGGAGCATAAACTTGCCGGACTGGTGGATGATTGTCAGACCTATCTGCACAAAGATATTCGCAAAGAACCCATTCCGATTTTGCCGGGTATCCACTACTTTATGGGAGGCATTCAGGTGGACGAGCGGCACCGCACTTCGATGCGGAATCTGTACGCTGCCGGTGAATGCTGCGCTCAGTACCATGGCGCAAACCGTCTGGGTGGAAACTCTCTTCTGGGTGCGATCTATGGAGGACAGATTGCTGCGGAAACTGCCTGCCGGGAAACAGTCAGTTCCCCCAATATGCCCTGTGCCGAAGAATCCCTTCTGCCCGAACTTTCCCCGGACGCTCAAATGCAGATGAATCGTATCCTGCTGAACGCACTCGGTGTCGTGCGGGATGCACAGACATTGGAAGCGGGCATTCAGGAAATCCGCAAACTGTCTGGCACCCTTCCGCTTCTGGGCTGTGCCATGCTGGAAAGTGCCCTCGCCCGAAAAGAAAGCCGGGGTGCGCACTGGCGGGCAGATTATCCCCAACGCAACGATGCCGTTTACTGCAAAACCACCGTGGCACACTGGAACGGGCAGCATATCGCCATCAGCTTTGAATCCATCCCCGAAAGGCGGCATGATTTATGAACTACACCATCCGAATCAAACGGCAGGAAAACCCGCAGGCTTCACCCTGCTGGCAGGAGTTTTCCTTTGAGGGAAGTGCGGACACCTCGATTGCTTCGGTGTTGAACGAGCTGAATCACCGCAGCCCTCTGTGCGAAAAGAGCGGAACGGTCGTTTCCCCCATTGCGTGGGAATGCGGCTGCATGATACGCAAGTGCGGTGCCTGTGCCATGCGGATCAATGGTCTGCCTCGTCTTGCCTGTTCCGTTTTTCTGCGGGACTGTAAGGGAAGCGTTGTTACTCTGGAGCCTTTGAGCAAATTCCCACTGGTGAAAGATCTGGTCGTAGACCGTTCCGTGATCTTTGAAGCACTGAAGCGGACAAAGCTGTGGCTGGAAGGAGATGCGTTCCAGACCAGCTATACGCACAGCCAGCGGTATCGATCTGCTAAGTGTCTGCTCTGTGGCTGCTGCTTGGAGGTCTGCCCGAACTTTGACCCGAACAGTGAATTTGCTGGAGCTGTTCTGCCCGTCAACGCTTACCGTATTCTGAACGAAGAACAGGATATTGCCCATCAGACAGAACTCGCAAATGCGTATCGTCAGCTTTATTTTGAAGGCTGCGGAAAATCTCTTGCGTGCCAGGACATCTGCCCAGCCGGAATCCCGGTCGAAGAACTGATGTCACGTTCCAATGCCGCAGCGGTCTGGAAGCGATAAAGTGTAAAAGGGTATGCGGTTTATAGCCGCATACCCTTTTATGCTTAATCTTCTAATCCGTGACTTCCCGCCACATTCTTCAGATACTCCTCTGGTTCGCCGTTCAGAATCAAGTCTGCATAGCCAAGCGGGTCATTGTAGATGAGATAATCTAACTCCAACCTCTGCGCCATGGTCACGTCCAATTCATCCTCGACCCCAGTGCAGTCAATGGAGATCATTCTCCCATCCCGGAGCAGCAGCTCCACGCAGCCGGTATCCATGTTGAAATGGCAGGCTCTTGCATCGTACTTCATGTTTGTGTCCTTTCTGCCTTACGGCACCTTTACAGTTGTGACTTTTGTTATACGGTTCTTCTGATAAGGTTTTGGACACACAGCCGTCGGGAAGGAGCCTTCATTTTGCTTTCCGAAGAAAACAAAAAATCCGAACCCTTCTCCTATCGAGAAAAGGTTCGGATTTTCATGGTTTGGTGCGGATAAGAGGACTTGAACCTCCACCGAGTTGCCCCGATTAGAACCTGAATCTAACGCGTCTGCCAATTCCGCCATATCCGCATATTCTGTTTTGTTCCTGCGCCTCAGCGCCGGGAACGATAGTTATTATACCAGATACAGCAGAAATGTCAAGCACTTTTTTTAAAACATTTGCGTTTATTTTGGATTTGTCATACTTTCGTCAAAAATCCCGCTGTGAGCCGGTTTTCCGGTCCGCAGCGGGACAAAGTGGGTCTTATTCCAGGGTCTCCGGGGGCTGCTTTTCCGCTTCTTCCTCGACCATGCGGTAGCCCACCCCCAGCTCGTTGAGGATGTAGGCGTTGCTGCCCGGGCGGCTTCCCATCTTTTTGCGGATATTTGCCATGTTGACCTGCAGCTTTTTGGTGCTGCCCACGTCCGTGTCGCCCCAGATGGCACGGACGATGGCGGCATAGGTCATGACCCGTCCGGCGTGCTGGGACAGGAATGCCACGATGTTGTATTCCGTCTGGGTCAGGTGGATCTCCTGCTCGTCTATGTACACCTTGCGCCGGTCGTAGTTGATCCGCATTCCCTGCGCTCGGAACTCCCCGCCAGAGGTGCCCCCTGCGGCGCTCTGGTAGCGGTTGAACCGCAGTGCCGCACGGACCCGTGCCAGCAGCTCGCCGGTGCCAAAGGGCTTGGTGATGTAATCGTTTGCTCCCAGATCCAGTGCCTCTATCTTGTCTCTCTCGTCGGTGCGGGCGGACAGCACGATGATAGGGGTCATGTACTTCTGCCGCACGGTGCGCACCAGCTCCAGACCGTCCCGGTCCGGCAGTCCCAGATCCAGGATCACCAGATCCGGGTTGTGGGAGGCGAACATGGTCAGCCCCATGGTGCAGGTATGTGCCACCAGCGCCTGATAGTCGTTGGTAGTCAGCAGCATCTCGATGAAGCTGCAGATATTCGCCTCGTCCTCTACGATCAGGACTTTGAATTTGTTATTGCTCATCTTCTCCATCCTCCAGTTCAATTTCCTCCGTCTCCAGTGAGAAGCGGATCACGGTGCCCTCCCCGGGACGGCTTTCGGCACTGATCTCCCCGCCGTGTGCCTTGATGATGGCGGCGCACACCGAAAGCCCGATGCCCATACCATGCCTGCCGCTGTCGGCAGGGGCGGAGGGGTCTGCGCCGCCGGTGCCGGAAAACAGGGTCCGCAGCCTCTCCCGGGGGATGCCGCAGCCGTCGTCCCGCACCTCAAACACCGCACGGCTGCCCAGAGTGAACACCCGCAGGGTCAGGGTCTTCATGCCCTCGGCGTGAAGGGCGGCGTTTTCCATCAGATTCATCAGCACCTGCCGGATCAGCATGGAATCCATGGGGATCACAATGAACTCCTCCGGCAGCTCCACCTGCACCGGTATCGCCGGGTAGTGCTTGCTAAACTTTACCAGCACCGCATCCACCAGCTCTTCCAGCACGGTGGGGGTCTTTTGCACCGTCACCTTTTCGCTGTCGATCCGGGTAATGGACAGCAGGTTTTCCACCATGCGGTTCAGCCACTGGGCATCCTCGCAGGCATCCTGCAGCAGCTTCAGGGTCTGCGCCTTGCCCAGAGAGTCGTAATTCTCCGCCACGGTGGAGCACGCCCCGTAGATGGAAGTAAGGGGGGTGCGCAGGTCGTGGGACACTGCCCGCAGGAGGTTGGCACGCATCTTTTCCTTTTCGCTCTCCATCCGCAGCTGCTCCTGCTTTTTGACTCGGGTGGTGAGGGTGCTGGTCATGATGGACACCACCAGCATCACCACACCGGAAAACAGGTTCTCCGGCAGGGTAAAGTTGAAGGCAAGGTAAGGGGAAAAGAAGGCAAAGTTCACCGCCAGCACGCTTACCAGAGAGGTGCATACTCCCCAGAAATAGCCGTCGGTGTACATGGAGGTGACGAACACCGCCAGCAGAAAGATCAGCATTGCCACTCCGTCGATCCTGCCGGTGACCTTCTGCACCACCACCACCGCCGCACAGGCTGCGCACAGGGCGCACAGCATCCGTGCAGGATCTTTCCACCAGGGTTTCTGTTTCATCCGCCTGCATCCTTTCTGCTTCCGATAATTTTCCAATGTAAGATTATACCATAGTTCCGCCAAAGAAACAGCAAAATTGACACTTTCGCCTCCCCGTAGTAAAATAGCCTTATCTACTTTACTTTTTAATGGTCAGGAGCAAAACTATGCTGTATTTTGAAAACGACTACTGCGAGGGCGCCCATCCCGCCATCCTGCAGAAGCTCATCGACACCAACTTTGACAAAGTGCCCGGCTACGGCACCGACCCCTACTGCGCCAGCGCAAAAGAAAAGATCCGCACTGCCTGCAGCGCCCCGGAGGCGGATGTGTTTTTCATCTCCGGCGGCACCCAGACCAATGCCATCGTCATTGCCTCCATGCTGAACCGGTGGCAGGGGGTCCTTGCCGCCGCCACGGGACACATTGCCGGACACGAGGCAGGTGCCATCGAGTACACCGGGCACAAGGTCATCTCCCTGCCTGCCCATGAGGGCAAGGTCAGCGCCGGAGATGTGGAAAACTGGTGTGACACCTTCTATGCAGACGCCAACCACGACCACATGGTCTTCCCCGGTATGGTGTACATCTCCCACCCCTCCGAGTACGGCACCCTGTACACCAAGCGGGAGCTGGAAGAGCTCCACGCCGTGTGCGCCCGGTACCACATGCCCCTGTTTATGGACGGCGCACGGCTGGGCTACGCCCTGACCAGCGAGGGCACCGATGTGACCCTGGCAGACATTGCCGCCCTCACCGATGTGTTCTACATCGGCGGCACCAAGGTGGGTGCACTGTGCGGCGAGGCGGTGGTGTTCCCCCACGGGGCACCGGCACACTTCATGACCATGGTCAAGCAGCAGGGCGCCCTCCTTGCCAAGGGTCGGCTCATGGGCATCCAGTTTGACGTGCTGTTTACCGACGACCTTTACACCCGCATCAGCCGGAACGCTATCGACACCGCCAACGCCCTGAAAAAGGGTCTGGCGGACAAGGGCTACCAGTTCTTTATGGACTCCCCCACCAACCAGATCTTTGTGGTCCTTTCCAACAGCCAGCTGGCTGCCCTGGAAGGCAAGGCAAAGTTCGGCTTCTGGGAGAAGTACGATGACAGCCACACGGTCATGCGCATCGCCACCAGCTGGGCGACCCGCATGGAGGAGATCCAGGCTCTGCTGGAGCTGATGTGACAGCATTTTGCCCCGGAGTTTATGCAGGATGTATGTTGCATTTTAAGGAATAATATGGTATCTTTGGTGTAGACTTTTGTAAGGTTTGCTATGCCGGAGCACAGGATGGATGTGCTTTGCATTTCAGGCTAAAATGTGATAAGAAGGAAGGATTTTATTATGGGCTTTTTTGATAAGCTGTTCGGCAGCAAGTCCAGCCAGGACGATTCCGTCAAGTTCGTGAACCAGAGCAAGACCGTTCTGGCTCCCCTCAGCGGCAAAGTGCTCAAGCAGGAAGAGATCCCCGATGAGACCTTTGCACAGGGTATTCTGGGACCCGGCTGCGGCATTGAGCCCACCGGCACCACCGTTTACGCTCCCTTTGACGGCACCGTCAATCAGGTTGCCACCACCCTGCACGCTGTGGGTCTCACCAGCAAGGACGGTGTGGAGATCCTGATCCATGTGGGCATGGACACTGTGGAGATGCAGGGCAGCGCCTTCAAGGCTCTGGTAAAGGAAGGTCAGTCCGTCAAGGCTGGCACCCCCCTGCTGAAGGTGGATCTGGACGCCATCCGGGCTGCCGGTCACCCCACCGCTACTGCCATCATCGTGACCAACGGTGATGATCTGGGTGAGCCGACTATGCTTGCCGAAGGCGATGTGCCTGCCGGTACTCCCCTGCTGAAGTTCTGATCCTGTTTTTCCTATACCAATAAAGGCGTGCACTTCCCACAGGAGGTGCACGCCTTTTTGTCCGTTTTTCAGCTGTTCCAGGGCTGGGACCTGCTTTCCACCACCCTGCCCGGCTGCTGCAGTGCCTGCTCCATCAGTAAAGACAGGTAAGCATCCTGCAGCGCCTCTGCCAACGGATAGACCTCTGCTCCGCCGGCAAGATAGTCCTGCATCCGGTCCAGATAGCAGGCAATGGCGGTCTCGTCCTCGTTGAGACCCGCCTTTTGCGCCTCCAGCACCAGAGGTTCCTGCACCGGTGCCAGCTGTCGGCACACCGGCTCCCCCGCTTTGTCCAGACAGCGCAGGGTGTCGTCGTAGAGTTCTCCCCGCTCTCCCTGCACACTGGTGTGGGTGCTGCGGAGGAAGGAGTGATACTGCACCCCGCAGAAGTCCAGAAACGCCGTGGCTCCACCGGCAAATTCCAGGGTGTGCTGCTGCAGGTCCTTTTCCACCACACTGCCGTTTTTCACCACTCCCCAGCGGGAGTCGGTCTCCACCACCCGGTCGGTCCAGCGGCGTCCGGTGATCTTTACCGGCTGCTGTCCCGCCCCCAGAAACCGCCGTGCCAGACTTGCTCCGTGGTAGCCGTGCGCCACCGACAGCCGGGCAAAATGCACCGGTCCCAGTGCGCCGCTGCCTGCGGCGGCAAGCCGCCCTGCCAGAGTGGGGTACAGCCAGTACTGTTCCGCCACCTGCAGCTTTGCCCCCTGCCGGTGCAGCTGCCACAGCTGCCGCAGGGTGTCCTCTTCCAGCGCAGCGGGGGTCTCGCTGAGGACCGCAAAGCCCCGTTCCAGCCACTGCCGGCTCACATCGGCAATGGACGCCTTATTCACCGCCACCACCACAAAGTCCGGCTTCATGGCGATGCACTCCTCCACCGAGGTGGACACCGGTGCGCCGTATTCACGGTGCATCTTTTCTGCCTTTTCCGGTGTGCGGCAGAGCATGGCGCAGACTTCAAACCGCTCGGGCAGCGCCTGCGCCACCCGCAGGTAGAACAAAGACCGCCAGCCCGAACCCACAATGAGATACCGCAGCTTAGCCATGGCGTTTTTCCTCCTGAATATGCTTTTGCAGCTCCTGCTCAAACCGCTCTGCATCCAGCGGCAGGGTGATCTTCTGTCCCAGCCATGCGGACAGGTAGGCGGCGTCGGTAAGCTCCAGCGCCCGTACCCCCTCCACGCCGGGAGCGGTCAGCGCCTCCCCGTGAAGGATCGCCTCGCCAAAGTTGCGGAGCATGGCGGGGTAAGGCTCCTCCTGCGCACCAAATTCTTCGGTGGTGCGGGTGGTCACAAGCTCCTGCCGGGCGGTGCAGTCTGCCCGGCGGCGGTAGGTCTCCACGTCCTCCCCGTAGGTCTCCACTGTCAGGGTGTCCTCCTCCAGCAGGGCGGTCCCCCTGGTGCCCACCACCCGGAGCCGCTCGGTGTAGCTGCCCTCGCCGGTGGTGAGGATAAAGGTGGCGGTGCAGTTGTCCGGGTACTCCATCAGCAGCGTTGCCTCGTCGTCCACCGCAAATTCGTTATACTTACCGTAGGGGATCATGGCATAAATACTCTGGGGCATTCCAAACAGCCACTGCCAGATGTCCAGAATGTGCTGTCCCTGATTCAGCAGAGCGCCGCCGCCCTCTCCCGCCCAGCTGGAACGCCAGCTGCCGGAGCGGTGGTACATCCATGTGCGGAAATACCGGCTGTTTTCCAGCTGGATGCGGCGGACCTGTCCCAGCTGCCCGCTGTGGACCAGCTGGTAAAGGCGCTGGTACTTCCGGTAGCGCCGCTGGTGGAACATCATGGCAAACACCAGCCCGCTTTGCTCCGCTGCCCGGTTCATTTCCAGCGCCGGGGCAAGAGAGGAGGCAGAGGGCTTGTCGCACAGCACATGCTTGCCGTGGGCAAATGCCTGCATCACCAGCTCCGGGTGGAGGCTGTGGGGGGTGACCACCAGCACCGCTTCAAACTCCTGCTCATGGTCGTACAGCTCCTCCACGCTGTGGCACACCCGCACCGTGGCAGGCAGGGTATCCTTTGCCCACTGCTGCCCCTCGGCATGGCGGCAGACCACCGCCGCAAGGGTCAGGGGCAATGCCTTGCCCTCTGCGATCATCTGGGCGTATTTGCGTCCCATGGTCCCGGTGCCAATGATCGCCGTTTTTACTGTCTGCATGGTTTTTCTCCTTTTCTGTTTTGTATTTTGTTCAGCTGTGGAGGACCGCCTCAATGGCGTCCCGGTCCAGACCTTCTCCGATGACGATGAGCACATCCTGCCCCTGAGGGATGGGGGCAAGGGTCTGCCCGGCGGCGGTGGCATTCAGTTCCAGCCAGCCATCCCCCTCCGGCGCAAAGCCCTTTACCCGCAGCACCTGCCCGCAGGCTGGGTCTGCAAAGAGCCGCTTTGCGGCGGCGCCGAGCTGGTCCGGGGTCAGCTTCTGCTCCAGAAAACACAGGGAGCTAAAGGTCTGGTGGGGATCAAAGTGCAGCTTCTCGCAGCTTGCCTGTCGGCTGCCGCAGGCGGCAATGGCGGCAAGGTCTGCATCCGTAAGCGTACTCCAGTCCTTTGTCAGGATCTCCCCGGGGGCAAACTTCCGGGAACAGCGACAGCCTTCCAGCGCCCGTGCCAGATGTGCCTTTACGGCGTCCTGCTGTGCCGGGTCTGCCAGCTGGCTGCGGCTCAGCAGCACCATCCCGGCGTTGGCGGTCTCGGAGGCAAGCAGGTATTCCGCCTGGGGCGAAAGCTGCTGCGGCAGCAGGGCGTCCACAATGGCAATGACGCTGCCCACGGAATACCACCGGTCCAGCGGGTCGTCCCGCAGCACGTCAAAGAACTCGTCCACATCAAAGATGCCGCTGGGCTCCACTACTACCCGGTCAAAGCCCCGCATTGCCAGCGCAATGAGCTTGGTGCGCATCCGCCGCTGGTGGGTGTCGCAGTCGCAGCCGCCGCTGATGGTCTCCAGATCGCACCGGGGACCCAGCAGGTCCTGCACCAGCATGGCATCCACGTTCACTGCGCCAAAATCGTTTTCCAGAATGCAGACGTTGTGCCCCTGTGCCACAAGATACTGCACATACCGGCGCAGAAAGGTGGTCTTGCCTGCCCCCAGAAAGCCGGTGATAAGGTCTACCTGTACCATAGTATAAAAGCCTCCCCTGCCTGTTTGTGTTTGGTGTCAGCACCAGTATACCGCACAGCGCTCCTCAGCGCCAGTAAAAGAACAAAAAAGGGGATGCCCCACAGTGCAGTGGGACATCCCCAAAAGGATCACAGCAGATGGAATTCGGTCTGCTCATCGGCAAACACGATCTTTGCGCCGTCCGACAGCTGCACAGGGCTGTTTGCTGCCAAAGGCTGACCGTTTACCGTAGTGCCGTTGGTGGAGTGCTGGTCCTCCAGCCAGAAAGCGCCATCCTTAAAGAAGATACGGGCATGGGTGCCGCTGACCAGCCGGTTGGAAAGGGCAATGGTATTTTCCGGCTTGCGACCGATGACCGCACCGGTGCGGGAAGAGATGGTGAACATCTCGTTGGTTGCCAGCCGGGTGAGCATGGCACGCTTTTCCGGCGGAGCCATGAACACGGTAGCCCCGGTATCCTCTTGTTCCTGCGGAGCGTCCTGACCCAGGAACACCGTTGCCTCCAGCTCCGGGGAGACCTCCATTGCCGCCGGGGTCGGCACCGGCTGCTGCATGGGCTGCTGCATCGGAGCCACAGGAGGAACCGCCGGCTGCTGCACGGGAGCCATAGGAGGAACCACCGGCTGCTGTGCTGCGGGCTGAACGGCAGGGGCGTTCACCGGCATACCGGCAGGTGCTACGATGTTGCTGCGGTCCCGGGGTGCAGCAGGCTGCATGGGCTGGGCGGGAGCCATGGGAGGCACCGGACGATTGGGTGCCGGAGGTGCGTAGGGCTGTGCCGGGGCAGCGTAGCCCCCGGCGGGAGCGGAATTCTTACTCAGCACCGTCAGCACCACTGCAGCAACATTCAGCAGCACTGCCAGCAAAAACATCAGCTGAGCGGGACCACGATGGACAAAGGAGCGGTAAAAGCCGGGAAGGGTAGAACGAAAACCGCCGTAGAACAACTGCTGAAGGATCAGACTCAGCATGGATGCGCCGCCGCTGCCCAGGGAGAAGGTCAGCAGACCGCACGCTGCCTGTGCCACTGTCAACACAAACAGAAACAGGATCAGGATCCATGTTAGCCCTGCACCGTTGTAACCGGCGATCTTGAAGAAGCTGAAGCTCTCGCTTTCCCCAAAGGCGCCCACCGTGAGCACCGGCAGAAACAGTCCGATCAGCTGCGCTGCCGCCGCCCCAAAGGCGAGAAAGCCGGCGATCTTGCGGTTCCCTTCTGCCTCGTCGATCCGCTTTAGTTTGAACAATTCTTCCATGATATTCCTCCTGTTGTTTTCAGGTTTATTTATCCACTCCGTAGGCTCCACGATCTTTGTGGGGTCCACGGATCAGATCCTCCGCTTCCGGCACAACTGCCGTGGCATTTTACAGGACGTCCCCCAATGGCAGTCCTGTCTGCCTTATCCCCTTTACTATACCACGCTTTGCCCTGCCCTGCAAACATATTTCCTTCAATTGCAGCTCCGGCAGACAAACCGCCGCCTTTTTCCCGGTTTTGCCGCCGCTGCCTGTTCCGCCGGGACCCGGCATAGGGGCTTTGGGGACGTTTTTATGGATATGCAAAACAAAAAAGCGTCCTGAATTTCTTCAGAACGCTTGGTGGTTGCGGGGGCCGGATTTGAACCAACGACCTTCGGGTTATGAGCCCGACGAGCTACCAGACTGCTCCACCCCGCGATATTTACTTTTCAGCTCTCAGCGGTTCTCGCTGACTGCTCAAGTATAATACCACACGCCGGGGTGGAAGTCAACCCCTTTTTTAAAAAAATCGGATTTTATTTCTTTTTCTTCTTTCTGCGCACCAGCACCACTGCCAGCACCACCGCTGCGATCACCAGCACCGGCAGCAGATAGAACAGGATCACTGCCAGCTCCTGCAGCGCCTCCACAAAGGCGCTCCAGCCGTTGGACAGGGCGGCGGCAAGCCGTGCCCCAAAGCTTTCGATCTCCGGGGAGTAGGTCTCCACCTCATTGAGGCTGATGTTGACGGTGCACTGCCGCACCTGATCGCTGTACCAGTCCAGCTGGCTCTGCCAGCTTTCGATCTGATACTGTACATCGCTGAGGGAGGACTCGATCTCCAGCAGGTCCGAAAGGTTCTCTGCCTGCTGCTGCAGCTGTTGCAGACGGGTGCGCCGTGCTTCCAGATTGGCAAGCCGTGCTTCCACATCCATATACTGGGTGGTCACGTCCTCTGCGTCCTGACTTTTGTAGGTGACCCTGCCTGCGGCGGCAACAGCATCCAGAAAGCTCTGGTAGTTGTCCGAGGGCACACGGCAGGTCAGGCTGGCACTGCGTGCAGAATTTGCCCGGGTGTACTCGCTGCCGGATTCCAGATAGCCTCCTGCAGCGGTCAGCGCCTGATCCAGCGTCTGCCGTGCCGCATCGTAGTCCCGGCTTTCCAGCGTCAGGCTGGCGGTGTAGATGATCTTTGTGCTGTCGGCAGCGCTCCGGTCCTCCACCGGGGCGGCATCCCCCACAGACAGGGCACCGACAGCCGTATCGGCACTGTTTTCCAGCCCGTAGCCGTATTCTGTACCGTCCAGATCCACGGTGGAGCGGTCCGACGCTCCCAGTGCGGGGACGCTTGCAGCAGAGTATTCCATCACGTTGCTGCTCTTTGCGCCCATGCTCAGCGTACCGGTGCTCAGGGCACCGTAACCCACCACACACACCGCAAGGCAGGCTGCCAGAAGCCCTGCCTGCTTTGCAGGGAAACGGATCAGTTTCTTTTTCGGCTCCCTGCGCTCCGGCTGCGCCGGTGCTGCAGAGACCGGGCGGGGCATCATGGGCTGGTTCTTTTCTTCTTCGGTCAGCTGGTCGGTCATGGCAAGCAGCTTTGCCTTCAGGTCCTCCGGGACATGAAGCTCGTCTGCCTCCATCTTGTACTCATACCACCTCATCCTCGATCTCCTCCTTCAGCATCGTATGTAACTGCGCTCGGGCACGCCTCAGCCAGCTCAGCACCGTGTTGGTGGGCACCTTCATCATCCTGCCGATCTCCGCCGCCGTGTATCCTTCGTAATAGTGCAGGTATACACTGTTGCGGTAGTTCTCCGGCAGGGTGCGCACCGCATCCAGCACACTGCCGTCGGGCATCTGCTCCGGTGCCGGCAGGTTCTCGTCCAGCTCCGTGTCCTTCTGGTGCGCCGCCCGGGTCAGGTCCCGGCAGCGGTTGATCGCCACCCGCAGCAGCCACGCCTTGAGATGCTCCTCACTCTCAAAGCTGCCGTTGTAGTGCAGCAGTTTTTCAAACACATCCTGCACCACATCCTCGGCATCGGCTGTACAGCGGCAGTTGTGTACTGCGGCGCGGTAGACGGCGTCGCTGTACCGCTGCACCGCCAGCGCAAATACTTCGTTTCTGGTCATCTGTCCCATGGTTCAAATTACTCTCCTTTGATGCCTGTAAAAGGCTTTGGTGGGATACTGGACCCCACGGGGACATTTCACTCAATATACGGTCGAGCGGTCCCGTTTATTGCAAACCGGCAGAGCAAAAAAGCAGTTTTTTCCTGTTTTGGCTCCTGCTGTCTCCGGCGCACCGGCAATTCCGGTCCGATGCGCCGGAGACCCCGGTATTCCGGCATAAGTATAACATGAATACGCCCAAAACAAAAGGGCGACCCTCATCCCCTCCGGTATACCCTTTGCAGCAGTGCCACGCGCTGGGCAAGAAAGGTCTCCGCCCGGGGGTGATGCTGCCAGCACTTTCCGGCAGTTGTCTGCACAAGCTTTCTGCCCAGTGCGGCGGGGTCGGTGTCCATCCGCTCCACATCCTCCACCGTCAGCTGCACCGTCAACCCCGCCGGGCAGTCCGGCACCGGCGGCAGAGGGTCGGTCCACACAAAGGGCGGCAGCAGCTGCACCGACACCACCGTGCGGGTGCACTCCTCTGTAAGCAGCAAAGCGGCAGGTGCCCCCTCCGGCGTCACATGGAGGCTGCTGTACAGCAGCTGCAGCTGTCCGGGGGCAAGCAGCCGGGTGTAGCCCTCTTTTGGCTCCGGGGAAAGGCGCAGGTACTCCCTTGCCTCCTCCAGATAGATATGCCGTGCCGGGGCACGGAGCGCCGCATAAAGCCCCGGCAGGGCAAAGCTGCCGGTACGGTCCAGTGCCTGCTGCGCCAGCAGATAGAATTCGGTCAAAGGGTGCGCAGGGTCCGGCTGCGGCATCCCAAAGTCCGGACGGGATAGATGTCCTCCGCCCATGGGAAGTACCTCCTTTATCAAATATAAAACTACTTTTTAGTATACCTTTTTTCCCCTGCAAAAAACAAGGGTTCCGCAATTGTAAACCTCTGCTCAAATTCATCGTTGACCATTTGTGTCCTCTGCCGGTATACTTTTCCGTGGCTGCTATTTCACAAATCAAGACAGAGGGGAATCTATACTTATGAAAAACAAAAAACTTACCACCTACCAGATGGCTGTCACTGCTCTGATGACCGCCGTGATGTGCGTGCTGGGACCCCTGAGCGTTCCCATCGGTGCCGTGCCCATCTCCCTGACCAATCTGGTGATCTGCTTCACCGTCTGGCTGCTGGGCGCAAAGCTGGGCACCCTCAGCGTGGCGCTGTATCTGCTCATCGGTCTGGTGGGCGTGCCGGTGTTCTCCGGCTACGGTGCCGGCATCGCAAAGATCGCCGGTCCCACCGGCGGCTATCTGGTGGGCTTTCTGCTCATGGCGTTCACCGGCGGTCTGTTCATCGAAAAGAGCAAGGGCAACCCGGTGATCTCCGGCGTGGGTCTGGTGCTGGGCATCGCCGCCAGCTATGTGCTGGGCACCGCATGGTTCGTGTTCCAGATGCAGTGCGAGCTGAGCCACGCTCTTGCCGTGTGCGTCTACCCCTTCATCGCCTTTGACCTTGCCAAGGTGGTCATCTCCTGCGTGGTGGGTGCGCTGCTGCGCAAGCGTCTGGAGCAGGCAGGGGTGCTGAAGCTGCAGAACGCCGTCTCGGAATGATCCGCCGTACCTTTTAAATTAAAGCAACGCAATACGCCGGACCGACTGTAGAGCCTCTCCGACAGAAAAGAGACAGACTCCCCCAAAAGGGTCGCCTGTTTCTTTTTTTGCCGGGCAAAGCGGCGCTCCTGTCGCACTTCCCAGCCATTTTCAATCCTATGTACAACAAATAAAGCCACGACAAAACCGCATTTACAAACGGTTCGTCGTGGCTTTTGTCGTGGTCGGAGTGGCGAGACTCGAACTCGCGGCCTCCTGCTCCCAAAGCAGGCGCGCTACCAACTGCGCAACACCCCGTAATCGGCGGCACGGCTGCACCGCCGAGATATAGTATATCGTTTTTTGGGCGGTTCGTCAATATCGAACCTTTGGCAGCATTTCCGGTCAGTTGAAAGAGCGGAAGCCCTTGCCGATGATCTCGCTGGAGTTGACGATGGTGATAAAGCTGTGGGGATCGTTTTCCCGCAGGAAGTTCCGCAGCTGCAGTGCCTGCCGACGGGTAAGCACCGTCACCAGCACGCTGAGCTCGTGGTGGGTGTAGGCACCATATGCCTTTTCCACGGTAGCGGAGCGGTTCATTTCCTTGATGATGAAGTCCAGAATGGGCTGGGGGTTGGAGGTCATGATGGTGCACACCTTCCGCAGGCGGATGTTTTCGATGGCACCGTCCACCACGAAGGATTTGGCGATGAGACCCAGGATACAGTAAAGACCCGTGCCCATGCCAAACCGCCATGCGGCGGCAAGCACGATGAGGATATCACTGACCATCAGTGCCCTGCCGATCTCCATGGAGGTATACTTTGCAAGGATCAGTGCCACAATATCGGTACCGCCGGTGGAAGCGCCGATGTCAAAGACGATGGCAGCGCCCAGAGCAGGCAGAAAGACTGCAAATACCAGATCCAGCATGGCATCCCCGCTCATGGACAGGTTGGAGGGGTACAGCCACTCGCACAGCGAAACATAGAAGGAAAGGGCAAAGGAGGAAAAGATGGTCCAGCCCATGCACCTGACTCCCAGAAAGATAAAGCCCACGACCACCAGCACGATGTTGATGATCCACATAAAGCCGCTGACGTTGATCTTGGGGAACAGGTCCGCCAGCAGGATGGACAGACCCGAGGTGCCGCCAAAGGCGAAGTGATTGGGGTTCTTAAAATAGACGATGCCCACTGCCGTAAGGATCAGTCCCAGATTCAGCAGTGCAAAAAAATTTAAATCCTTCAGCAGTTTTTCTTTGCTGAGTGCTTCTTTTAAACCATGCATGGTGTTCCTCCCGTTAAAAAGAATGTAAAATCTCCTTTACACCACGCAAAAATATACTCCGGTATATCGGTTCTGTCAAGCATAACCGACAAAGTTCTGCAATTCGACCTGTCTGTGCCGCCGCCCTGCTCTCTTCCGGCATCCACTTTTGGGCACATCACTTGAAGAAAATGCGAAAATGGTGTATTATATACTATTATTATGGCTGTTTGTGTGCCGCTGCTGCATCAGCACCGACACGCTGCCTTTGCTAAGCTGCTGTTTCTGGCAAAGTCCTGCCGGAAATTGCCATAAGGAGACTGGGGCACACCGGTGTCCCGACAGGGGGAATTTACATGGCTGACAAAAATTTTCTGACCGAGATCATTGACGCCGACCTTGCCGAGGGCAAGATCAGCGAGATCCATACCCGCTTCCCGCCGGAGCCCAACGGCTACCTGCACATTGGCAGTGCCAAGGCGATCTACATCAACTGGTCCATTGCCAACCAGTACGGCGGCAAGTTCAACCTGCGTTTGGACGACACCAACCCCGCCCGGGAAGGTGAGGAGTACGTCAACAGCATCATCGAGGACCTGCACTGGCTGGGTGCCGACCCCAACGGCGGCATCTTCTACGGCAGCGACTACTTTGACAAGTGCTACGAGTACGCCGAGAAGCTCATCAACGAGGGCAAGGCATACGTGGACGACCTGACCCGGGACCAGATGCGGGAATACCGGGGTGCCGATGCCGGCAAGCCCTCCCGCCCCTCTCCGTGGCGGGACCGCAGCCCGGAGGAGAACCTGGACCTGTTCCGCCGGATGCGTGCCGGAGAATTCCAGGAAGGCGAAAAAACCCTCCGTGCCAAGATCGACCTGGCAAGCCCCAACATGAACATGCGTGACCCGGCGATCTACCGCATCAAGTATGCGGAGCATCACCGGCAGGGCAACAAATGGTGCATCTATCCCATGTACGACTTTGCCCACCCCATTCAGGACGCCATCGAAGGCATCACCCACAGCATGTGCAGTCTGGAATTTGAGAACCATCGTCCCCTGTACAACTGGGTCATCGAGAACATCTTTGGTTCCGAGTTCCCCAAGCAGCGGGAGTTTGCCCGGCTGAACATGACCAACACGGTCATGAGCAAGCGCTACCTGCGGGAGCTGGTGGAAATGGGCATCGTGGACGGCTGGGACGATCCCCGGATGCCCACCCTCTGCGGTCTGCGCCGCCGGGGCTACACCCCCACCTCCATCTTCACCTTTGTGCGGGAGGCAGGCATCTCCAAGTCTGACAACCTCATCGACATGCGCCAGTTGGAGGCCTGCATCCGCAGCGAGCTGGACCTGACCGCTCAGCGCCGCATTGCCGTGCTGGAGCCGGTAAAGCTCATCGTGGACAACTACCCGGAGGACAAGACCGAGTACTTTGACGTGGCAAACAACCCCAACCGGGAGGCAAACGACGCCACCACCCGGAAGGTGGCTTTCAGCCGGGAACTGTGGATCGAGAACGAGGACTTTGCCGAGGTGCCGCCTCCCAAGTTCAAGCGTCTCACCGTGGGCGGTGAAGTCCGCCTTATGGGTGCCTATATCGTCAAGTGCACCGGCGTAGACAAGAACCCCGACGGCAGCATTGCCGCCATCCACTGCACCGCAGACCTGGAGACCGGCAACGGCAACCCCGCCGACGGTCGTAAGGTGAAGGGTACCATCCACTGGGTCAGCGCCGCCCACGCCGTGGACGCAGAGGTGCGGCTGTACGACAAGCTGTTTACCGAGGCGAACATGAACGGCATCCCCGAGGGCAGTGACTACAAGGACTACCTGAACCCGGAAAGCGTCATCGCCCGCACCGGCTGCAAGCTGGAAGAGAGCCTGAAGGACGCAAAGCCCGGCGACAAGTTCCAGTTCGTCCGCACCGGTTTCTTTACCCCGGACAGCAAAAACCCCGGCGTCTACAACCGGGTCGTCACCCTGCGTGACAGCTTCAAACCTGCAAAGTGATCATCTTCTCCAAAGGAGCGTCTGATTTTTCATGCTAAAACATCTGACCCGAAATATCGCCATCATGGCGGTGCTCACCCTCATCATGGGCGTCGTGCTCAATCTGTATATTGCCAACACCGGCACGGTGCCTGCTGCGGATAACGCCACCCACTACACCGATGGCAGCTACACTGCCACTGCGGCGGGCTATCTCAGCGATGTCACGGTCACCGTTACCATCACCGGCGGCAAGGTCACCGGCGTGACGGCGGATGCTTCCGGCGAGACCCCCGCTCTGGGCGGCGCTGCTGCCCAGCAGCTGGCACAGCAGCTCACCGAGACCGGCTCCACCAGCGGGGTGGATGCGGTCTCCGGCAGCACCCTGACCAGCAACGCCGTGCTTGCCGCCATGGATGACTGCATGGCGCAGGCGGCGCAGTAATTTCCCCACACAGCAAAGGACCGGCAGGGCAAAGGCTCTGCCGGTCCTTTTTTCCACGGAAATCAACTTTTGCAACCTGACCCAAAGTGAAATCCTTCACCCCTTGGGGAAAGACTCCCCCGCTCCGGGGGAGGTGGCACGAAGTGCCAGAAGGGGAACAGGTGGCTGTGAACGCAGTGAGCAGACGGATGAGGGGTATTTATGGCGAGATGCTGCTGTCCTGCGCCC
>Ga0129313_1000784_pt1 | contig 23267 bp, 18 predicted proteins | sample O1105metagenome_FD_94436 | JGI IMG/M metagenome (GOLD analysis project Ga0129313, IMG submission 94436) | Orangutan group fecal microbial communities from fecal samples from Wisconsin, USA - O1105 metagenome | ecosystem: Host-associated > Mammals > Digestive system > Large intestine > Fecal...
CAGGTTGTGGAGCAAACAGAAGATGTAAAGACAGGGACAACCCGAAAAACTGCAGCGGATGAACTTTCCTATCTTTCTAAAAAATTTGACAATTATAGTTTTGTATCAGCAAATTATAGTCCGGGGATGAAATATGGTAAATCGACTACCACAAATGTAGCAATTTCTCCACAGTTTTTAACAAAAATGGCAAATGATTCAGACTTAGAAGATGAGTACATAAATGAAATTGGTAACATGAAAAAACTAGATGAGCAGTTTGCAAGAGGACAAGCAGCGAGAGGTTGGAAAGTTGTAACAAGAGGTTGGGCAATAGATAAGGATGGAGAAATGAGTTGTTGGTCGATTACAACTAAAGATTCAAAAGCAAAATCGTTTCTTCAGAATATGAGTGAAAAAGCCGAAGAAATCCAACAGAAGCAGTTGGAAAAAGCAAAAGAAGAAAAAAAGACACAAAAAAATGAAAAAATGCAAGAAGAAAAAGAAGTATTCTCAATGAAAAAGCACAAAGAAGTTATAAATAAGCACAATGTCGATTTGAAGGTGTAAATAATCAGATCCGAAATATTATGCAGAAAAAATGCATAGCATTGAGGGAGCTTTGCGTATGTCAGATGAAATCAATGCCCAGTTCGGATTTGAAAGAGCATTCGGTATGGCTAACGGCAATGCAGATGCTGATACAAAAAAAAATCTGACATACACACTTGACAATATTCCTCTGAAAGGAGTATAGCTGAGGGAATCAGACAGTCAGGAGTCCGAAGAGAAGATGTTTTTGTCACGAGTAAAGTGTGGCTGACATCTATGGGTTATGAAAAAACATTATTATCATTTAAAGAAACATTATCTGAATTAGATACGGATTACCTGGATCTGCTGCTTATTCATGTACCTGCTGTGGAAAGTATGGTGGAGCAATGGCAGAGGCTTAATCTATCTACATGGAAGGCCATGGAACACCTTTATAAGGAAGGCTATGTAAAAGCAATTGGCGTAAGTAATTTCCGGACACATCATATGACACCATTATTGGAAGAAGCGGAAATTACTCCAATGGTAAACCAGATAGAGTTTCATCCGGGGATGATGCAGAGCGAGGCAGTCAATCTGTGTAAAGAACATAATATACTTCTGGAAGCATGGAGCCCACTGGGAAATGGAAAGCTGCTGCAGGCTGAGCAGCTTGTCAGGATGGCAGAAAAATATAATAAGACAACTGCTCAGTTGTGTATTCGGTGGTGTCTGCAGCATGGAGTACTTCCGCTGCCAAAATCTTTATCACCGGCTCATCTGGCTGATAATCGAAATGTGTTTGATTTCGAGATCTCAGATGAAGATATGAAAACAATCGATCTGCTTCCTCCTATTGGCGGAGTGTTTTGGAATATGGATGAGCCTCGTAAACTGTTTTATCTGGCAAGAGAACTTCATTTGTAATAATTGGCAATTATAAGGGGATAAGAGCCTGAGAGGAGGGTTATGGGAAGGATCTTATTAGAAAGAACGAAGAAATATTTATTCATTCCATATGAAGAGGGAACTGTTGATCAGAAGATCCGGATAAGAGGCAAATCGAAAAAAGATTTCTCCTTTTATTACCCTATTGCCTCCAGCCATGTCAGTGGCTGGGGGAGAATTGAACTCCCAATTGAGATGGTTGGGGAAACAGTGGAGATTATTACAGAGCGTGATGCAATGATAGAGGCAATTTACACTCGAGAACAATGCTATGGATTAGTAGAAAGACATCCGATGGAACCATGGATACATTTTCATATTCCGTTTGGAAAGATACTGAGCGTAAAATCCCTATATCAAGATGGTAAAGAAAACTGGCGTATGTATCTGTTAGAAGATTTTTCCATGGGACTTCAAAGCAATAAGGGGATGATACGGGAATATGAAAGCAAGGATTTATATTATTGGAAAGAAGTAGGGAAGGAAATTTCAGATTTCAGAATTGCTGATAACACAGAAAATTTTCCGTTGGTTGGAGATGTTGAAGAGTTTATCAGAGCTACAGATAAAAATGGAGATACCTATGGATTTGCACTGAGCAAAACATTTCGTCTAGAACAGAGTCCTGTGACAAATGTATTAAGTATTCCCATAAACATTAATGGAAACAAAATACAACCTATAAAAGAGTTGAAACGTCTTCGTGTCTGGAAACGAGACTGGTATTTAAAAGAAATTGAAAAGGAATTTTATTTTGAGTGTCGTTTTCAGATTGAGCCAGGAGAATGGACAGGAATTACCATTGTAGACAAGACTCGCACAATGGAAGATATACGGGCAGGGGTAATAGAAGTTGAATTAGAAATTCTGGTTGGTATGGAAGAAAAGATTCTGATTGAGTTGTCTGGACTGCACTGGGAATGGAGTGCATTGACACGGAAACTGAGATGCAAAGATTATGAGATACCAGTTACGGAAAAGGATGGGAGACTAGTGCTGCATTTCTTTTGTGACCACATTGTTCAGGAGGTTTTTACGGATGCTGGTGTAGGAATGCTGGTTACATATGCTGAAGAAATTAAGCAGACAATCCATAATATCCAGAATAATGAAATTGAAAATATTCAGAATCCGACATTTCAACTCAGGTACTATGAAGATCCCTATGTTAAAATTAAGACAAAAGGGAATACAGCTTCCATTGTGGCGATGCATGTATATGCTTTACGACAACCGGATTATTCTCCAGAACACAAAAAATTACTTTATAATATGACGGATGGAAAATGTGTCTATCAGTGTGATCATTATAGCATTTACGAAAATGCAATAGATGATATGGTTTATGGAAGCCCAAAGACATGGGTACTGGATGGCGGAATCCGGATCCTGTCACCTATAAGAGCGACAGAAGATTTTCAGTGGGCCAATACTCCCTGGGGAGATATGACAAGGATTATTGACAGGGGAGAGATGTGGAATTTTCATGGATATGAGGATTTTCCACAATTAGAAACCGGAATTCAGACAGTAGATGCAGCTTATAATTTGGCGGTTGATATTCTACAGAAAAATCTGAGTGAAGTTTATGCAATGCCAGGAAATGAAGGATTGCTCAATGCAGGCCTGTTACAAGGAAAGGGTGAAGGATTTGGCGTTTGGGTGAGAGATACCTGCCATAATGCATTCCGGATAGCTAATTTCCTGATCCCTGATAGAATAAGAAAGTCTTTGATCTTTGTTACGCGCAGAGGGTTTGATAATGGAAGTGATTCAGTAGCAATGCCACCGATTGCGATATGGGATTATTATCAGGCTACTGCAGATAAATCTATCTTATTTGAGACATATGATGATCTTTTAAAATTTGTTTCAAAAGCAGACTCTATTTATGATGGGGATCAAGGGCTTATGCATGCGGAACATTCTGTTGCCCAGGATGCATTTACGGAAAAACATAATAGTGGATATTCATTAAGCCCCCAAATCTATTATGCTAATATGTATTTTGCTATGGCTGAAATATGTGATACACTTCAAAAGGATTTGAAAAAGAGTATAGAGTTTAAACAGAAGGGTACAACGATATTAAATAATGTAAAAAGTCAATATTGGAATGCTGAAAAGGGCTGTTTTGCAAGCGGACCACGAGGAAGCGAGGCGTATGAAAAAGGTATATGGGAAGCAACAGGAGCGGAGGCATGTGTTTGGCCAAAGTTTCATGTGTCAGATCATCAGCAGAGACAGATATTTTTGCAGACAATTAAAACACAGAAAAATGCTTTAAATGATTTTGGCTTAAACTGGTATCCTTTTGAGGAAGGAAAGAATCATTTCTGGAATACCTGTTGGGTATCCTGGACAGAAGGAATTGCTGTGGCAGCAAATCATGAAGGTGATATGGAATTATTGAGGAAACTCATATTTCAACAGGTAAGAAATGTAGTTGTTAACAAAACATTTCACGAAGCAGTAGATTATTCAACCGGAAGAGCCTGGAGATGGCCAGGACTGACATGGCATGCTTCGGCATTCCTTGGATACTTTATGTTTGGATTATTAGGAATGTCCTATGAGAAGGAGGGATTATTGATATCGCCATGTATCCCGCAGGAATTTTCACATATGAAGCTTTGTAACTTAAGATATAGGGATGCTGTATTTGAGATTGAAATATGTGGAAGCGGAAATCAGTTTGATATATATGTTGATGATTCAAAAACAGAGTTTATTGATGTAGCTATTAAGGGAAGGCACAGAGTGATGCTCTGCCCAAAGCATTAGCGAAGGAGGAAATGATATGAAACGGAGATTATTAAGTTTGGTAATGGCAGCGGGGCTATTAGTAAGTCTGATTACAGGATGTGGAAAAAGCGAAGCCTCTTCTGAAAAGAAAGTAACGATTATTTTTGGAGATCAGGTAGCCAATGTAGAGGAATCTTCAAAATATCTATGGGATGTCGCACAGGAATTTATGAAGAAAAATCCGGATATTACCATAGAATTTCAAGGCAGTGATCATGAAGATTATATTTCAAAGCTGAAAATGGCTACACAATCAGATAGCTTACCGGATGTTTTTTGGATTGAACCTAGTATGTTGTCGGAATTCTCTGAGAATGGATATATATACGATCTTACAGAAGATGCCAAGGCAAGGGGTATTATGGACAGATTTCAGGATGGTATGTTAGATGTTAATATGGTGGATGGAAAATTATATGGGCTTCCGAGTGAAGTAATGTTGCCATGTTATTATTATAATAAAGAGATCTTTAAAAAATATAACTTAGAAGTTCCCAAAACCTGGGATGAATTTCTTGAGGTATGTAAAGTATTATCAGCTGAAGGCGTGACACCGATTGCTAAAGGAGCACTTTCCAACTGGTCTGTTTGGAACTGGCAGAATATTTTTGTCCGATATGGATTTTTTAACGATATAGACGATATTTTGAATGGAGAAAAGAGCTTCAATAATGACAATTTCATTCATGCATATGAAAAAATTAAAGAGCTTAGTGATGCGGGAGCCTACGCAGAGAATGTAAAAACCATTGATTATTACCAGGCAATTGAAGTGTTTCTGGCAGGAAACGCAGCCATGCTTGATTCAGGAAATTTCGCTTGCAGAGATATTGAGAATAGTGAGATTGCAAATGAAGTAGGATGTTTTTCCTATCCGTTAATAGAGAATGGGGTAACGGATGAGATGACAAGAATAGGAACATTTAATGGACCGTATGCGGTATCTTCTAAAGCAGCAAGTGATGAAGCAAAAAAAGAAGCAATATTTAAATTCTTTGAATTTTATTACGGTGAAGAGGGTGCTCAGATAGTAGCAAATACCAATATGCTGCCAACTTCAAAATTTAGCGGCACAGTTGATGCAGAAAAAAATCCCGTTTTTGCTCAAATTGTAGATCTTTATAATGAAGAAGGATGGTCCAATCAATTCCAGCCGTATGGATATATGGCTACAAATGTTGCAGACACCTGGGCAGATTCTATGTGGGGTGTAGCATTAGGAAACTATACACCAGAAGAAGCAGCCGAAAAGGTAGAACAGGAAATCAGGTACTGATAAAAATCTGGCGACTGTCAGAACAGTTTCTGACAGTCGCTTTTAAAGGAGGAGGAACTAATGTTAAGTAATAAAAAAAATATTATACTATTTTCTATACCATCCTTTCTCTTTTATACCGTATTTATTATTGTATCAACTTTTTCGACAATTAAATACAGTTTTACTGACTTTTCGGGAATAGGAAAAGCAAATTTTGTAGGGATGGAAAACTACAAACGTTTATTAACGGATGAAATATTTATAAAATCATGCAGTAATACGATCATTATTTTGATGGTTTCCTTTTTACTTATTCTGCCGATTTCTTTTTTCTTGGCTTATGTATTGGATTGGAATTTTAAAGGGAGTTCAGCGGTCAAAGCTCTTAATTTTACCCCATATATTATTGCTCCGGTTATCGTGGCAACCATTTGGGTATTCCTTCTGGATCCTACAATGGGAGTTATAAATAATGCTTTAAGGATAGTTGGACTTGAAAAATTGCAGCAGGAATGGATAGGTGGGAATACCAAGACTCCATATAGTATTGGTGTTGTATATGCGTGGCAGTCTATTGGATATTATGCAACTATCTTTTTGGCAGGATTAAAGACTGTACCAACAGAAATTTATGAGGCATCTTCCATAGAAGGTGCAAATGCATGGCAAAAGCTTCGATACATTACATTACCGATGATAAAGGATTCTATAGTCATTGTAATAGTATTGGCTGTTAATGGAGCACTGAAAATATTTGAGTTGGTATATCAGATGACCAATGGTGGTCCAAATCATAAGTCTGAAACAGCGGTTACCTACATGTATTATATCATGTTCAAATCCGGGAAGTATTCTTATGGCTCAGCTATGGCTGTTGTGGTGTTGGTAGCATGTATGATTTTTACGTTGATTTATATTAGAAATGTGAAAGATAACTTGGAGTAAGGAGGAGTAAAAGTGAAAAAATCAAAAGTATATTATGTTCTGCTTTTTATAGTTATTCTTGTTACTCTGCTTATGATATTTCCTTTTGTATGGACAATTGTCATGTCTTTCAAAACGGATAATGATATTATCAATGCACCATTAGCCTTGCCTAAGGTATGGAATTTTGATAACTATGTGAGGGCATTGAAAACGTTGAATATATTTGCAATGTATAAGAATACTTTTATTGTTGTTGTTACAACCCAGATTGTTTCATTGGTTATCACATTTATGAGTTCTTTTGCTATTTGCAGAATGAAGTTTCAAAACAGAAAAATCAAGAATCTTTTATATACATATTACTTACTGGGGATTAGTGTTCCAGTATATATTTTGTTATTTCCGATTTATAGAATCAATATTCGGCTTGGGGTGTTGGATACACTTTGGAGTCTGATCTTACCATATATTGCAATTACAATTCCCTTCAATACACTGCTATTTGTGGGTTTTATGAAAGGATTTCCGAAGGAACTGGAAGAAGCGGCAATTATTGATGGCTGCGATCTTATTCATCTTTGCATAAGAGTTGTTGTACCAATTTTAAAACCTGTAATTGCAACGGTAACTATTTTTAATGTAATTTATAACTGGAATGAATTTCCCTTTGCAGTAACCTATATTTCGAGTTCAGCTAATTATACGATTTCTTTAGCGACATCTATGTTCAAAGGGGCATACAGCAGGGATTATAGTGCAATGATAGCGGCAGCAGTTCTGATTATGATTCCACAGTTGATTTTCTATGCTCTTTTACAAAAACAAATTATTGCAGGGATGACCGAAGGTGCAGTGAAGGCATAAATTTATAATAAGAAGAGGAGGACAGAATAATGAATTGTAGCGATAAAATTACAAGGGAACAGTTATGTCGGATGTTTGATCATACAAATCTGAAGGCTTATGCAGACAAAGAGATGTTGCAAACACTTTGTGAGGAGGCCAAAGAAAATCATTGTGCAATGGTGGCAATTAATTCATCACCGGTGTCTTACTGTAAGGAATTGTTAAAGGATACAGATATTCATGTTGGTGCGGCTATTTCTTTCCCATTAGGTCAGACTACGGTTGCTGCAAAAGTATTTGAAGCACAGAATGCGATTGAAAATGGTGCTGATGAAATCGACTATGTTATTAATATTGGAGAATTGAAAAATAAGAATTATCAATATATTGAATCAGAAATGAAAGCTATGGTGGAACTATGCCGTAGCAACAATGTGATTTCCAAGGTGATCTTTGAAATTTGTTATTTGACAGAAGATGAAATTAAAAAGGTCTCTGAAATCGCAAAAAAAGTAAAACCGGATTATATTAAGACAAGCACCGGATTTGGAACATCAGGAGCTGTAAAAGAGATTGTCAGACTGATGAAGGATTGTGTTGGAAAAGATGTAAAAGTAAAGGCTGCTGGTGGGATACGCTCATGGAAAACATGTGCAGAGATGATTGATGCAGGAGCAGAAAGAATAGGAACGAGCAGTACCATAAAGATACTGCAGGAATTTGATGAAGTAAGGGCAGGAAAATCAATTTGAAAAACAAAGGGAGGTGTTGGGATGACCAGATATCTTCTTGCACATGATTTGGGTACGTCAGGAAATAAGGCAACTCTGTTTTCAGCAGAAGGCGCGTTGATTCAAAGCGTTGTTTATCCTTATGATACACATTATTTTAATGGTACATGGGTTGAACAGGATGCACGGGATTGGTGGAAAGCGGTTTGTGAAAGCACCCGTGAACTGCTAAAAAAAACAGAAATACAAGCTGATGCAATTAAAGCAGTCAGCTTCAGTGGGCAGATGATGGGATGTCTCTGCGTTGATAAAAATGGAGTTCCACTTAGACCTGCTATTATTTGGGCAGATCAAAGAGCGACAGAACAGTCTGCACAAATTGACGAAAAAATAAATCAATATGATTATTATAGAATTGTTGGTCATAGAAATATCGCATCTTATGGAATACAGAAATTTATGTGGATTCGGGATCATGAGAGAGAGATTTATGAAAGAACCTATAAAATTTTAAATGCAAAAGATTATATTGTGTATTGCCTGACGGGTAAATTCTGTACAGATTATTCGGATGCAAATAGTTGTGGATTTTTTGATTTGAAACGATTGTGCTGGTCGGAACAGTTATTGGAATATGCCAAAATTCCAATAGAGAAATTACCGGAAATATTTCCTTCCTCGCATATAGCCGGGGGCATCACGGATAGAGCGGCAAGAGAGACAGGACTTGCTGTAGGTACTCCAGTCGTTATTGGTTCTGGAGATGGAGTGGCTGCAAATGTAGGAGCTGGTTCTACGGAGCCAGGAACAGCATATTGTTGTGTTGGAACTTCCGCGTGGATTGCGTCTACATCGGAGGAACCAATATTTGATGAGAAGATGCGGACGGTTACATGGGCGCATATGGTGCCGGGATTATATGCACCAAATGGAACTATGCAGTATGCAGGTGGATCTTACAATTGGTTAAAAAACACAATCTGTCATATGGAATGCTATTTAGCAAGGCAAAACCACTGTTCACCATATGAATATATGAATAGGGAAGCTGAAGAAAGCAAAGCTGGTTCTAATGGAGTTATTTTTCTTCCATATTTGCTGGGAGAGAGAGCTCCCAGATGGGATATGAATGCCAAGGGATGTTTCCTTGGATTAAAGCCGGAAAACACACGGGGTGATATCCTACGAAGCGTTTTGGAGGGTGTTGCTTTGAATCTTTCATTAATTCTGGATGTATTGCAGAATAATATGAATATAAAAGAAATTACAGTGCTTGGTGGAGGTGCAAAAGGAAGAACATGGTGTGAAATTATGTCAGATGTATTTCAGACAAATCTTTTAATTCCGGATTTACTGGAAGAGGCCGGAGCCATGGGAGCTGCTGTGAATGGCGGTGTAGGAGTTGGACTCTATAAAAATTATTCGGCAATCCAATCCTTTATTAAGATAAAAGATAAGATCCAACCTTCCAAAGAAAACCTGGAAATTTATCAGGAAACCAAAGCAAAATTTAACGAATATTATAATAGTTTAAAAAGGGCTTTTGGATAAAACATAATCAAAATAACAGAGAGTTACTAATTCCAGCAACTCTCTACTATTTTGATGGTCTATCAGTTTTATTTTTTCTCTGATTTAAGATTGGTTTTGGTTAATATATATTACATATAGTTTGGATAATATATTATCCCAAACTTGATAAAAATTGCAATTTGGGCTAATATATTAGCATGATTAATTTATATCAAAAAACATGGAAAGAAATTAATACAGAGATTGCAGAGAGAATGGTTCAGCTTCGCAAGAGAAAGAAAATTTCACAGAAAAGTCTTGCCTTAAGATCCGGTGTAAGTCTCGGATCATTAAAGAGGTTTGAACAAACGGGGGAGATTTCACTTCAGTCGCTTACGAAAATAGCTATAGCACTTGAAGTAGAGGGAGAACTTGAAGAATTATTCAGCAAGGTACCATTTGCTTCTATTGAAGAGGTAATTCGTACACAGACTAAATAAATAGGACCTTTTCCTTTAATTGTTATTATTGCAGTTGTGGTAGACCTTATATTGAAGGGTAATGGATTAAAATTAAGGAGGATTGAAAAGAAAGGATGATAACAGGACGAAAAATAGCACATATTGGAATTGCGGTAAACGATGTGAAAGCTGATGCGGAATGGTATATCAAAATGCTTGGATGTGAAACTATGGGGATTTTTTTTACGCCCAATGGGGAGGAAGTGCATTTTCTGAAAGGAAATGGAGTGGTTTATGAATTGTTTCAGCCAATTGTACCAGTGCCTGAGGCGCTGGAGGGAAAGATAGACCATCTTGCACTGGAATCTGAGAATATTGATCAGGATTACCTTGAATGCCAAAAGAACGGATATGAGATATGTACGGATGGTATTCAGTCGATCCCCTCATTTTGGGAAAATGGAATTAAATATTTTAAAATAAAAAGTCCAACAGGGGAAGAGATCGAATTCTGTCATATTTTATGAGATCATGATATGTAGAATTCTTGTATTGCTATAATCAAAGTGGAAGAAAGGGCGCGGGATTTTCAATCCTGAGCCCTCATTTCCTTCCGGTAAATCGCCTGGAAATAAATAATTTCAGCCGCTGCAGTAATGGCCCAGGAGAAGATATAGAGCAGGTACAGGGACGGAATGGTTTTAAAGTAGGCAAAGATGGTATAGATCCAGATCACACGGAAGACGCAGGATCCCATGATGACGATAAAGGTGGGAACAACCGTCTTGCCAAGTCCACGGGAGGCAGCGATGGTACAATCCATAAAAGCAGAGAACGCATAGGATACGCTCATAATTTTCAATCGGTACATGCCAAGCTCGATTACCGCAGGATCGGAAGTAAATAATAACAGGAAATTTGGACCCATAAAGAGGATCGTAAGTCCGAGAATCAGTCCGATAAAGAAAGAATAGGACAGACTTACAAAGTAACTCTTTAAGACACGGTCCTTTTTCTTTGCGCCGAGATTCTGTCCCATGAAGCTGCTGCAGGCAACATAAAAGGCAGCCATGACTTCATATACCGGTCCGTCTGCATTGGCGGCAGCGGAATTAGCGGCAACCATGGTTGCCGAGAAGCTGTTGACACCAACCTGGACGAAGAGGTTTGCGAACATGAAGACCATATTTTGTAAGCCGGAAGGAAGTCCCAGCTTTAAAATGGCAGTCAGCTTATCCTTGAAGACAAGAGAGCGTAAGGCCTGATGGCGCAGAGAAATCGTGTATACGTTGTCTCCATGCGTAATGGCATAAGTGATTAATATAGCAGAGATATACTGCGAAATAATACTTGCAATGGCAACACCTGCAACATCCAGGTGAAAAACAATGACAAGCAGCAGGTTTAAGGCAACATTGACCACTCCTGCAATGGACAGGAAATAAAGTGGTTTTTTCGTATCTCCGGCAGCACTTAAAATGGCATTACCGCAGTTATACACACCGACAGCCGGGAGTCCCAGGAAATAAATCCGCAGATACAGGACTGCACCATCGATCAGCTCGGGTTTGGTATTCATTAAAGAAAGAATCCCACGGGCACTGGAAATTCCGACAAGAAGAAGGAGAATTCCCATACACAGGCAAAGCACGTAAGCGGTTGTAATGGTTTCTTTTGCTTCTTTCTTATTACCTGCACCGATGTGGAGGGCAACGAGCACATTGATTCCGCCGCCGACACCAATCAGAAAACTCGTAAATAAAGTTACGAGTATTGCTGTGGAACCAACGGATCCTAAAGCATTACTTCCGGCAAATTTACCGACAACGGCAATATCTGCCATATTGAAGAGTACCTGTAAGAGGTTGCTCAGCATTAATGGCAGACTAAATAAAAAGATCTTTTTCCCTAAAGAGCCTTCTGTTAAGCTTTGTTCTAATTGTTTCATTTCTTCACCTGTGGTATGATGTAATTAAGTGCAAAGAAAACAAGCGGCTGCGAAGCAGACATTTGTTTTCTGGGACTTATTAACAATGCAGCCTATCCATTCTATACCGAAATATAAACAGATACAAGAGGAATTTACAGTGGAAGTAATAGAAAAAAACCAAAATAATGTTACCGAAGAAATACAGGAGAATACTGCAGTAATAAAACAGCTGTCAAAGCTGGATGAAATGGATCGTTTCATGGAGCTGTTGCATGATGCCAAGGGCCTGATGAGCCGGTATCGCTGTGCCATTATGGAGGTAGAGACGAAGTTCAAGGTTTTAAACGAGGAGCTTTCCCTGCAGAGTGACCATAACCCGATTGAAAGCATTAAATCCAGACTGAAAGCACCGGAAAGTATCTTTGGTAAGCTGAAGAGAAAGCATCTTCCGGTCACACTGGAATCCATAGAAGGGAATCTGTTTGATATTGCCGGAGTGCGAGTGATCTGCTGTTTTATTGATGATATTTACATGCTGGCAGATTGTCTCATCCGGCAGGATGATGTGACCTTGATTGAAATGAAGGATTATATCCGGAATCCCAAGGGAAACGGTTACCGGAGCCTGCATCTGATTATCAGTGTTCCGATCTTTCTTCAGAATGAAAAGCGGAATGTGAAGGTAGAGGTGCAGTTACGGACGATTGCCATGGAATTCTGGGCAAACTTAGAGCATCAGATGCGTTATAAAAAGGAGCTTTCTCCGGAGCTTTTGGAGAAGATCTCCACGGAGCTTGGTGCGTGTGCAGAGACCAGTGCAGAGCTTGATCTGCGGATGCAGGAAATCCGGTATACCATTGAACTTTCCGATGAAAATAACGAATAACATATGAACTAAAATAACTAAGGGAAATAACAGAAAGGATGATACAAATATGGTAACCAATAAATGTGTTTTAACAGGAAGCGATGAAGATTTAGAGGCAGTCTTAAAGGAGGTGGAGATTGCAGCGGTTTATAACCGCCTTGCACATAAGCCGGCCATTCAGTTGAGGCTTCTGGCAGAAGAAATGATCGGGGTAGAGAAGGGAATCCTTGGATTTGCCCGTGGCGAGTTCTATATGGAAAATGAAAAGAATGAATATAAGCTTCATCTGGATGCACAGCTTAACCTTGAACCATCGGAGAGGGATGCGTTTGTCAATGTTTCTTCCAGCAAGAGAAATGAAGTTTATAAAGGCTTTAAGGGCAAAATTCTCAAAGCAATTGATTCCATGACGGGTGCCGGAGTATCTGCTCCGGGAGTAACGAGTCCGATGGCATCCACATATATGGAAAATGATGTGATTACAGGATTTCAAAGTAACGGCCTGGATTTGTGGCAGTTAACCCGTTATGAAGAAGAGAACAGAGACAATCAGGAGATCTGGGACGAGCTTGAGAAGTCGATTGTAGCCTGTCTGGCAGATGAGATTCTGATTGGCTTCCGTGAGGGACAACTGAGTATGACCGTAATCAAAAAGTTTAAGAGTGAATCGTGACAAGAAATCAGAACAGAGAGGAATTTCGTATGTATGATGTAGTGATTATTGGGGCAGGGGTAAACGGAAGTGCCATCGCGCGGGAATTATCGAAGTATCAGCTGAAGACGGCAGTGCTGGAACGCTGTACGGATATCTGCGAGGGAACCTCGAAGGCAAATAGCGGCATTGCCCATGCCGGATATGATGCCAAGAGCGGAACCTTAAAGGCGAAGCTGAATGTGGCAGGAAGCCGCATGATCCGGCAGCTTTCGAAGGAGCTTGATTTTGCCTATGAGCAGAACGGATCCCTGGTACTTTGCTTTGATGAAAAGGATCGGGATAAATTAGAGGAGCTTTTACACCGCGGAGAACAGAACGGTGTGGAAGACCTGCGGATTATAGAAAGAGAGGAGCTGCTAAAGCTGGAGCCGGAGATCGGCGATCAGGTAGTGGCTGCTCTTTATGTGCCTACAGGGGGAATTGTCTGTCCGTTCGGACTTACGATTGCACTTGCAGAAAATGCAGCAGTGAACGGCGTGGAATTTTATCTTGGAACGGAAGTAACCGGAATTGAGAAGATTCATGCAGACACAGCACCGGAAGACAGTGGAAGTGGAGCATACCGGATCCACACTACCGCTTCGGATGGGACACAGAAGGATTACGAAGCAAAGGTAGTGATTAATGCAGCCGGTGTTTATGCAGACCGGATTCATAATATGGTAAGTGATCAGAAGATTGAGATCGAACCCCGCAAGGGAGAGTATCTCCTTTGTGACAAGAGTGTCGGAAAGATGGTGAGCCATACGCTTTTCCAGCTTCCTACCGCACTGGGCAAGGGAATTCTCGTAACTCCTACGGTTCACGGTAATCTGCTGATCGGGCCTACTGCAGAGGATCAGGAGAACAAAGAGGGCGTGGATACCTCAAGTGCAGGTCTTGATCTTGTGAAAGAAAAGGCAGCCTTAAGTGTGAAGGAAGTGCCGCTTCGTCAGGTGATTACTTCTTTTGCAGGACTTCGCGCAAGACTTGTAAAGGGAACGGCGCTTAAGAATAAAGAAGGACTTTATTACAAAGAGGGCGACTTTATGATTGGGGAAGTGCCGGATGCGCCTGGATTTATTGATGTGGCGGGCATGGAATCTCCGGGATTATCGTGTGCTCCGGCAACGGGAGAATATGTGGCAGACCTCGTGGCCGGGATTTTGAAGCCGCAGAAGAAGGACAATTTCATTGCAGTCAGAAAGGGAATACCGAGCATGGCACTTGCAACCGATGAAGAGAGGCATGCTCTGATTCAGCAGAATCCGGCCTATGCCAATATCATCTGCCGATGCGAGATGGTGTCTGAAGGTGAGATTCTGGATGCTATTCACCGTCCGCTCGGGGCAACGACAACCGATGGCGTGAAGCGCAGAACACGTGCAGGGATGGGACGATGCCAGTCAGGTTTCTGTAATCCGAGAGTAGTTGAGATTCTGGCACGGGAATTGTCGGTAGATGAAAGCAGAATTCAGAAAGCACAGGAAGGATCTTATTATGTACTTCCGGAAGAAGATGGGGAGGACTTGTAGGATGAAAGCAAAACTTGTTGTGATTGGTGGTGGACCTGCGGGCATGGCAGCAGCCCTTGCCGCAGAAGAAAAAGGAATTAAGGACATTCTGATCCTTGAGAGGGACAAAGAGCTTGGTGGAATTCTGAACCAGTGTATTCACAACGGCTTCGGACTTCATACCTTTAAGGAAGAGCTCACGGGACCGGAATATGCGAGCCGTTATGTAGAGAAGGTAAAGGCTTCCCGTGTGAAGTATCTGCTGAATACGATGGTGGTGGATGTGCAGGGCGGTAAGAACTGTGTGGTTACCGCGATGAATAAGGAACAGGGCATGTTTCAGATCGAGTGCAAAGCCGTGGTGCTTGCCATGGGTTGCAGGGAACGTTCCCGTGGAGCCATGAACATTCCAGGCTATCGTCCGGCTGGTGTGTTTTCTGCCGGAACCGCACAGCGCTATGTCAACATTGAGGGCCGGCTTCCTGGCAAAAGCGTCGTTGTATTAGGATCAGGAGATATCGGCCTGATTATGGCGCGGCGTATGACGCTGCAGGGCGCGAAGGTGAAGCTGGTTGCGGAGATCATGCCGTATTCGGGCGGCTTACGGAGAAATATTGCACAGTGTCTGGACGATTATGATATTCCACTGATGCTTAGCCATACAGTAACGGAAATTCATGGAGCAGACCGGATTGAGGGTGTTACGATTTCCAAAGTGGATGAGAACCTGAAACCGGTTCCGGGCAGTGAACAGTATGTGGAATGTGATACGCTTCTGCTTTCCTGTGGCCTGATTCCGGAGAATGAACTGAGTATCCAGGCCGGTGCACAGATGGACTCCATGACACAGGGACCTGTAGTTAATGCAAAGCTGGAAACAACGGTCGAAGGTGTTTTTGCCTGCGGAAATGTTCTTCATGTGCACGATCTGGTGGATCATGTATCGGAGGAAGCGGTTCATGCAGGAGAATATGCGGCAGAACATATATTGCAGGGAGAAGAGGACTGGGGAGAAGCGGTCCGCCCGAAAATACCTGCGAAATCCAAGAATACCATTCCGGAAGGATTTGATAAAAACAGTCAGGTGATCTGTATCGGATGCCCGTTGGGATGTCTTGTTACCGTTAAGAGGAAGGATGATGGAACACTTGATATTACAGGGAATACCTGTCCGAAGGGTGAGGCCTACGCAAGGAATGAATTTACGGCACCTGTCCGGACACTGACTTCATTAATCAGGGTAGAGGGCAGAAGAAACCAGGTGGTTTCCGTGAAAACAAATGGCGAAATCCCGAAGGGAAAGATTGACGAATGTATGGGGATTCTCCGTAAGGCGGTGGCAGCAGCACCGGTCCGGGTAGGGGATATCCTGATTTCCAATATTGCGGATACCGGAATTGATATCGTGGCAACATCTGCATTGGAATAGGAGGTATACAGTATGGCAAAATATCTTATGGCATTGGATCAGGGTACGACCAGCTCCCGGTGTATTCTATTTGAAAAGAACGGGAAGATTCACAGTATGGCACAGAAGGAATTCTCACAGATTTATCCACAGCCGGGGTGGGTGGAGCATGATCCGAGAGAAATCTGGGCTTCCCAGCTTGCTGTTACGACAGAGGCGATGGCGAAGGTCATGGCACAGCCGGAGGACATTGCGGCAATCGGCATTACGAATCAGCGTGAAACAACCATTATCTGGGACCGGAAGAGCGGCGAACCCATTTATAATGCCATTGTATGGCAGTGCCGGAGAACAGCAGACCGGATTGATGAGCTGGTGGCACTGGGTTACAGTGATTTAATTAAAGAAAAGACAGGACTTATCCCCGATGCATATTTCAGTGCAACGAAGATTGCATGGATCCTGGATCATGTGGACGGAGCCAGAGAGCGTGCAGAACGTGGAGAACTGCTGTTTGGAACCGTGGACAGCTGGCTGATATATAATCTCACGAAGGGTGAGGTTCATGTGACAGATTATACGAATGCATCCAGAACGATGCTGTTTGACATTCATAAGCTTTGCTGGGATAAGGAGCTGCTTGCCCTTTTCCGTATCCCGGAATGCATACTTCCGAAGGTGAAGCCGTCAAGCTGTATCTATGGCTATACCGAGAGCTCTGTTCTGGGGGGTGAGATACCGATTGCAGGAATTGCAGGGGATCAGCAGGCGGCACTTTTCGGACAGTGCTGTTTTGAAAAGGGACAGGTGAAGAATACCTATGGAACCGGATGCTTCTTATTAATGAATACCGGACGGGAAGCCATTGCTTCAAAGCATGGACTGCTTACTACCATCGCAGCAAGTACCTCTGATCGGGTGGAATATGCACTGGAAGGAAGTGTGTTCGTGGCTGGGGCGGCGATCCAGTGGCTGCGTGATGGCATGCGGATGATTAAAAAGGCATCCGAAACAGAGAAGTATGCAAATGGAGCAGAGGATACAGGGGGAGTTTACCTGGTTCCGGCCTTTGCCGGTATGGGGGCGCCCTACTGGGATCCCTATGCGAGAGGAACGATTGTCGGAATTACCAGAGGCTGCCAGAAGGAGCACTTTATCCGGGCAACCCTGGAATCCATTGCATACCAGTCTGCAGATGTGCTTCATGCCATGGAGGAGGATGTGGAGGTATCCATTGCAGGATTGAAGGTCGATGGAGGTGCGAGTGCAAACGATTTTCTGATGCAGTTTCAGTCAGATATTCTCGGAGCAAGAGTTTACCGGCCGGAATGTATCGAAACAACGGCACTTGGTGCCGCATACCTTGCGGGACTTGCCTGCGGCTATTATAAGGATAGAGATGAAATTAAGGAAAACTGGCAGTTGTCAACGGAGTTTACCCATCAGATGGGAGAAGAACACCGCAGACAGCTTCTGAAGGGCTGGAGGAGAGCGGTTCGCTGTGCGCTCGTCTGGGCAGATGATGAGAACGGGATTACAGGGTAGAGAAGAGGTGTCGGATTTATAATGGGAATGCGAGAAATTTTGAAGGGAACGGTAATATACGAAAGTGGTCAGAAGCTGAACGGATTAATGATGATTATGAGAGGAACGGCAGTGGTTATTTTTGAGGGCGGTTCCTATGAGCTTCATAATGGAGATGTGATTGGTCTCCCGGATCTGATTCACAAGGAGGCAAATTTCCGATATGTGGCGAAGGAGAATCTGGCAGTTGTGGATTATCCATCAAAGGTGCCGGAGCTGAAGAAGTTTTTCAAGGAGCATGGTGAGGTGGTGCGGTATTTTCAATCGTCTCTGTTCCGGCAGCTCAATGAGCTTCTGCTTCATTATAAGGAAGTGCAGACGGCCAGTGATATGATGCAGGACTATCTGACCGGAAGCTATGAGAATTATATACGGATTTGTGAGAACAACCACATTTCGCCGGGGGAACTGGAGCGTTATGAAGAGCTTTCCAATATTCCGCGAGAGGAAAAGATTCCGGACTGGATTTCCGGATATTACAGTACTATGGAACAGATGCTCTCCGTGTGGGATAAGAACAAGACTGATATGAATTTCGTAGTCGGATTTATGTCGAAAACCTGTGATGATATGAATCAGATGGCAGGAATGTACGGAAGAATGAAGGATCATATTCAGGAGGTTTGTGAGCTGCTGATGAATGAAAGTGGTCTGGATCTTCTGGAGCTGTATCTTTCCCTTTATGAAAAGATTGTAAAGAAGAATGGCTTGAAGGATGTTTCTGTGATACTGGTAAAGAAGATGCTGACAGGAATCTTAAGCCAGCTTGAAAAACAGGGTTATGCGCAGAAGGAATTTTTTGCGGCAAGAAAAGCAGACTGTGAGAACAGGATGGCGCAGATTGGTGAGCTGGTGAAGCGGCAGGCAGAGGCAGCAGCCCAGCTGGATGAGGATATTGTTGGAAAGCTTAAGAATTCCCTTGATCAGATTCTGCAGTATGCAGAATGTGAACCGGATCTGGCAGCAGAATTCCGGAAGCGTGTGGAGACCTACAAGCATCTGGTGAATAAGAACAGTACTGAAGACGATGCGCGTATGCTGCGGGCAGGAATAACTAAGAGCTTTAATCAGATTTATATTCAGGCTTTCCAGAAGAGCGTGAAGGATACTGCCGTTCCGAAGGTTGTGAAGATGCTCTTTAATTTCGGTTATATGGATGAGGAGCTGGCAGGAATGGAGAATGCGGTTGCCTTGTACCGCATGGCAGAGCAGATTCCGACTGATCCGAAGCGTGGCGTTTATTCCTATTATGAATGGCTGATGGCGATTTACCATGGACAGAAGGAACCGAGCCGTAATGAATTTGACATGGATTATGCGGATTATCTGCATGAGCAGCAGCGTCTTGCCAGGATTACGAAGGAAGAAGAGGCGATTTTATTACGGACACCGGAATCCAGAGTCATGTATGAACTGGAAAATGTATTCCCAACGGTGGATAAGACAACAAGCGGACATATCAGTACCTATTGTCCGATCTTTTCCGAGCATAATCTGTTAAAAACGCTGGATTCAGCAGTTGTAAGTGCAGACCGTGTGGAACAGATTATGAATGGAATCCGGGGCGTGGATTACAGTGCATATTACAGGGAAACGATTTATACGAATCCGGATGAGGGAATTTCCAAGGAATATATTCATGTCGAGGTACTGCCGGACTTTATCCTGATGCCGAATATCGGTACCAGAGGTATTATGTGGCAGGAAATTGAAGGAAAGAGAAGAACGACACCGGCAAGAATGATGCTTTCCCTGTTCCATCTGGAGGACTTACAGATGTCGATCCTGCGCCTCACCGGACAGTTCCGCTGGGAGATGTGCAAGAGAGAGCAGGGAGCCAGATGGAATGATGTTTCGGAGCGTTCCCTTACCAGTGAGTACTTTGACTATGCACAGTTTTATAAGAAGAATAATGAGCTTTCCTCCGATGTCAGGGAAAAGATCAAGAGCGATCTGGTGCGTGCGAAGAATAACTTCAAGGAAATGTTTGTGAAGGATTACTGTGTATGGGTATTATATGAAAGCAGTGGATCACCGAGACTGAACAAGGTAGTAAGAAGTATTCTGTTTACCTACTGTACTTTTGCAAAGGAGATCCGTGATAAACTGGAAATTAATCCCATGTATAAAGAGATGATCGCACGCTATTACGTGAAGCAGGGGCAGAAGAAGCACCGTATGGATAACCTGATTCAGAAGCAGCGGAATTCGGGGAAAGCTGTGCCGGATGAGATCCTGCGGGAACAGGAATTTTTAGAAAGATAAGAATCTGATTCAGAAGGGAACAGTAACGTAAGATGAGGTTTCAACCTTGACAATTAATTCATTTAATTTATAATTTAGTTAAATTAATCTTTTAAAGCTGGTAAAATTAGCTAAGCAAAAGAGAGATTAATTGTTTAAAATATCGTAACTATTCAGAACCCCATTCGTAAAACCGTTGCTAACGCAACGTAGTTTACCTCATGTGGTTACTTCGCCATATAAATCCAGTCAAATATGACCTGGAATGCAAGCATTCCATTCATATTTTGTCAGGATTTGCATGGCTCTGAATAGTTACAAAATATCAAAGGATTAAGTGAGGGTTATTATGGGCGTACAGCAATATGAAGATCTTTCCAAAGATGTTAAAAAGCTATTTAAGCTGGATACGAAGAATACCAGCTATGTCATTGCCGTTGTGGATGATGAACAGTTTCTGGGACATGTGTATTATGGACAGAAACTAAACGATTATCATCTGGATCATTTATTGAGAATTGAGGAGGGACCCTTTGTTCCTTCCAGGAACAATCGTGACCGTGGTTCCTTTCTTGACAGTTTTCCAATGGAATATCCGGCACATGGTCTTGGCGACTACCGTGAGGACTGCATCAGCATCCGTACCGGGGAGGGAAATACCGGTCTTTCTTTAAATTATGTTTCCCATAAGATTACATTGGGAAAGCCTGCCTTAGAAGGACTTCCGGCTTCTTTTGGAACAGAGCAGGAATGTGAGACTCTGGAAATTACCTGCAGGGACAGCCATACCGGTCTGGAAGCAGTTCTGATGTACACGGTATTTGAAGATGTGGATGTGATCACCAGAAGTGTGAAAGTGGTGAATCCTTCCGAAAAGACCTTATTTTTAACCAGAGTTATGAGTGCCTGTCTCGATATGGATAACCGTGATTTTGAAGCAGTCACCCTTCATGGTTCCTGGGCAAGAGAGCGTCATATCCAGACGGTTCCGATAAGCCATGCAAAGCTTTCTGTAGAGTCCGTCAGGGGCGAATCCAGCCATCAGGATCATCCGTTCATGGCATTAAAGACAAAGGGTGCCGATGACGATCACGGTGAAGTTTACGCAATGAATTTCGTATATTCCGGTAACTTTAAGGCTATGGTACAGAACGATCAGTTTGACCAGCTTCGTATGATCATGGGAATTCATCCTGAGGACTTTAGCTGGAAGCTGAATCCGGGCGAAACCTTTCAGGCTCCGGAAGTAGTTATGGTATATTCTGCGGGCGGACTTGGCACAATGACCAGAACCTTCCATGATTTCTACCGCAATCATCTGATCAGAGGAAAATATAAGGACAAGAAGCGCCCGATTCTTATTAATAACTGGGAAGCTACTTATTTTGAATTTAATACCGAGAAGCTGATTGCGATTGCAAAGCAGGCTTCGGAGCTTGGTATTGAGATGCTGGTTATGGATGATGGCTGGTTTGGTGACCGCTTCGATGATAATCGTGCACTTGGCGACTGGGTGGTGAATGAAGAAAAGCTGCCTGGCGGATTGAAGTATCTGGTAGATGAAGTAAATAAGCTTGGCATGAAGTTTGGTATCTGGTTTGAACCGGAAATGATTTCACCGGATTCCAATCTGTACAGGGAACATCCGGACTGGGCGATTGCCATTCCGGGACGTGTTGGAACACGCAGCCGTAACCAGTATGTTTTAGATCTTTCCAGAAGAGAGGTCTTAGAGCATACCTATGAGAGTGTAGCCAGGATTTTAAGAAGTGCACATATTGAATATGTGAAGTGGGATATGAACCGTCAGCTTACGGATATCGGTTCTGCTGTTCTTCCGGCGGATCAGATGGGTGAGCTTTATCACCGGTATGTTCTTGCGGTATATGAACTGCAGGAGCGTCTGATGAAGGAATTCCCGTATCTGCTGTTGGAGAACTGCTCCGGCGGTGGGGCAAGATTCGATCCCGGTATGTTATACTACAGTCCGCAGATCTGGTGCTCTGATGATACCGATGCAATTGAGAGACTGATCATTCAGGAGGGAACTTCTCTTGTTTATCCGCTTTCTGCAATGGGGGCGCATGTATCCGACTGCCCGAACCATACCGTAGGAAGAGTAACCCCTTTTGAAACAAGAGGCTATGTGGCTCTGGCAGGAACCTTTGGCTATGAGCTTGATGTAACAAAGATTCCGCAGGAAGACCGTGAGATGATTCCGGAACAGGTTGCGATGTATCACAAATATAACGATCTCGTCCGGGAAGGTGATTATTACCGAATTGCATCCTACAGCCGGAATCATATGTTTGACTGCTATGGTGTTGTCCGCAAGGATAAGGAAGAAGCACTCTTTACCTATGTACAGGTCATGAATCGTCCGAATTATCACAGCAGAAGAATTTTCTTCAAGGGACTTGATCCTGAGAAGCTGTATCAGATTGAGGGAGAAGAAGGAACCTATACCGGTGATGTACTGATGAAGGCCGGATATCTGGTACAGAATCTCTGGGGTGATTACAAAGCACGTCTGATCCATGTGGTGAAAGCGTAGGATAGACAGACAAATTCTGAAGAGGGATGGCAAAAGTAATGGCAAAAACAGTGAAACTGGCAGATATTGCTGCGATCGTGAATGTGAGCACGGTAACTGTTTCCAAGGCACTTTCTGACCAAAAAGGGGTTAGCGAGGAAATGCGGGCAAGAATCAAGCAGCTCGCCAAGGAAATGGGCTACCAGACACCGACGGCAGCAAGATTAAGCAGTAATAAGCGGACATATAATATCGGGGTTTTAATTTCAGAGATTTATTTTGACCAGACACAGTCCTTTTACTGGCAGATGTATCAGTCCGTGGCAACGAAGGCGGTATCGAAGGAATGCTTTACGCTTCTTGAGGTTCTTTCCATGCAGAATGAAAAGGAAATGATCCTTCCGAAGCTCCTTCAGGAGGAGAAGATTGACGGACTGATCATTATCGGCATGTTATCTTCCGATTATCTGTCCCTGATTGAACGTAATATC
>Ga0129313_1000785_pt1 | contig 23262 bp, 19 predicted proteins | sample O1105metagenome_FD_94436 | JGI IMG/M metagenome (GOLD analysis project Ga0129313, IMG submission 94436) | Orangutan group fecal microbial communities from fecal samples from Wisconsin, USA - O1105 metagenome | ecosystem: Host-associated > Mammals > Digestive system > Large intestine > Fecal...
CTGTTCATTCATGCCAAGCTGGGGATGATTTCTGGTACAATATTCCGAGTCGTGCCCCGGATCAAGAACAACTATCACAGGATCAGCCTCTTCCTCTGTGGTTACTTCTTTTGTGGCCTCGGTGGTGAGTTCGGTAGTCATTTCGGTAGTAGCCTGAGGATCCTCCGTAGAAGCAGCCACTTCCCTATAGTCGTTTCCGTTGCCCCTGCTATCTCCGGATGACTTTTTTCTCGAATTCCTTATACAGCCAATGATTATCCCGGTTATGCCGGAGATAATACAGCATATAAGGAGAGTGATCAGGAGATATTTCAATAAAGTATTGGACGTTTTATTTTCATTTTTCATAATTTCAGGTCAAGCCTTCTTTCATATTTTCTTTATGTTGCTTTTTGTTTCGTTGTAAAAATTCATTTGATCAAAGCATTCATCATCATACTTGATCATCTCTAAATTATAGTTTATTGATCTTCAAAAATCAAAACCTAATATTTTCCTTATAATAAGTCTGAAAATTTCAATACTAAATTCAGCAAATTTTCATTTCCATCGTTACAAGGTTAAAAAAAAGACACATTTAATTTTGTCTGAAAATTTATTTTAAAAGACCTGTTTCCATAATCAGTCACAAGTCATGGATACAGATTTGCAGTGATGGTAGCGAACATTTCGTAGGGACGAACACGCTAACAGCGACAACGGGCCCATGTCTGAGCCTGTTTACAGGCGAGTTTGGGCAGGAGTTGGAGCGGAAAAGTGCGTGTGAGGAGCAGAAATTGCAGCGTATCACAAAAACTGTATCCATGTGCTGTGACGTATTTGTGTCACACATTAAAGCCTTTATTACAACATAAATTGATATACTTTTTTCAACGCCTCCCAATTTGTATGTTTACATGAAATTTAAGGTTACAATTATAGAAATGTAAACTCGACTCAACAATGCTAGGTTGACATTTATCCCCTCATGTTTTATCTTAATAAGAAGGTGCGATAAATTATCAATTACAGATTAAAACAAACAAAAACCAAAACACATTTGCCAAAATAAAAAGCAACACGGAGGACAAAAAGACATGGATATGTTAAAGCTTGCAGATGAAATAATCGGAGGAAGAAGAATAACAAGAGAAGATGACCTGAAGATGTTTCTTACATGTGATCTCAAGGAGCTGTGCCAGGGTGCAGATAAGATCAGGGAAGCATTTGTGGGAGAAAAAGTTGACCTTTGTTCAATCATAAACGGAAGAAGCGGACGCTGCCCGGAAGACTGCAAATACTGTGCCCAGTCAGTTCATAATCATACAGCATGTGAGATCTACGACTTCCTTCCTGAGGAGAAGATCCTTGAAGCATGTAAGATGAATGAAAGCGAGGGTGTCAACAGATTTGCAATAGTAACTGCCGGAAGAGCACTTTCAGGAGAAGAATTCGAGAAGGCGATCCACGCATACGAGACCATGAAGAAAGAGTGCAAAATAGACCTTTGTGCGTCCATGGGCTTCCTTACAAAAGAGCAGCTTCACAGACTTCACGAGGCAGGTGTTACAAGCTACCATCATAATATAGAAACATCAAGAAGAAATTTCCCGAATATTTGCACCACACATACCTATGATATGAAGATCGAGACACTGAAAATGGTCAAGGAAGAGGGAATGTGTGCATGCTCCGGCGGTATCATCGGAATGGGCGAGACATGGGAGGACAGACTTGACATGGCAATAAGTCTTGCAGAGCTTGGCATAGATTCAATCCCTATCAATGCCCTTATGCCTATAAAGGGAACCCCGCTTGAGAATCAGGAGCAGCTTACTGAGGACGATATTTTAAGGACCATTGCGTTCTTCAGATATATCAATCCGGACGCAAATATCAGACTTGCGGCAGGCCGTGCCCTCCTTACAAATGACGGCGAGACCGCATTTGAGTCCGGAGCCTCTGCAACCATAACAGGTAACATGCTCACAACAGTTGCATGCGCCACAATAAGAAGTGACAGGAAAATGCTTCAGGATATGGGCAGGGATGTTACTCCCGACTATTGGAAATAAGTATAAAAATAGTCATATTACGTCTTCAAAATTGGTACAGTATACGAAAGTGAAATTTTTTATTGCGTAAATTTTTTCGCCTTGTTACAATAGGAAAGGTTGTTCTAACTTAATTTTATTAAGAAAAATTTAACCGTAATTATGAAACTTAATATTTTTACTTATTACATTGGAGGATGAAATGGGCGGATTTTTTGGCGTAGCTTCTAAGGAAGATTGTTTATTTGATTTATTCTTTGGAACAGATTATCACTCACATTTAGGTACAAGACGTGGTGGAATGGCAGTTTATGGCGAAAAGGGCTTTGACAGGGCTATTCACAACATTGAGAATGCACCATTCAGGACTAAATTTGATAAGGACATGCAGAAAATGAAGGGAAATTATGGTATAGGCTGTATTTCAGACTATGAGCCACAGCCACTTATAGTGCGTTCCCATCATGGTACATTTGCTATTACTACTGTAAGTAAGATCAATAATACAGATGAGATTGTTGAGAAAATATTTACAAATAATAATTCTCACTTCCTTGAGATGAGCGGTGGAGATATCAATCCCACAGAGCTTGTGGCGGCAATAATCAACCAGAAGCAGAACCTTATTGACGGTATAAACTACGCACTGGAGCTTATAGACGGCTCCCTTACGCTGATGGTTCTTACTCCAAAGGGAATATATGGCGCCAGGGACAAATACGGACGTACTCCTCTGGTAATAGGAAAGAAGGACGGAGCTTTCTGTCTGTCATTTGAGTCATTTGCATATCAGAATTTGGGATATGAGAATTACAAGGAGCTGGGTCCCGGAGAGATCGTTGTTGTAGATGAAAATAGCTGCAAGACCCTGGTGGCACCCGGGGACAAGATGAAGATCTGTACATTCCTGTGGGTATACTACGGCTATCCTTCAAGCTCCTACGAGGGTGTCAGTGTTGAGCAGATGAGATATAACTGCGGTAAAAATCTTGCAAAGCGAGATAATGTAAGACCGGATATCGTAGCCGGAGTGCCGGATTCAGGTACAGCCCATGCGGTAGGATATTCAAATGAGTCTGGAATACCATTTTCAAGACCATTTATCAAGTACACACCAACATGGCCTAGATCTTTCATGCCAACCATCCAGAGCCAGCGTAATATGATCGCCAAGATGAAGCTTATAGCAGTTCATGATCTTATTAAAGGTAAGAAGCTTCTTCTTATAGATGATTCTATTGTTCGTGGAACACAGCTTAGGGAGACCACAGAGTTCCTTTACAAGAGCGGTGCCAAGGAGGTTCATATCAGACCTGCGTGCCCACCACTTGTATATGGATGCAAATTCCTCAACTTCTCACGTTCATCCTCAGAGATGGATCTTATCACAAGACGTGTGATCGCAAGACTTGAGGGAACAGAGGATGTATCCGATGATGTGTTACAGCAGTACGCTGATCCGGATTCGCCAAAGTATGAGGCTATGGTTGAGGAGATCAGAAAGGAACTTAACTTCACATCTCTCAGATACAACAGACTTGATGACATGCTGGCAGCAGTCGGAATACCGGAGGATAAGCTCTGCACATACTGCTGGAACGGCAAGGATATCTAAATTAAGTCATCATACAATTTGTGAAATTATATCCGTAATTTAATAATAAAAAATCAGGAAACAGGCATTTGCTTTATGGGCAGGTGCCTGTTTTTGTTATGGCAACGAGTGAAGTGCAATATGCTTGCGTGTATTATTTGACTTATTAAAAATAGTCAAATAATACAAAGCGTATAGTAATTGACTATGGTTTGATTAATGGGGGATTAGGCTATTTACAAGACTTTTTCATGGTGTTAATCTATGGCTACGCTGATGGCGGGAACAAAATACATAACAGAAAAGAGGTGTGAAGGATAGGCGTATATATTGCATTTATCATTACTATTGCGGCGGTGGTATGTGACCTGAAATGGTGGAGAATACCAAACAGGCTGATAGTTGTTGGTTTAATATGCGGGGTGTTGTGCAATATAACAGAATTTGGGATTTTAGGCGGTATAAAGCAATTTGCCTTAGGAGCAGTGACACCTATAGCCTGGCTTGTAATACTATTTCTAATCAGAGGAATGGGGGCAGGCGACATAAAGCTACTGGCAGTGATCGGAGGTCTTATGGGGCGGGGGATAGCGGAGATTGTGATATACAGCATATTTGCCGGAAGCGTAATAGGATTGTTCGGATATTTAGTAAAAAAGATAAGGAGGATACATTTTTCCCTGGCAGTGATGGCCGGAATGATGATCTACTGCTTTGGGATAGTTGGGTTAGATGCAGCAGTTTAAGGTTGGGATATGTGAGATTGAGAATAACTATATGCTGGGACTTATGGCACAGATAAACAGTGATATGAGTAATTGCTTCATTGCTATTGCATTTTCTGCAAAGGAGGCACTGATGGAATATCTTGAAACAGGAACCCTGGATCTGCTTATGGTTCCTGAGGGTTTCCGATTGGATGCGACAGACAGGGACAGTTATGGTGGAAGACTCATATACATGACTGATGAGTCGATGGTAGAGCCGGAACCGGAGTATATAAGTATATATAAGTATCAGAAGGTCAGCAGCATAATAAAGACATTAAATTCCATTATAGTGGGTTCGGAGAATACCCTTAAGGACAAGCTCTATAAGGTGTATGCAGTAGTTTCTCCTGTCGGGAGATCCGGCAAGACAAAACTTGCTATGGCACTGTGCAGCAATGATGAGGTTCGTGGAGGTTTATATATAGGATGTGAGGAATACGGTTACAGGGACGTGAATACCATGGCGGATATTATGTTTCTGGTTAAGAGCAGATCCGACGGACTGGTGGATTTTCTTGAAGGAAGTGTAGAGACAGTTGAAGGCAGTAACATGGGAATGATAAGGTCGGCACTGTCATATCAGGATATCAGAGAGATGGAACGGGAGGATTTTTCCTGGTTCATAGACAGGCTTGTGGAGTGGGGCAGATATACCACCATAGTATTTGACATAGGTGGCGGAGCACTGTCGGATGTGGAGATATTCCGGTGCTTCCACAGGATATTTATGCCGGTGTTAAATGACACAATATCCATAAGAAAGCTTGATGCCTTTGATGCCATGTTGGAGCGGAAGCATATGGACAAGACCAGAAGGGCTATAACAAGGGTGAATGTGCCTGACTGTGAGTTTGAGGAACCGGAAATGCTCAGGCTTGTGGATGGGTTGAATGTGTAAGAGGTTTTGTGATGCAAGAACATGTTTACGGGTACAAGTATTATTAGCAGTAATAGGTACATGTATAGATAGATTAGATGAGACAGGTATGTGTACAAATGAAGTAAGTGTATAAATATGAATAGTGAAGAAAAATTACAGGTTAAGAAGAATGTACTGTCAATGATGGATATGGCTGTGGACATAGAGGACAGGGACGTAAAAGATATTATTGACAGGTGCATAGTTAGCTCTGACGCAATGAGAACTATGGGGCTTAACGAGAAGCTTGAGTTCAAGAAGGAACTGTTTAATTCCTTAAGGCGGCTTGATATATTGTCGGAGCTGTTGGAGGATGACAGCATAACAGAGATAATGATAAATGGCTATAGGGATATCTTCATAGAGCGAAATGGCAGGATATCAAAGCTTGTGGCACAGTTTGAAAGTGAGGAAAGACTGGCTGCTATAATCCAGATAATTGTCTCAGGCTGTAACAGGATAGTAAATGAAGCGTCACCTATTGTAGATGCAAGGCTTTCTGACGGCTCAAGAGTTAATATTGTGCTTCCGCCAATTGCCCTTAATGGTCCCACAATGACCATAAGAAAGTTCTCAAAGACGCCTATGACAATGGACAGGCTCATAGAGCTTGGAGCATTAAGTATAGAGGTGGCAGGATTTCTCAGAAAGCTGGTGGTAGCAGGGTACAATATTATGATCTCAGGCGGCACAGGTTCAGGAAAAACCACATTCCTTAACGGGCTTTCAGCGTATATACCTGAGGACGAAAGAGTGATAACTATAGAGGACTCAGCGGAGTTGAAGCTGATCAATCTGCCGGATCTGGTCAGTCTTGAAGCAAGGAATGCCAATGTTGAGGGCAGGAATCAGGTGACTATCAGAGATCTGATAAAGTGCAGCCTCAGAATGAGACCCTCAAGGATCGTGGTGGGTGAGATAAGAGACGCAGCAGCCTGTGACATGCTTACTGCCATGAACACCGGTCATGACGGGAGTCTGTCAACCGCTCACGCAAATTCCTGTGAGGATATGCTTATAAGGCTTGAAACCATGGTGCTTATGGGGATGGACATGCCTCTTGTTGCTATTAAACAGCAGATAGCGTCGGCGGTGGATATCATAATCCATCTGGGAAGATTAAGAGACAAGAGCAGGAAGGTACTGGAGATATGCGAGGTGATAGGTATGGAGGGTGAAAATATCAAGTTAAGAAAGATTTATGAGTTTAAAGAGGAAAGCTGTGTGGATGGTCATGTAGTGGGAGAGTTACGGAAGCTGAACGATCTGTATAACACAGGAAAGCTTATGGCGGCGGGAGTATTTGACATACACGATAATAAGGATACATGAAGTCAGAAAAACATTACAGATAAAAGTATCACGGAGGTGAAATATCAATAATTGATTACAGGATATATAAGATGACTCCGGCGGAGTATGTAAGATATATTTTAATTTATATGACAGGACTTGTTCTTATTAGTATTCTTTTTTTTAATTCATTAATTCCAATGATTTTTCTAAGTCCTGCAATAATAGTGCTTCTTAAGAATAAAAGAGTAGCTTTAAAAGAAAAAAGACAGAAGACCCTCAGGCTTGAATTTAAGGAGTTGATGGTGTCTCTTGCGGCGAATATGAGTGCAGGTTATTCATTGGAGAAATCAATGATAAATTCATACGATGAAATGAACAGTCTCTTTGGAGACAAATGTTATATGTGTCAGGAGATTTTGTGGATGAAAAAAGGGTTGGATATGAATGTTGACCCGGTAGAGTTATTTGCAGATCTAGGAGACAGATCCGGTGTGTTTGAGATAGTGGAATTTGCACAGGTGGTATCAGTAGGTAAGAAATCCGGAGGGGATACCATACGGATAATCAAACGTATGACAGATAACATTACCCGGAAGGGTGATATAGAAAATGAAATAGATACAATGGTGTCGGGGAAGAGACTTGAGCAGAGGATCATGTGTCTTATGCCCTTTGGGATAATCATGTATCTGAGACTGACAAATGAGACATATATAAGTGGATTGTATGGGAATTTTGTTGGCATTGTTGTAATGAGTGTTGCGCTGCTGTTAATCTATGCAGCCTACATATGGGGAAGCAGATTGGTGAAGATAGAGGTATAGAGTGAAGAAAAAAGTAACAGCGATTGCAGGGGCAATCTATGACAGACTGGCAGGTCATCTGAATGTGGAGAACACAAAAAACGGTCTGAGAAAGGTTAATATTGTTTCTGAGAGAGAGCTTGAAAGGTTGTGCAGGGAGTATTATGTGGAAGTTATCAGCAGGCTCATGATCATATTTGCAATCACGGTGATCTTATCAGTTGTATTTATTGTAAAGAGTGTTGTTAAGGATGAGAACGTGGTGGTTAAGAAGAACGGTTATGGTGGCACGACTAAGACATACACTGTGGCAGTTGAAATTGCAGATCATATTTACCATATGGATTTTGATGTAGGACCGCTTTCCTATGACGAGGGTCAGCTTATGGAGGTATTTGACCGGGGATTTCAGTATATAGATGAAATTTATCTTGGAGAAAATACTGGGGCAGACCGGGTGACTGAGAGTCTTGATCTGGTGACAGAGATCCCGGAGCTTGGACTTGAGGTTTCATGGGTCAGTGATGACTACAATGTAGTCAGTGCATAAGGAGTTATAAATGCAGTGGATGATAGTGGAAACAGCACAGGTGGAACTCTTGTGAATCTTACCGCAAAGCTTGAGTACAACGGTTATTCTGCTGTGAGACAATATCCCATCCGCATAGGGACAGATATAACTGTGAGTGATAATCCTGAGCTGGATGAGGTAAAGAAGACGGTGGAGGATATAGTAAACAGCAGTGATGAAGAAGTGGTCACCTTGCCAAGGAGTGTGAATGGCCACGAAATCTCAAATAAGAACAAGGGAAACAATGCACTGGTTATAGCAGGACTTGGGGTAATGCTTTCAATTCTCATGATAAGGCGGCAGAAGGATGAGTTAAAAGAGAAGGCAAAAAAAAGAAATGATGAGCTCATGTTGACTTATCCTGTTCTTATAGACAAGCTTCTGCTTTATCTTGAAGCCGGACTGACAGTAAAGGGGGCTCTTACAAAGCTTGTTACAGAAGACAGCAACAATAAAATATCTAAATATCTTATCAGTGAGCTTAAGTATATGTTGAATGAGGTTAATTCGGGCTTGCCGGAGGCGGAAGGGTATTCAAGGCTTGGCGCCAGAATAAATTTAGGTTCATATATGAAGCTTGCTTCGCTGCTTTCCCAGAATATAAGAAAGGGAACTAAAGATATTCTTCTTATGCTACGAAGAGAGGAAGAGGCTGCCCTGCTGCAGAAGAGAGAGTTTGCCAGGAAGAAGGGGGAGGAAGCAGGTACCAAGCTGCTCCTGCCAATGATCCTTATGCTTTCTGTGGTTATGGTGATAGTAGTCCTTCCTGCTTTCCTTAGTTTTTGATCAGAAGGTGTCGAATGACACATGAAAAAATGATGGTACACCATTACTTGGTGAGACGTACCAATATTAAGGAGGTATGAAATGACAAGAATAATAGGTCATGTAAAAAGGTTTATCCATGAAGAGTCCGGAATGGGCGTGGTAGAAATATTGCTTATCATAGTCGTGCTTATAGCAATGGTTCTTATATTTCAGGAACAGATTACAGGTCTTGTAAATAATATCTGGGATTCTATAGGCAATTCGGCAAAAAAAATTTATTAAGAGGAAATCGGATGGTGAATAATAAGGGGAATATTACAGTGTTTCTCAGTCTTCTCCTTATTAGCTTGCTTATATTAGGTCTGACAGCAGTAGAGATCACTCATGCGTATATGGGACGTGCAAAGGTGGCGGAGGCGTCAAAGGGCGCAACTGAAAGTATAAAGGCGGACTATGTGGCAGAATTATTTGAGGATTATCATCTGCTGCTGTTGGATAAAACCTATGGAGGTGCAGGCGAAGGTGAGATAGAGGAGCAGATCAGCGAATATCTGGAGCATACTCTTGGCAGTGATTTCAATGTTCAGGATGTACGTCTGGGAAAAACCACAGATGTACTTGACAATGACTGTGAAGTTCTGAAACGGGAGATAACAGAGTACATGAAGCTTCGGACAGAGTTAGATGGTGCGGAGCGGATCATAAACATAATAAGTGACAATGGGGATCCTACAAGGGATGTGTCGGACGCTGTGAAGAATGGAAGTAATGAAGAAAGTGACAGCAATAAGATGAGTACCGGTGACCCAAGAGGTGCAGTGAGAAATGCTACTATAGGTGGTGTCCTCAGCGTTGTTGTTCCGGATGATACATTACCGTCAAATGTTCAGATGGACACCTCATTGTTTCCATCTAAGGGAAGAACCGAGGAAGATGATGTCCGGGAGATAGATACCAATTTTAATGACATAGACAGGATAGAAGAGACACTTAAGACCTCCACATCTGATTGCGTGACCACCCTGGCAGAGGGATATTATGGGATCGCCTATGCCATTGATACATTTGCGAATTACACCAGCGAGGAGAAAAACGGAGTATTTGAGCTGGAAACTGAGTATCTGATAGCCGGTAAGGATAATGATTATGATAATCTTAAAGCTGTGGTCAACAGACTGATAATGCACAGGATAGGCTTCAATATGGCATTTCTTCTAAATGATTCAAAAAGGCTTGCTCAGATAAAACCTGTGGCGGTGTTCATATCATTATTGCCATTTGTCACATACGGGATGGCGAAATATTTTCTGGTGGCATGCTGGTCATACGCTGAAACTCTGGTGGAGGTGAAGTCGCTTCTTGCGGGGAACAGTATCTCATATGTGAAGAAGGCTGAAACATGGCAGACAGACTTCAAAAAGCTGGGAAACTTAAAGAACGTGGAAAATATTAATTATGAAGGCAGGGACAGTCTTGATTATGAGGATTTTCTTATGATATTTCTGGCAGAAAAGTACAAGGACATTTATTGGAGAATGTGTGATGTTATGCAATTAAATGTCAGAAGAAGCCAGCCGGATTTTCTCATGAAGAATTGTATATATTCGTTTGAAACCCAGATATCAGTAGAGGGAGAGCCTTTATTTGACGCATTTTTAAGCAGTAAAGGGATCAGCATATGGGATGGTGCCTATCAGTATGACAACAGTATATACGGGGGATATTAGGTAAAGATAATCAGAATCAGGTAACCGGAAAAATTTAATGCATAATAAAAGTTTACAGGGCACTGCTGGTACATGCTCTCCCTGTCCGGATATAAAAATTTTTACGCAATAGCGCGGCTTCTCCAGGCAATCTTAATTATAAAACAAAATATTTATAGGATTGTAAATCCGGTAGTGGAGGGTATGTACCGGCAGCGCCCGGAAGAGTATTTCAAAAGGAGGTGGAACGACCGGAGAATGACAATAATAAAATGCCTAAGGAAACTGGTGATTGATTTTACCGGAAAAAATAATGGCAGTGTTACGGTAGAGGCCTCTCTGGTTCTGCCAATCTTTATATTTGCAATGCTATCAGTGTATTCCATGGCAGGAAGCATGAAGACAAAGGCGGTTATCTATGAGGCTTTTATGGAGACCGGAGAGTATTTGGGAGAGTATCAATATTTGTATGGCAGGGGTGATGGTCAGAATGCTATAAATATCGGTGCTGCAGCTTTAAAGTTCAGAGACTATCTTGATGACAAAGAAAACGTCGACAGTTATGTCCTTGGAGGCAGGTCAGGGATTGTATTTATCAGAGCATATTATGATGAAAGTGATGGATATGTATATATGGATTGTGCCTATGATCTCAAGGTGGATGTTCCGTTATTTGGGTCGGTGAATATTCCTGTTACAGAGTCGCTAAGGCAGAAGGCATATGTAGGGAGGCTTGTTGATGAGGAAGCGGGAAATGAACAGGATCCATATGTGTATATAGCAGAAAATGGTACGGTATGCCATAAGTCAAGACACTGTACATATATTAAGCTGTCTATCAGGGAAGCCTCACCGGAGTCTGTTAAGGGGGCATACTCTCCCTGTGAATTGTGTGTTAAGAGAAGTGGAGGCAGGCAGACAGTGTATGTGACAGACTACGGTGACAGATATCACAATTCCCTGGCTTGTTCCGGACTTAAGCGGACAGTGTACAGGGTGAAGAAAAGCGAGACAGAGCTGCCATATTGTTCGAAGTGCAGTGGGTGATAGCAAATTTTTAATAGGCTGATTTTCAATAATTGGGAGGAGGATTTATGTTGAATGCTGTTACAAGAATTAAAGAAAAAATATTTCCAAATATAGAAGAAAAAGATAACAAAATTAATAAAGGTTCAATAGCAGTGGAGATGTGCTTTGTGTGTCCCATAGTTATATGTGTGGTATTCTTTGCTATTAACTTGTTTGTAATATGTATAAATGATGCCATAACCATGGGGATAGCCTATTCGACCATGTATACCAAGGAGGTATATATTGCTTCCGGTGAGGACTTATCCTCGGTAATGCAGGCTGACATGGAAAACGAAATGACTATGGCGTCAGATCTTGAAGTAAAGGCATTGTTTGACGAAACACCGGGGATAGCAGGTCCTATTCAGAATGTTAAGGGTTTTAAAAGCGGAGATTATAGGTTTTCGTTAAGCTATAGTACAGATTGCCCGGGAATGTTTATGGTGTCAAAGAACAGTTCTTCAAGAAGGGAAAGAGAAGGGGCACAGGAAATAAGGGATACCAGCAATAACCTGAGGAGGTGGCAGATGTATGGAGAAGAATACTCACAGTGAAGGGGTGAGTAAGCATACAGAGAAAATTATACCGGATAATGGGATGAATACGAGCATTGATGCGAGCATTTTTAATGATGGACTGAACACTTATATGGCTGTAAGTGGAATTGAACTTGATATGGGATGTTTTGAGATAAAAATGTTAAAAAGCAATGATATCAGTGCCATACTGCCCTTTGAATTCCGGCAGTTGGACGCAAAGCAAATGATTTTCTTTGATATAAACGGGCTTGAGACAATGACAGATATCATTCCCAATATGACGGCAGAGGCTATACTGAAATTCATAAAAACCATTGGTGAACTGGTATTTGAACTGGACGATTATATGCTTGCTGCCACAGATCTGGTTCTTGAGAGCAAATACATATATTATGATGAAAAGAAATCAGAGTACAGATTTGCTTATGTAAAAGGATATAATCAATCGTTGCCGAAGCAGCTTAGGAGGCTTCTGGAGGATATACTTCAGAATGTATTTCATCGGGATAAAGAAGGACTCGATATAGTTTATGATCTCTATAATATTGTTGCACTTGATAAAGTAGATATGAAGGAAATCCTGAATTATGTGGAAAGATATAATATAAGCGTGAAGTCGGGGGATGATCAAAAAAATCCGCGTAATGGAATTGTGGCATATACCTCCCGGAATCAACATGATGATACCCCGGTGTATGATGAGCTGGATTCGCATAGGATTGCTAAAGCTATTGTAAATGAGGGAGAGAGTGAAGAATATATAAAGGATCATGCAGGTTATATCAATGGTCATCCAGGTTCTAAAGAAAAGGACAGGTGGAAATTAATGGATGAGGTGTTTGGCAAAGCTACAGAAGAAACGGAGAAAAGCCGGAGAGTGACATTGGATTACTGCGGTCTGCTTAAGGTGGGAATCATTATAACAGGAGTGATCGGCATGGTTCTGGCATCGGTACAGTTTTTGGGAACCGGACATACTGAATATATGAGAGACTTAATGTTTACAGTTTTCCTTATGGCTACGGAAGTAGGGATATACACAGGGATGAAAAGGAAGGAACAGGGTATGGTATTACAGACCGGAAATGTTAATACTGTTTCAAGTGTAGTTTCGGATGTTGCTCCCAGGGACATTGGTACAATAGTACTTAATGAAGCACAATCAGACATTGGTACAATAGTACTTAATGAAGCGCAATCAGACATTGGCACGACAATACTTACGGGACAAAGACCGCAGGAAATGTATCTTGAGAGTCTTGAGTCAGACCGCTCGGGCGACAATAGTATAAGAAATTGTGGACGGATAATAACAGTTGGGCGGAGTGTCAGCAAATGTGACCATGTGATACATGACGATGGAGTAAGCAGGAGACACGCGGAACTTATATGGCGCGGTGACTGGATCGAAGTGATAGACCTGGGTTCTACCAATGGAACAAAGATTAATGGTAATGAGCTGACACCGGGAGAGGCAGTCTGTATTAAGGTTGGTGATGTGGTTTCCTTTGGTGACACAAGGTTTCTGTGCAGGAATTAATGATTTTTGGGAGAGACACCATATCTTTTCTTATAGGCATAGTAGAAGGTACCATAGTTCTGGTAACCGGACAGATAGCAGGCTTCGGTCATGGTCTTGCCATTTGCAATGTACTGGCTTGCAAGGAAGAGCCGTTTCTCGCTGATGTAGCGACCAATGGTATAGCCGGTTTCGTCCTTGAATAAGTGCATAAGGTATGATGGATTGACATACAGACTTGAGGCAATGCTTTCAATGGATAACTCCTTGTTCAAGTTGTTGTTGATATAATCCAGGGTCTCAATTACTTTAGGATTGCTGGTGGCACTTATAAATGTATCATTGTCTGACAGTAGGAGGCGGTTTAGTATGATCATGTATTCCTCAAGCTTAACTTTTTTTAGCAGTTCACTTCCGAAATCCTTTGAGAAAAAGCACGACTTTAACACCCGGACTATCTGGGATAGAGAACCGGATGACTTGGTAAACCTTGCCACATGGGATTTGTTATCCGAGGCCAGTACAAAGCATTGTTTCAGATCCACATTAAATGCTTCCTCGTGCTTGAAGAATTCTTCGGAGATGTAAGCGATGATACGTTCGTAACAGCATGCCTTTTTTAATTCGGCCTTGTGGATCTCACCGGGACTTATCAGCAGAGTGTCTCCCGGTTGGAGCGCGTATTCCTTGCCTTCTATATGATAGGAAACATCTCCCTGCATGTGTATAAGAAGTTTATAAAAATCATGATAATGGTAGCTGAAATCCGGCAGAGACTCTTCGCATATGTAGAAAAGTTCAAAATCTTTGTTCAGATAGCCAAGCATGGGTGCATCTTTAATTTTGAATGTGTCTGCCATAATTAAGCCTCCATGTTATGATTTGTTGAATGTATATAATATACATCATGATGTCTGGTAATGTAAATAAGAGAAATAAAGGTGAAAATTTATTTTGAAAAATTAACTTTATTAAGTTTCCGTGTTGTAAATTCTTAATATGTGTGTATAATACTTGAGATACCAGAAGAAATAAGGTGATATAGTTTATGAGCAAAAAAGATATCCATACAGGATCGCATGCACATGAAAACCAAAAAGGCAATACAATCGATGGAAAGCACATGATAGACAATAGAACAGATAACATAATTGATGGAAAGCACATGATAGACAATAGAACAGACATAAGCAGTAATTTGTCAGGAGAAAACGAATCAAAGACAGACAAAGACATGTCAGCAGAAAACGAATCAAAGACAGAAAAAGACATGTCAACAGAAAACGAATCAAAGACAGACAAAGATGTGTCATCAGAAAAAGAATTTAAAAGAGCAAGAAAGCTTGAGCGGAAGGAATATTTCAGGAAGCTCAATGAGCCGCCGAAGCTCACGGTACTCGAAGAGGTTGGAAATGCAGTCAGCCACGGAGTGGGAACGGGATTATCCATTGCCGGTTTCATACTTTTGCTTCTGAAATCGGACACGGGACTTAAGGTGATGGCAACCTGTTTCTATGGAATAAGCTTGATACTTATGTTTCTTATGAGCTGCCTCTATCATTCCTATGCGTCGGGACTTACTGTAAAAAGGATATGGAGAAGATTTGACTATACTTCAATATATCTGCTTATTGGAGGAACATTTGCACCATTGTTCCTGGTATACTGGGGCAATACGATGGGAATAGTTCTTTTCTGTATACAATGGGGGCTGATAGTTGCAGGAATTACCATTATATGTGTGTTTGGACCGGGGAGGTTCAGACCTGTGCATTATACATTATATTTTGTCATTGGCTGGAGTGCCATTATGTTCATACCGGGATGGTTTAAGCATGATAAACCATTGCTTCTTATGATACTTATTGGAGGTATCATATACACTGTGGGAATGATACCTTTTGTCAGGGACAAAAAAGGGGATCATTTCATATGGCATTTATTTGTGCTGGCTGGAGCTGCTTTCCATTTCTTTGCAATTTACTTTTTGGTTTATTAACTTGGACACCTTGAGATTTACAGTCTATAAGTTTTAATGAGGATTAAGTATTATGACAAGGGGATTAGGAAAATATTATACATGGAAGGAATATCTGGGCACCATGATTACCATAGCATTACCGGTTGCCATGCAGAACCTTCTTAGCACAACTGCAAGTATGGTGGATACCATTATGCTTGGAAATAAGGGAGAACTGGCAGTGGCAGCAGTTGGAATATGCTCCCAGATAAGTTCGTTGTATTTCTCAAGCTATTGGGGCTTTGCCAGTGGCTCCATGCTGTTCTTTGCACAGTTCGCAGGGGCGAAGGATGAGAAGGGCGTAAACAGGACATTTGGAATAAGCCTTATATTTATGACCCTTGTTGCGGCGCTTTTCTCATTAGTGTGTATCGTAAAGCCGGAGTTTTTCCTGTCGGTCTACACGGACAAGCAGTCGCTTATAAGGGCGGGTGCACCGTATATAAGGTTAGTAGGGTTTGCATATCCGTTCCAGGTATATGCTGTTCTTATAAGCAACTTCTTAAGGTCGACAGAGCGGGTGAAAGCACCTCTTATATGTTCCGTAGTGGCACTTGTGGTGAATTTTGTACTTAATTATATATTCATAAACGGTAAGTTTGGTATGCCGGAGATGGGAGTAGCCGGTGCAGCAATAGGTACACTGGTGTCAGGAATTGTGAATGTAGCGTTACTTTTGATCTTCCTGTTTAGGTCAAAGTGTGACATAAAGCTTAACATAAAACAGATATTTGCCTTTGACAGGCCATTCCTTAAATCTTATCTTGCCAAGAGCCTGCCTATTCTCTGCAATGAGATGATGTACGGCGTAGGACAGATGATAATAAATATTGTTATTGGGCATCAGAGTGAGCAGGCTATAGCAGCCATGGCGGCTTTCAGAGTATGCGAGGGATTTGTGTATGCTTTCTTTGGTGGTCTTGCCAGTGCCGTAAATGTTATTGTTGGAAGAGAGGTTGGCTCAGGTAATCCTGCAAGGGGTTTCGTATTCTGCAGGAAATCAGCATTGTTCTGTCCGATGGTAACTTTTTTGATCGTGCTTGTATGTACATTGCTTAACAGACCGCTTCTGGGGTTATTTGGACTTTCGGAAACAGCAATGATGTACGGAAAATACATGCTTACGATCTATCTTGTGTTCGGAGCCATAAGGACTGCCAACTACATCATGAACGAAGCGTTCAGAGCAGGGGGTGAAGCTATATTCGGAACGGTTCTTGAGATCTGCGGACTGTTTCTTGTCAGTGTACCGGCAACATGGATAGCCGGTATGACCATAGGACTACCATTTTTGATAGTATTTTCATTTGTATATACTGATGAGATTATAAGACTTGTTGCTGAGCTTATATATGTGAGAACCGGTAAATGGATAAAGCCTGTTACCATCAAGGGAAGGGAGGCTTTGCCGGAGTTCATGAGAGAACTGAGACCCGGAAAGAAGCAAAGCCCAGGTGGCGCATAAGGTTATAAGAAAAAAACAGCAGGATAATATAATCTCCGAAAAAGAAACAATAAACAAAAATGATAACAGTATAAAAACTGAAAAACAACAGAAAATTTAAATGAGAGAAGAAGTTATAAAAATAAAGGCGGAAGCACTGGCGGCAGTGCTTTCGCCTTTTGATACTCTACAGGTGCAGTACCCTGTCCTTTATCTCCTGTGTACGACCTTGATTCCAGAACTGGGTTCCTATATATCCGCATGTACGTCTTGCTACAAAGAGGTTGTTCTGATCTCTGTTGCCGCAGTTAGGACATTCCCATACAAGCTTGCCGGAGTCGTCTGTGACAATCCTCATTTCTCCATCATATAGGCATTTCTCACAGAAGTCGCTTTTGGTATTTAACTCTGCATAGAGGATATTGTCGTATATGAACTGCATTACTGAGATTACAGCCTCTATGTTGTTAGTGAGGTTTGGAACCTCCACATAGCTTATGGCACCTCCCGGTGAAAGCTTCTGGAATTCTGATTCGAATTTCAGCTTTGAGAAGGCGTCGATGTGCTCGGTTACATGAACATGGTAGCTGTTGGTAATGTAATTCTTGTCGGTTACTCCCTTTATGATGCCAAATCTCTTCTGGAGACATTTGGCGAATTTGTAGGTGGTTGATTCCATAGGCGTACCATATACAGAGTAGCTGATATTTTCTGCTTTTTTCCATTCTGCACACTTGTCGTTGAGCTTTTGCATAACCTTAAGGGCAAAATCCTTACCTTCCGGAGAGGTGTGGGTCTTACCCGTCATTCTTACACACATCTCGCATAAACCGGCATAACCAAGAGAAATAGTGGAATAACCATTGTATAAGAGCTTGTCGATCTTCTCACCCTTTTTGAGACGTGCGAGAGCCCCATGTTGCCACAGGATAGGAGCAACATCGGAAAGAGTTCCGAGAAGTCTCTCGTGACGACATCTAAGTGCCCTGTGACACAGCTCAAGTCTTTCCTCAAGAATCTTCCAGAATTCATCCATGTCACCGTCTGACGAACATGCCACATCTACAAGATTTATTGTTACAACACCCTGATTAAATCTTCCGTAATACTTTCTGGTGCCATCAGGATTAAGGATATTCGGCTCTGATGTAGGGAATGAACGACAACCCATGCAAGGATATACATCACCGTTTTTCATCTCACGCATGACCTTGGCTGAGATATAGTCAGGAACCATACGCTTGGCAGTGCACTTGGCTGCAAGCTCTGTAAGATACCAGTACTTGGAGCCGGGAGTGATGTTGTCCTCGTCAAGAACATATATAAGCTTAGGAAAGGCGGGGGTGATGTAGAATCCCTTCTCATTCTTAACACCGATGATCCTCTGATTTAAAACTTCCTCTATTATGAGTGCCAGATCGTCTCTTGTCTGACCCTCAGGCACTTCGTCCAGATACATGAACATTGTCACAAATGGTGCCTGACCGTTACAGGTCATTAGAGTTATGAGCTGGTACTGTATGGTCTGGATACCGCTCTTTACCTCAAGCAGCAGACGCTTCTCTGTGATCTTGTCGATTATGTCATCATCAAGAGGCTCACCTAATTCTGTTCTTTCTTCAATAACCTGCTTACGGATCTTCTTTCTGCTGACATCAACAAAAGGTGCTATATGGGACAGGGTAAATGACTGTCCGCCATACTGGTTCGATGCTACCTGTGCCACGATCTGTGTTGTGACATTGCAGGCGGTAAAGAAGCTGTGTGGCTTTTCAATCATGGTTTCACTTATTACGGTTCCGTTCTGGAGCATATCCTCAAGATTTACCAGATCACAGTTGTGCTCCTTCTGGGCAAAGTAATCGGAATCATGAAAATGAATAATGCCTGCCTCGTGAGCCTCCACAATATCCTCGGGAAGCAGCATTCTCTTTGTAAGATCCTTACTTACTTCGCCAGCCATGTAATCACGCTGGGTAGAGTTGATAACAGGATTTTTGTTGGAATTTTCCTGATTTACTTCCTCGTTCATATGTTCAATCAGGGAAAGTATTCCGTTATCGGTTGTGTTCGATTTACGGGCAAGCTCTCTCTTATATCTGTAACGTACATACTTCTGGGCAACCTCGTAGCCACGCATTTCCATAATTCCAGTTTCTACCATATCCTGAATGTCTTCAACGTGGACAGCATGGGTCATCTCCTCAATATGCTTTGCCAGATTGTCTGCAATAGCGTACACCTGGTAGTCACTTAACTGGTGTAATTTGTCTACTTCCTTGTTGGCGGCAAATATAGCATTCTCAATTTTTGACAGATCAAACTTGACCTCCTCGCCATTTCTCTTGATTACATTTGTGTTTACTGCTGTTTCCAAAATAACCTCACTCCATTTGTTTGATAAAATTACATATGATACTTATGATTTCCCCTGTGAACTCAAGGGCTTTTTATATAAATCACATAATGCGACCCAATATTTTGTACCAAATTAAAAAATACAACACTAGATGTTGCGTTTTTAATTATAGGACAAAGACGGTGGACTGTAAAGTGGTAAATAATAAAAATAATATGGCTATTTCCCGGCAGTAGTGTTATGATACATCTGTTTAGGGAATATACAGACGGAGCGGTCTGAATAGACGTATATCAGATATTTGCCGGAAAAAATATCATAACAGTAAATTGCAGGCAGGCTGATATTTAATTTATGGAGGTAATAAAAAATGGCGTTCAAGAGTAAGGAAAGGGATGAGGGCCTTAATATCATAATAGTAGGCTGCGGAAAGGTTGGAATAGCAATTCTCAGGCAGCTGTGCAAGGAAGGACACGACATTACCATAGTAGATAAAAATCAGCAGAAGATACAGACCTATGCTAATCTCTACGATGTTATGGGAGTTGTGGGAAATGGCGCAAGCCACAGTGTACAGATGGAAGCGGGAATTGAAAATGCTGATCTTATAATTGCGGTTACGGATTCCGATGAGCTTAACATCTTATGCTGTACTATTGCCAAGCAGGTTGGTAACTGTGCTGCCATTGCCAGGGTACACGATCCGGATTACAGCTCCGAGACTTCATATTTATGTGAGAAGCTTGGACTTACGATGATAATAAATCCTGAACTTGAGACTGCCAAGGAGATATCAAGAATACTTAATCTCCCAACTGCCCTTGAGGTCAGTTCATTTGCCAGGGGACAGGTGGAGATGATCAAGATCAGACTGCCGGAGAACAATATGCTTGATGGAATGGCTGTCATGGATGTGGGCAGAAGGATCATTTCCAAAAACAAGGATGCCAAAGTACTTCTGGGTGCCATAGAGCGTGCCGGAAAGGTATACATACCTGATGGAAGCTTTATCCTCCGGGCGGGAGATATTGTGTCCATAGTATCCACATCAAAAAACGGTAAAGCATTCCTCGATGCCATCGGTTTTAAGACCAACAGGGTAAAGGATACTCTCATAGTTGGTGGAGGCGATGTTGCATATTATCTGGCACAGATACTTATAAACAGCGGAATTGACGTTAAGATAATAGAGGTAAATAAGAACCGCTGCGAGGAGCTTAGCGTGCTGCTTCCTAAAGCAACCATAATCTGCGGTGACGGAACCGATGAGGAGCTGCTTAAGGAGGAGGGCCTGGACCATACAGGTTCATTTGTACCTTTAACAGGAATAGATGAGGAGAACATCTTCCTTACACTGCATACAAGACATATGTCTAATGCAAAGGTTATAACCAAGATCAACAGAAGTAATTTTAAGGATGTAATAAACACTTTAAACCTGGACAGCGTACTATATCCAAGCCTTATAACATCTGAGGCAATAATCGCCTATGTACGTGCCAAGAAAAACTCCATGCACAGTGATATAGAGACCCTTTACCATATGTTTGATTCCAGGGCAGAGGCCATAGAGTTCAGCATTGACGCAGAGTCAAGTGTTACGGGAGTACCCCTTAAGGATCTCAAGCTTAAGAAAAATCTCCTCATTGCATTCATTAACAGAAACGGAGACATAATACTTCCAAATGGTTTTGATACCATAAATGTAGGGGATACGGTAATGGTAGTTACCACAGACACAGGACTTAAGGACATAAATGATATTCTTAAGTAGGGGAGGATCAGGAAAATGAACAGGCTTATCATAGTCTATATTTTAGGAAGTGTATTAAAGATAACAGGTGTCCTGTTACTGCTTCCCATAGTGACAGGAATAATATATCATGAGTCAACTACAATGTTTTTCGTGTGGGTGGCTCTTGGCTGTATAGCAGGAGGTTTTCTGCTTACATTGAAGAAGCCTAAAAATCAGGTGTTCTACCTGAAAGAGGGATGCGTTGCCACAGCCTTAAGCTGGATAGTCATAAGTATTGTGGGGGCATTGCCGTTTTATATTTCAGGACAGATACCTTCATTTACAGATGCAATGTTTGAGACAGTATCAGGTTTCACCACAACTGGTGCCAGTATCCTTACTGATGTAGAGAGTTTGGACAAATGTATGCTTATGTGGCGAAGCTTTACCCACTGGATAGGCGGTATGGGAGTGCTGGTATTCCTTCTGGCGGTCATACCGCTTAACGGAGGTTCTCATATGAATCTTATGAAGGCAGAGAGCCCGGGACCTTCTGTGGGTAAGCTGGTTCCAAAGGTAAAGTACACCGCCAGGATACTCTATGCCATTTATATAGCCATAACTATTATTGAACTGGTGCTTCTGCTTATTGCCAGGATGCCGGTATTTGACGCATTATGTACAAGCTTTGGTACAGCCGGCACAGGTGGTTTCGGTGTAAAGAACGACAGTATAGCGGGATATTCACCTGCAATACAGTGGATAGTTACCATATTCATGATACTTTTTGGCGTAAACTTCAATGCATACTATTATATACTCTTCAGACATATCAGAAAGGCACTGAGCATGGAAGAGGTGAGATGCTACTTCGCCATTATCCTTACTTCTATAGCGATAATATTCTTTAATATTCTTGACACCTCGGCAAATGCGCTGACAGCCTTGAGAGAAGCTTCGTTTCAGGTAGGCTCCATAATCACTACAACAGGTTTTTCCACTGTGGATTTCAATCAGTGGTCAGACGCATGCAAGGTGGTGCTGGTGCTCCTTATGTTCATCGGCGCCTGTGCAGGCAGTACCGGAGGTGGTATAAAGGTTTCGAGATTTGTCGTGCTCATTAAGACCCTGGTCAAGGAGCTTAATTCCTACATCCATCCGAAGAGCGTCAAGAAGATAAAGATAGATGACAAGCCTGTAGAGCATGAGGTTGTAAGGGCGGTAAATGTATATTTTATTACATTTGCTATTGTATTTTCTGCATCGGTACTGCTGGTATCCTTTGAGGACACTGATCTTGTAACAACCTTTACAGCGGTGGCAGCAACCATTAATAATATAGGTCCCGGCTTAGGTATTGTAGGCCCTGCGGCGAACTTCTCCATATTTAATCCATTTACCAAGTATGTACTCATATTCGACATGTTGGCGGGACGCCTGGAGCTGTTCCCACTTCTTATATTGTTCCATCCGACTATATGGAAAGAAATGATAGCTCTTCCTGTGAAGACAAGCAAGAAGAAGGCTTAATACTCCCCGGGAAGAAAAGCCGGTAAATAAGGCAATAATATACAATAATTAAAAAAATATACAAAATAGAAAAAACAGACAATAATCATTAAAATCTGACAATATAAAATAAGAGTGAGTCTTAATATAATCTTAATAAAAAAGTGACGAATATAGAGTTGAAAAAAGTCTGGCTAAATGTATACTTGTGGAGTATGAAATGGTTCATGTTGGTTATGAGAAATTATAAGCGCGCGCTTAGAAAGGAAGATAATCGTGAAGAATATTTTAGAAATGCTTGAGGCGTCAGCGAAAAGCTTTCCTGACAAGACTGCATTTGCAGATATAGATCACAGCCTGACTTTTAAAGAGCTTGAGACAGAGGCTAGAAGGACAGGCTCGTACATACTGGACAGGATATATGAAGAAAAGAAGGGAGCTTCTTTCAGGAATCGTCCGGTTGCAGTATACCTTGACAAGACCTGTCATGCAGTAGCTGCCTTTATGGGAGTTGTATACTCGGGGAATTTCTATGTGGTCATAGATTCTGCAATGCCATATGACAGAGTGAATGTGATCTTCGATACCTTGAAGCCTGTGGGGGTC
>Ga0129313_1000787_pt1 | contig 23253 bp, 18 predicted proteins | sample O1105metagenome_FD_94436 | JGI IMG/M metagenome (GOLD analysis project Ga0129313, IMG submission 94436) | Orangutan group fecal microbial communities from fecal samples from Wisconsin, USA - O1105 metagenome | ecosystem: Host-associated > Mammals > Digestive system > Large intestine > Fecal...
TCTTAGTAGTACCGAAAAAATGGCAGAGAAACGCAATATCTTTCTGGTTGGGCCTATGGGTGCCGGAAAAAGCACTATTGGGCGCCAGTTAGCTCAACAACTCAATATGGAATTTTACGATTCTGATCAAGAGATTGAGAAACGAACCGGAGCTGATGTGGGCTGGGTCTTCGATGTAGAAGGTGAAGACGGCTTCCGTGATCGCGAAGAAAAAGTCATCAACGAGTTGACGGAAAAACAGGGTATTGTGCTGGCAACTGGCGGTGGCTCTGTAAAATCACGTGAAACACGTAACCGTCTTTCCGCGCGTGGCGTCGTGGTCTATCTTGAAACGACAATTGAAAAACAACTTGCGCGTACTCAACGTGACAAGAAACGCCCGCTGCTGCAGGTAGAATCACCGCCTCGTGAAGTTCTGGAAGCGTTGGCTGACGAACGCAATCCTCTGTACGAAGAGATTGCTGACGTGACCATTCGCACCGACGATCAGAGCGCAAAAGTCGTAGCAAACCAGATTATTCATATGTTGGAAAGCAACTAATTCTGGCTGAATACACACTCGTCTGCGGGTACAAGTAACTAAGGTGGATGTCGCGTAATGGAGAGGATCACAGTCACTCTCGGGGAACGTAGTTACCCTATCACCATCGCGGCTGGTTTGTTCAATGAGCCAGCTTCATTCTTACCGCTGAAATCGGGCGATCAGGTTATGTTGGTGACCAACGAAACCCTGGCTCCCCTTTATCTCGATAAGGTTCGCGGCGTACTTGAACAGGCGGGTGTTAACGTTGATAGCGTTATCCTTCCCGATGGCGAGCAGTATAAAAGCCTGACGGTTCTGGATACGGTTTTCACCGCGTTACTGCAAAAACCGCACGGTCGTGATACCACGTTAGTTGCCCTTGGCGGCGGCGTGATTGGCGATCTGACCGGTTTTGCGGCAGCCAGTTATCAGCGTGGTGTACGTTTTATTCAAGTCCCGACAACCCTGTTGTCGCAGGTCGACTCCTCCGTTGGCGGCAAAACCGCCGTAAACCATCCCCTCGGTAAAAACATGATTGGCGCGTTTTACCAACCGGCCTCCGTGGTGGTGGATCTCGATTGCCTGAAAACGCTTCCTGCGCGTGAGCTGGCATCGGGGCTGGCGGAAGTGATCAAATACGGCATCATTCTTGACGGTGAATTTTTCAGCTGGCTGGAAGACAATCTGGATGTGTTACTGCGTCTGGATGGTCCGGCAATGGCGTACTGTATCCGTCGTTGTTGTGAGCTGAAAGCAGAAGTTGTCGCAGCAGACGAGCGTGAAATGGGCTTACGTGCTTTACTGAATCTGGGACACACGTTTGGCCATGCGATCGAAGCTGAAATGGGTTATGGCAATTGGTTACATGGTGAAGCAGTCGCAGCAGGTATGGTAATGGCTGCCCGTACGTCAGAACGTTTGGGTCAGTTCACCTCCGCTGATACGCAGCGCATCATTACGCTGTTACAGCGAGCAGGCTTACCGGTGAATGGGCCGCGTGAAATGTCCACCGAGGCTTATCTGCCGCACATGCTGCGAGATAAAAAAGTGTTAGCGGGAGAGATTCGTTTGGTGCTTCCGCGAGCGATAGGGAAGAGTGAAGTGCGCGGCGGAGTGTCGCACGAGGTGGTTCTTAACGCTATCGCTGATTGCCAGCAGGCGTAACAACAAGAAAGGTCAGGCTTACGTTGCGAAACGTAGGTCTTTTAGCTTCAGGTTATGTGCAAAGTCGTAAGCATTAACCTTTGAGTGGGGTGTTAAATGGATGAATTCAAACCAGAAGACGAGCTGAAACCCGATCCCAGCGATCGTCGTACTGGTCGTTCTCGTCAATCGTCTGAACGCGATAATGAGCCGCAAATCAATTTTGATGATGTTGATCTGGATGCTGACGATCGCCGTCCTGCGCGCGCACGCAAAGAGCGTGATGAAGAGCAGGACATTGAAGAAGAGTATGAATCTGATGACGATGCGGTGGATGAAGAGCGTGTAGAACGTCGTCCGCGCAAGCGTAAGAAAGCCGTCAGCAAGCCTGCCTCCCGCCAGTATATGATGATGGGCGTGGGTGTTTTGGTACTGCTGTTGCTGATTATCGGCATTGGTTCTGCGCTGAAAGCCCCCTCATCTTCTTCCAATGAGCAGGCAGCATCTGGCGAGAAGAGCATCGATCTCTCTGGCAGCAATGCAACGGATCAGGCGAGTGCAACGACACCTGCAACGGGCGCTGAGCAGACCGCTGGCAATACCCAGCAGGATGTTTCCCTGCCACCGATTTCCTCTACCCCGACTCAAGGTCAGGCACCTGCGGCAACTGAAGGGCAGCAGCGTGTTGAAGTGCAGGGCGATTTGAACAACGCTCTGACGCAACCGCAAGGTCAGGAACAGGTTAACAACGTTGTGGTTAACTCTACGCTGCCGACCGAACCTGCGACCGTTGCGCCGATGCGTAATGGTAATGCTGTGCGCCAGACTGCGAAAACGGAAACGACTGAACGTCCTGCGGCTTCGCATCAGGAACGCAAACAGGCCGTCATTGAGCCGAAGAGCAAACCGCAAACTACGGTGAAAGCGACGCCGACAGAGCCGAAACCTGTTGCCCAGGCAAAACCAACCGTAACTGCTACCGCGCCGACCACCACAACTAAAGCACCTGTGGTAACCGCTACGCCGAAAGCGACCGCTGAGCCGAAAGCAACCACAACTGCGCCAGCACAGACTGCAACGCCTGCGCCAACGGCGACAGCAACAACGCCTGTTGCTGGCGGAGCGAAAAGTGCAGGTAATGTTGGAGCGTTAAAATCTGCGCCGTCCAGCCATTACACGCTGCAGCTCAGCAGTTCTTCTAACTACGACAACCTGAACGGTTGGGCGAAGAAAGAAAACCTGAAGAACTACGTGGTGTACCAGACGACGCGTAACGGTCAACCGTGGTATGTTCTGGTGACAGGCGTGTATGCGTCTAAAGAAGATGCGAAACGTGCAGTGTCTACGTTACCCGCTGATATTCAGGCGAAAAACCCGTGGGCAAAACCGCTGCATCAGGTTCAGGCCGATTTGAAGTAAGATAGGATATGTTCTGCAATGGTTTGATGTTTCGCCCAATTGCGGGACAAAGACTAAAGCGCAGGATGCTGTCGGAGCTTTCTCCACAGCCGGAGAAGGTGTAATTAGTTAGTCAGCATGAAAAAAAATCGCGCTTTTTTGAAATGGGCAGGGGGGAAATACCCCCTGCTTGATGATATCAAACGGCATTTACCTCAGGGTGAGTGCCTGATTGAACCTTTCGTGGGTGCCGGGTCGGTGTTTCTCAACACCGACTTTTCTCGTTATATTCTTGCCGATATCAACAGCGACCTTATCAGTCTCTATAACATCGTGAAGACGCGTACCGATGAGTATGTGCAGGCTTCGCGTGAGCTGTTTATGCCTGAAACCAACCAGGCTGAGGTGTACTATCGGTTCAGAGAAGAATTTAATGCCAGCGAGGATCCGTTCCGCAGAGCAGTACTGTTCTTGTATCTGAACCGCTTTGGTTACAACGGATTGTGCCGTTATAACCTGCGCGGCGAGTTTAACGTCCCGTTTGGGCGTTATAAAAAACCTTACTTCCCAGAAGCCGAGTTGTACCATTTTGCTGAGAAAGCGCAGAATGCGGAGTTCCATTGCCTCTCCTATGAAGAGTGCATGAACCGTGCGGATAGCAACTCTGTGGTCTATTGTGACCCGCCTTATGCACCGCTTTCGGCGACGGCAAATTTCACTGCGTATCACACCAACAGCTTTAGCCCGAAAGAGCAGGCGCATTTGGCCGAGATGGCAGAAAAGCTGGTCAGTAAGCAGATCCCGGTGTTAATTTCGAACCACGATACGCCCGATACCCGTGAATGGTACCGAGCGGCGAAACATTTTCAGGTCAAAGTGCGGCGCAGCATAAGCAGCAATGGCGGCACGCGTAAAAAGGTGAACGAACTGCTGGCACTGTATAAACCAGGAGTCGTAACGCCTGCGAAGAAATAAATCTCAAGGAGAAGCGGATGAAACAGTATTTGATCGCCCCCTCAATTCTGTCGGCTGATTTTGCCCGCCTGGGTGAGGACACCGCGAGAGCGCTGACTGCCGGTGCCGATGTCGTGCACTTCGACGTCATGGACAATCACTACGTACCGAACCTGACCATCGGACCGATGGTACTGAAATCGCTGCGTAAATATGGCATCACCGCCCCGATTGATGTTCACCTGATGGTGAAACCGGTCGATCGTATTGTCCCGGACTTCGCCGCCGCTGGCGCCAGCATCATTACTTTTCATCCGGAAGCCTCCGAGCATGTCGATCGCACTTTACAGCTGATCAAAGAGCATGGCTGTAAAGCGGGCCTGGTGTTCAACCCGGCAACGCCGCTGAGCTATCTGGACTACGTCATGGATAAGCTCGATGTGATCCTGCTGATGTCCGTTAACCCAGGCTTTGGCGGACAGTCCTTCATCCCACAAACGCTGGATAAGCTGCGCGAAGTGCGTCGTCGTATTGATGAATCTGGCTACGATATCCGCCTCGAAGTGGACGGTGGCGTCAAAGTGAATAACATTGGTGAAATTGCCGCGGCAGGCGCAGATATGTTTGTCGCAGGCTCCGCCATTTTCGACCAACCAGACTACAAAAAAGTCATTGATGAAATGCGCAATGAACTGGCGAAGGTAAGTCATGGATAAGTTTCAGGATATTCGGGGCGCTGCATTTGACCTCGACGGCACGCTGGTCGACAGCGCGCCGGGATTAGCCGCAGCGGTGGACATGGCGCTATATGCGCTGGAACTGCCGGTTGCCGGAGAAGAACGCGTTATCACCTGGATTGGTAATGGTGCAGATGTACTGATGGAACGCGCGCTAACGTGGTCCCGTCAGGAGCGCGCAACATTACGTAAAACGATGGGTAAACCGCCCGTTGATGATGATATTCCCGCCGAGGAGCAGGTACGTATTTTGCGTAAGCTGTTCGACAGATACTACGGCGATGTCGCAGAAGAGGGGACATTCCTGTTCCCTGATGTTGCCGACACGCTGGGCGCGCTGCATGCGAAAGGATTGCCGCTGGGTCTGGTGACCAACAAACCGACCCCGTTTGTCGCGCCATTGCTCGAAGCATTAGATATTGCCAAGTACTTTAGCGTGGTCATCGGTGGTGACGACGTGCAGAATAAAAAACCGCATCCGGATCCGCTGCTGCTGGTGGCAAGTAAGCTTGGCATCAAGCCTGAGCAAATGCTCTTCGTAGGGGATTCACGCAATGATATTCAGGCGGCAAAAGCTGCTGGCTGTCCGTCCGTTGGCCTGACCTATGGCTACAACTACGGCGAGTCAATCGCGCTGAGCCAGCCCGACGTTATTTACGACCGTATTAATGAACTACTGCCCGCTCTCGGGCTTCCGCATAGCGAAAATCAGGAATCAAAAAATGACTAAGCCCATCGTTTTTAGTGGCGCACAGCCCTCAGGTGAATTGACCATTGGCAACTATATGGGTGCGCTGCGTCAGTGGGTGAGCATGCAGGATGATTACCATTGCATCTACTGCATCGTTGACCAACATGCCATCACCGTTCGTCAGGATGCTCAGCAGCTGCGTAAAGCAACGCTCGATACGCTGGCGCTGTATCTGGCATGCGGTATCGATCCTGAAAAAAGCACCATTTTCGTGCAGTCTCACGTACCGGAGCATGCACAGTTAGGTTGGGCGCTGAACTGCTACACCTACTTCGGCGAGCTGAGCCGTATGACCCAGTTCAAAGACAAATCCGCGCGCTATGCGGAGAACATCAACGCCGGTCTGTTTGATTATCCGGTACTGATGGCGGCAGACATCCTTCTGTATCAGACCAACCAGGTACCGGTTGGCGAAGATCAGAAACAGCATCTGGAACTGAGCCGCGATATCGCCCAGCGCTTCAACGCCCTGTATGGCGACATCTTCAAAGTGCCTGAGCCGTTCATTCCTAAATCCGGCGCGCGCGTGATGTCGCTGCTGGAGCCGACGAAGAAAATGTCCAAGTCGGATGACAACCGCAACAACGTGATCGGCCTGCTGGAAGATCCGAAGTCTGTGGTTAAGAAAATCAAACGCGCGATGACCGACTCTGAAGAGCCGCCTGTTGTACGCTACGACGTGCAGAACAAAGCGGGTGTTTCCAACCTGCTGGATATCCTCTCTGCGGTCACCGGTAAGAGCATTCCGGAGCTGGAGCAGCACTTCGAAGGCAAAATGTATGGTCATCTGAAAGGTGAAGTCGCAGAGGCCGTTTCCGGTATGCTGACCGAGCTTCAGGAGCGTTATCACCGTTTCCGTAACGATGAAGCTTTCCTGCAGAAAGTGATGAAAGAAGGTGCGGAAAAAGCCAGCGCCCGCGCATCTGTTACGCTGAAAGCCGTTTACGAAGCGATTGGTTTTGTCGCCAAGCCGTAATGCTCCCTGCAATACTGAAGAAACCGGGTTACGCCCGGTTTTTTTTCGCCTGTTGGTTTGTGAACCTCAAAAAATGTGAAGCGCCTCGCCGTTTGCATATTTCCTCATTGCGTTATATCTTCAATTTAATGAAGATATAAATATTCAATTTACTGAAAATATAAAATGCGTCGGACATTTATCAAGAAAGAGGGGGTTGTGCTGACAACCCTGGCCCGCTACCTGCTCGGTGAGAAGTGCGGTAACAGATTGAAAACTATTGATGAACTGGCAGCCGAGTGTCACTCATCGGTAGGGTTAACCCAGGCTGCGTTGAAAACGCTGGAATCCTCAGGGGCGATCCGTATTGAGCGTCGCGGGCGTAACGGTAGCTATCTGGTGGAGATGGATAACCGTACGCTGCTGAAGCATGTGGATATTAATAACGTGGTCTGTGCGATGCCGCTGCCCTACACCCGTTTATATGAAGGACTGGCGAGTGGGCTGAAGGCGCAGTTCGATGGGATCCCGTTTTATTACGCACACATGCGTGGGGCTGATATTCGTGTGGAATGCCTGCTAAACGGCGTCTACGACATGGCGGTGGTTTCTCGTCTGGCGGCGGAAAGTTACCTTGCTCAGGACGGACTGCGCATCACGTTGGCGCTGGGACCGCATACCTACGTCGGCGAGCATCAGCTGATTTGTCGCAAGGGCGAATCTGCAGATGTAAAACGTGTCGGACTCGATAACCGTTCGGCGGATCAGAAAATCATGACCGAGGCCTGTTTTGGCAACCGTGACGTTGAATTGATCGATATGCCTTATCACGAAAGCTTGCAGCGCATCGCGAAAGGGGATGTGGATGCGGTTATCTGGAACGTGGTTGCAGAGGCCGAGCTGGCGGTACTGGGGTTAGAAGCCACGCCGCTCACCAACGATCCGCGATTTCTGCAGGCCACGGAGGCCGTGGTACTGACCCGCGCAGAGGATTATCCGATGCAGCAGCTACTGCGGGCGGTTGTTAACAAAGAGGCGCTGCTTGCCCACCAACAGCGTGTGGCGAACGGTGAACAGGAACCCAGTTATTAAGTGAAGGCAAACGACATGGAAAACAGGCTTAACCTGCTGTGTGAAGCAGGCGTTATCGACAAGGATATTTGTAGCGGCATGCTGCAGGTGGTCAGGCGGTTGGATGAAGAGTGGCGTTTGCCGATTTACAGTGAGCAAGGAACCATGGCGATGACCCATATGGCGAGTGCGTTAATGCGCAGTCGCCAGGGCGAAGTGATTGAAGCGCTGGATGGTGAGCTGCTGGAGGAGTTGGCGCAATCTCATCTCTGGCCAACTATTTTATTGGTACATCAGGCGCTGATGAAAGAGTTTACGGTGGCGCTGCACACCAATGAAGAAGGCTATATGCTGGCGAACTTGTATGGATTGTGGATGGCGGCGAACGAAGGCGTCTGAAATCAATGGGCAATGAGCTTATTGCACCTTAAATATTCAAAAAAATGAATATTTAACTGAAGGATTAGAAACGAGGCAGAGAAATGTTTATAGACGCATTGAAACGCCAGAACCCCGCGCTAATCTCGGCTGCTATCGCGTTATGGCAGCAGGGAAAGATCGCACCTGACAGTTGGGTCATTGATGTTGACCAGGTCATTGAGAATGGCAAACGCCTACTGGATGTCGCCAGGCAACATGGTATCTCGCTGTATCTGATGACCAAACAGGTAGGACGTAACCCGTGGCTGGCGGAGAAGCTGTTGCAGCTTGGCTATGAAGGCATCGTGGTTGTGGATTACAAGGAGAGTCGCGTCATGCGCCGTGCCGGGTTGCCGGTTGCGCATCAGGGACATCTGGTGCAGATCCCGTCGCGGCTGGTCAATGAGGCTGTAGCGCAGGGTACTGAAGTCATCACATTGTTCTCACTGGAGAAAGCGCGCGAAGTTTCCGCTGCTGCAGTGAAGGCTGGTTGTGAACAGAACGTGATGCTGAAGGTGTACGACAAGGATGATTTTCTCTACCCGGGGCAGGAAAGCGGATTTCCGCTGATGTATCTGACGGATGTGGTCAATGAAATCCGCAGGCTTCCGGGTCTGCGTCTGAGCGGCCTCACTCATTTCCCCTGCCTGTTATGGGATGAAAACTCAGCGCAGACTATGCCGACGCCTAATCTGCATACGCTGGTAAATGCCCGACGTCAGTTGGCTGAGGCCGGGATTGCCATTGAGCAGCTTAATGCGCCGTCAGCCAGTAGCTGTTCGTCACTCCCCCTGCTGGCGGAATATGGCGTCACCCATGCGGAGCCGGGTCATGCGTTGACCGGCACCATTCCTTCCAATCAAAAAGGCGACCAGCCGGAGCGCATTGCGATGCTGTGGTTGAGCGAGGTATCGCACAATTTTCGTGGAGACAGTTATTGCTACGGTGGCGGCTATTACCGTCGCGGCCATGCGCAAAATGCGCTGGTCTTTACGCCAGAAAGTGACACGCCGATCGCAGCGAAGCTAAAACCCGTGGACGACAGCAGTATTGACTACTACCTGCCTGTTGCCGGGGAGTTTCCGGTGAGCAGTGCGGTGATCTTCTGTTTTCGCACCCAGATCTTCGTGACGCGTAGCGACGTGGTGCTGGTATCGGGCATTCAGCGCGGTGCAGCTGAAATCGTCGCGCGTTACGACAGTCTCGGCAATATTCTGGAGGACTAATGGCCCGATTCGTGGTGTTAGTAATCGACAGTTTCGGCGTTGGCGCCATGAAAGACGTCACGCTGGTCAGGCCGCAGGATGCAGGAGCGAATACCTGTGGCCATATCCTGGGAGAACTCCCGCAGTTACGCCTGCCAACGCTTGAGAAGCTGGGGCTGATTAACGCTCTGGGCTTTGCCCCGGGTGTGATGCAACCTTCAGCATCGGCAGTCTGGGGCGTTGCAGAGTTGCAGCATGAAGGGGGAGATACCTTTATGGGCCATCAGGAGATTTTAGGTACGCGGCCTCAGGCGCCGCTGCGGATGCCGTTTAGCACCGTGATTGACAGCGTTGAGCAGGCGCTAAAGGCCGCTGGCTGGCAGGTGGAACGTCGCGGCGGCGACCTGTCGTTTCTTTGGGTCAACGATGCGGTTGCAGTGGGCGATAACCTCGAAGCGGATTTAGGTCAGGTCTACAACATTACTGCCAATCTTGCCGTTATCCCGTTTGATGAGGTGCTAAAGATAGGCCGCGTGGTGCGTGAGCAGGTTCAGGTCGGGCGCGTGATTGCGTTTGGCGGTCAGCTTGCAGACAGCCAGCGCATTCTGGATGCCGCCGAGACCAAAGAGGGACGCTTTATCGGCATTAACGCCCCACGTTCCGGCGCCTATGAAAATGGCTTCCAGGTCAGGCATATGGGTTTTGGCGTCGATGAGCAGGTACAGGTACCGCAAAAACTGCATGACGCTGGGATCCCTACCGTGCTGGTCGGTAAAGTGGCGGACATCGTTGGTAATCCACACGGGCGCAGCTGGCAAAACCTGGTGGATAGTCAGCAGATTATGGATATCACGCTTAACGAATTTAACGCGGAATCGACGGTATTTATCTGTACCAACATTCAGGAAACCGATCTCGCCGGGCACGCTGAAGACGTAGCACGTTATGCCGAACGGCTGCAGCTTGTTGACCTTAATCTTTCACGCCTTCTGACCGCTATGGAGCCAAATGACTGTCTGGTGGTCATGGCCGATCACGGCAACGATCCGACCATCGGTCACAGCCACCATACCCGGGAAGTTGTACCGGTTCTGGTGTATCGACAGGGGCTGGAGCCTGCGCAATTAGGCATCCGGGCGACGCTATCTGACGTTGGCGCTACGGTGTGTGAGTTTTTCGGCGCGGCGGCGCCACAAAACGGCTGCTCTTTTCTTTCGGCATTACGCCTTACAGGAGGCACCTTATGAATTTTGATCCGACGGGCTACACCTGGGTCCACGAACATCTGCATATTGATCTCTCCGGGTTCAAGAATAATCTCGACTGCCGGTTAGATCAGTACGATCTCATTTGTCAGGAAATGAAGGATCTCCGGGCGTTGGGCGTCAGCAACATTATTGAGATGACCAACCGCTATATGGGGCGTAATCCGCAATTCATGCTCGACCTGATGCGCGATACCGGAATTAACGTGATGGCCTGCACAGGCTATTACCAGGATGCGTTCTTTCCTGAACATGTCGCGGCCCGCAGCGTGGAACAGCTCGCGCAGGAGATGGTCGATGAGATTGTCATCGGTATAGATGGCACTGAATTGAAGGCCGGAATTATCGCCGAAATTGGTTCCAGCGAAGGGGTGATTACGCCGCTTGAAGAGAAGGTATTTATCGCCGCGGCGCGGGCGCACATCGAAACCGGACGCCCCATCTCGACCCACACCTCTTTTAGCACCATGGGCCTGGAACAGCTGGTGTTGCTACAGGCTCACGGCGTCGACCTTTCCCGCGTAACCGTTGGTCACTGCGACCTGAAAGATAACCTCGACAATATCTTACGCATGATCGATCTCGGTGCGTATGTGCAATTCGATACCATCGGTAAAAACAACTATTACCCGGACGAGAACCGCATTGGCATGCTGCATGAGCTACGTAATCGCGGGCTGCTTAATCGCGTGATGCTCTCCATGGACATTACCCGCCGCTCGCATTTAAAAGCCAATGGCGGCAATGGCTATGACTATCTGTTAACCACTTTTATCCCACAGTTGCGCCAGTCAGGATTCAGCCAGGCCGATGTGGACACGATGTTGCGTGATAACCCCTCACAATTTTTCCAATAAGGACAGAATCATGAAAAAGATTGGCGTTGCTGGCTTACAGCGTGAGCAGATTAAAAAGACCATCGAAACCGCAGCTCCGGGCTGCTTTGAAGTCTCCATTCATAACGATATGGAAGCGGCGATGAAGGTGAAATCCGGACAACTGGATTACTACATCGGCGCTTGTAACACCGGCGCGGGTGCAGCGCTGTCGATTGCCATTGCGGTGATTGGCTACAACAAAAGCTGCACTATCGCCAAGCCGGGTATTAAGGCGAAAGACGAACATATCGCAAAAATGGTTGCGGAAGGGAAAGTGGCTTTTGGTCTCTCCGTCGAACATGTTGAACATGCGATTCCGATGCTGGTTAACCACCTGAAATAAAAGGCATGACTATGGATCTGTATATTCAGATTGTGGTGGTGGCCTGCCTGACCGGCATGACGTCACTTCTGGCACATCGCTCGGCGGCTGTCTTTCATGACGGTATCCGCCCGATTCTGCCGCAGCTGATCGAGGGGTACATGAACCGCCGTGAGGCGGGAAGTATCGCGTTTGGTCTGAGTATTGGCTTTGTGGCGTCGGTTGGGATCTCTTTTACCCTGAAAACCGGCTTGCTCAACGCCTGGCTGCTGTTCCTGCCGACGGATATTCTCGGCGTGCTGGCGATGAACAGCCTGCTGGCGTTCGGTCTGGGCGCTATCTGGGGCGTATTGATTCTGACCTGCCTGCTGCCGGTGAACCATCTGCTCACGGCGCTGCCGGTTGATGTACTGGGTAGCCTCGGTGAACTGAGTTCTCCGGTGGTTTCCGCATTCGCACTCTTCCCGCTGGTGGCGATTTTCTACCAGTTTGGCTGGAAGCACAGCATTATCGCGGCGGTGGTGGTACTGATGACCCGCGTGGTGGTGGTGCGTTACTTCCCGCATCTGAACCCGGAATCAATTGAGATTTTTGTGGGGATGATGATGCTGCTGGCGATCGCCATTACGCATGATATTCGCCACCGCGGCGATGACGAGATGGATGCCAGCGGGCTATCGGTCTTTGAAGAACGAACCTCGCGGATTATAAAAAACCTGCCGTACATCGCCATTGTCGGCGCACTGATTGCCGCCGTCGCCAGTATGAAGATTTTCGCTGGCAGCGAGGTTTCAATTTTTACGCTGGAAAAAGCCTATTCGGCGGGGATTACGCCGGAGCAGTCGCAGACGCTGGTGAATCAGGCTGCCCTGGCGGAGTTTATGCGCGGGCTGGGCTTTGTGCCGATGATTGCGACAACGGCGCTGGCGACGGGCGTTTATGCGGTAGCGGGTTTCACCTTCGTTTATTCCGTTGGCTACCTGGCGCCGAACCCGTGGATTGCGGCAATCCTGGGCGCGATCGTGATTTCAGCTGAAGTGCTGCTGCTGCGCTCTATCGGTAAATGGCTGGGGCGTTATCCATCGGTACGTAACGCATCGGACAATATTCGTAATGCGATGAATATGCTGATGGAAATGGCGCTGTTGATAGGCTCGATTTTTGCCGCTATCAAGATGGCAGGTTATACCGGCTTTTCGATTGCGGTAGCGATTTACTTCCTCAACGAATCGATTGGACGTCCGGTACAGAAGATGGCCGCGCCGGTCGTGGCGGTGATGATCACCGGTATTGTGCTGAATATTCTCTACTGGTTTGGTCTGTTTGTTCCGGCCTGAGGAGGCTAAAGCATGAAGACGTTTCCTCTGCAAAGTCTGACGCTCGCGCAGGCACAGCAAAAGCAGTTTGCGCTGGTGGATACGCTCTGCCGTCACTTTCCTGGCGCTGATTTTCTGGCGGGTGGTGATTTGGGGCTGGTCCCGGGGCTGAATCAGCCTCGGGTCACGCAGCGTGTGGAAAAGGTACTGGCTGAGGCGTTTCATGCTGAGGCCGCAGCGTTGGTTCAGGGGGCTGGCACCGGGGCTATTCGTGCCGGGCTGGCTGCGTTACTCAAACCCGGCCAGCGGCTGCTGGTTCATGACGCGCCAGTGTATCCTACGACACAGGTGCTCATTGAGCAGATGGGTATTATCCTCGTCAGGGCAGATTTCAACGATCTTAAGACCATAAAGCAGTTCATTGAAGAGCATCGCCCTGACGCCGCGCTGGTGCAGCATACGCGTCAGCAACCGCAGGATCGTTACGTGTTAGCCGAGGTGTTGGCGGAAATTGCGCGGTGCGGCGTACCGACGTTAACCGATGATAACTACGCGGTGATGAAAGTTGACGGTATAGGCTGTGAATGTGGGGCGACGCTGTCTACTTTTTCGTGCTTTAAACTCTTCGGCCCGGAAGGCGTCGGAGCGGTGGTCGGCAAGGCGGAGGCTATCGCTAAAATCCGCGCGACGTTTTATTCCGGCGGCAGCCAGATCCAGGGGGCGCAGGCGCTGGAAGTGCTTCGTGGCCTGGTTTTCGCGCCAGTGATGCATGCAGTACAGGCTGACGTTTCCGAACGGCTGCTAACGATTCTCAATAGCGGCGTGCTACCCGAGGTGAAAAAAGCGGTTATCGCTAATGCCCAGTCGAAGGTGCTGATTGTGGAGTTTCATCAGCCGATTGCCGCCCGTGTGCTGAAAGCGGCGCAAGAGAGAGGTGCGCTGCCATACCCGGTGGGGGCTGAGTCGAAGTATGAGATCCCTCCGTTGTTCTATCGCCTTTCGGGGACGTTTCGCGAAGCGAACCCGTCGTTGGGCGATTATGCGATTCGTATCAATCCAAACCGCAGTGGAGAAGAGACGGTGCTGCGTATTTTGCGAGAAAGCGTGAGTGCGATGACGTTTGAATGAGCATCTAATCTATAAATGCAAAAACCGGGAAGCTCCCGGTTTTTTGTATCTGCGCAATCGCTTCTATTACTGATCTGCAGCCGGGCCACAGCCACCAATAATTTTAGAAATTGAAATTGCTGGATGCAGGAAATAATCGTAGCTGCAGTTATTTTTTTTGTTTTCGATATGACCAGTACACGCGGTCAGTGTAGCCAGAACCCCAGCAACAATAGTGATCTTTGCAAATTTAAACATGTCAAAATCCTTGTTAGATATCTATTTCTAAATGGATGAAATCCATTTTTCGACGGTTAAGATATCAACTAACATAAACTTTAAGTAGTCCAGAAAAGGACATGTCTGTTTATATATAAAACATACGATTAGTGAATTGGATTCAAATAAAAAAGCCTGGTATTAATAAATAATACCAGGCTGCTGGGTTTAATTAATTAGCGGAATGTTTTTCTGAAATTCAACATAAAGCCTTTATCGCTGATGTTGTCCTCTTTCCACTGGTAAGCGTCCAGATTCAGGCTGGCATCTTTGGTGCTGTACTTCACGCCGACCGTCGCCAGACCGTTGACGCCGCCGCCTTTTTGGTCGTCGTCTACGCTAAAGGACTGGCCTGCGGCACCTTGCAGTGACGCGGTACGCTGGCTTTTGCTGTAGCTCAGGTTCGGTCCACCTTCCAGTGTGGCGCTGGCACTCCAGCCATTTTCACCGGTGTAGTCGAACTTCATTCCGACAATGGAATCTACGGCGGTTTCGCTGCCAGCGTTCATCGACAGGTTGAAGTCCCCCGCGCTGCGCTCTTTGTAGCCGCCTTCCAGCGTGTGACGGAATTTCACCCCGGCGTACGGCGTGACTTTCAGCGTATCATTCATCAGCGTGAAGGTTTTCGCCCCTTCGCTGCGGAACTCAAGATACTGTTGGTGTACGTCGGAGTCCGCTACTTTGTTGGTATCGCCATAAGAGACAGAGCGGCTGCTGTCGAGGTTGTGGAGGTCATAACGCAGGCTGTTATTCCAGGCCAGACCTTCATCAAACGCCATGCTGTGCTTCAGACCAAAGAACTGGCTGTAGCCGCCGGTCAGGCCGTTGTCGCCCGCGGTCTGCGAACCGTCACCGTCCAGACGCGCTATACCGTACTCCAGCGTCAGATTCTGGCTGGCGGTCAGATCCAACGTCTGGCGCAATGCGAGCATGTCGTACTGGGTATCGTTGCCCAGCTCGGCGCGTGGATCTCCTTTTGCCACCACGTTGAACGCCAGACCATCTTTAATTTGCGGCGCGGCATCGGCCAGCATCGTAAAGCGGTTGCTTAATACCCGTGCTTCCCGGAATACCGTGGTGGCCTGGCTGCCGCTGACCTGCTTCAGTGCGCTGTTGAGTTCGGCGGTCGTGCCGACGTTGAGGCTGGTGTACAGCTCGTTGTTGGTGTAGCCCGCATCCAGGGCGCTTGCCACATCGGATACGCTGCTGTCGGTTGCGACATCCGCGTAGGCGTTTTTGGTCATGGTGACGTCCACATTACCGTCGGCGTCCTGGCTGCCGTTAGCGTTCCACACGACAGAAGTGGACTGGATTGCGCTGGCATCTGACAAGTTGTTGCCTTCGACCACGTTGTCAAAGCTGACGGTAGTATCGGCGGTGCCTGCGGTAAAGCCAGTATTGATACCGACGCCATTCATGCTGGCGTTGCTCACTTTCAACTGGCCTGCGCTGCCGTCGGCGCTGGTGCCGACCACGTAGCCGGAAAGATCGTTCGTCCCTGACGATGTAGCGGTGCTGTCAGCGGTCACGGTTGTCGTGCCGTTGTTAACGGTGGGCTCTGTCGGGGCGGTAAAGTCAACATAATGCACTTCCGTGCCGTCGCCGTTTTCGCCGCTGCCTTCGATGGTTTTACCTTGCTGCTTGATAAAGCCGGAGTTTGTCACGCTGTCGTCGATATAGACCGTGCCGTTGTTGACAATATGACCGTTGCTGCCCAACTGGCTAAAGGCGTAGGAGTTGCTGGCATAGATATTAATCGCACCATTGTTTTCGATGACGGCATCGGATTTGGCGTTGGATTCCAACTGCATCGCTACCATGCCGGTATCACTGGTGCCTTCGGCACCCAGATTAATTACGCCGTTGTTTACCATTTTTGCGCTGCCGGAAGCTGACATGGCGACGGTGTTATTGCCGCTGGCGTTGATAACGCCATCATTAATTACCTTACCGCCATTTGCGCTGGCGGTTTTAACCTTACCGTTGAACGTTCCTGCGTTATAGAAGGTAAACGCACTGCTGGCGATATTCATCGTGCCATCAACTTCGCCCCAGTTGTTCAGCGTTCCTTTCCACATATCTTCCGGTACGCTGAGCACGCCACTGCTCAGATTATTGACGGTGGCACCCTGGGCTATGGCTGCATCATTTACCGTACCGCTGTTGTTAAATACGGTGGCAGCGTTGAAATTGATTTTGTTAATCGTACCTTCATTGCTCACTACGCCCGTGGTGTTTTCCAGCGTCAGTGCGCCAATATACCCCTGGTTATCCAGCGTCCCTTTCCACATCTCGACTTTGTTAACAGAGGCTGTGTTACCGTTAATGACCGTTGAGCCGCCGCCTACAGTTAATGTGCCGGTAACTTCGCCACCGTTCGTGAATGTGCTCCCGCCTTCCGCATCAACAGAGCCTATTTTACCGCTGTTGGTAATCGTACCGCCCTGGGAGGAAACCGTACCGGAAATCTCTCCGTTATTAGTTAGCGTTCCCTTATCAAGACTGATATTGCTATTAAGCGTACCGCTGGTGTTATTCGAAAGATTGCCACTCTCAATAACAGAGATATTATCGGTGTTGACCGTGCCATCATTACCCACTTTACCGGAAACATATATGTTATTGGGTGACGTCATGTTTTCACCCTCGGCGGTGATAAGACCGTCAGCATAGTTCAACGAGACATTTGTATCGGTTGGGTTATATTCCGCGCTGTCCTGGCAATCATCGCCGATACAGACCGTACCGTAGTTAATTACCATGCTGCTGCTATCGGCAAAAAATGGTTTGCCATAATCAGCATCAATATTGATAACCCCGGTCGTGTCGTTCACCACCGTACCACCGTTTAATGCCGCCATGCCAACCAGTTGGTTTTCATCGGTTTTTGTTACGCCTTCGTCTGCGGTCAGCGTAATGATGCCCTGGTTAATCGCCGTCCCGCCATTGAGCGCCATCATGCCGAAGCCGGCGTTGTTGACGGTTATCGTGCCAGTATTGGTTGCCGTGGCGTCGCCGTTTCCTTTATCCGTTGAGCCTGCGACCATGCCGGAACTGGTCAGATAAAGGGATGACGGATGCCAGTACGTACTGCCGAGGGTATTGCCTTCTTCATCCAGCGTCGGGACAAAGCCGTCCAGGTCGATATCACCTGCATTCAGCGCCGTTCCTTTACTGGCTGAGACACCATATACGCCAGCCCCCTGCAGGTGAATGGTTGCGCCTTTATCGTTAATGACGTTGCCGTATGCGGAGGCCAGCATTGCATAGAAGGTGTGGGTGTACCAGACTATGGGATATGAGGAAGTACCGTCGTCGCCTGCTGGCGTCTGATCGGTTATGACGGTGATATCACCGCCGGATTTGTTATGAACAACACTCTCTTTACCACTGGCGGAAGCAATAGCGATATTATCATCGCCGCCGCTGCTGGTAGCATAGACCAGAATATTTCCGTTGTTGGTTATTTCAGCGCCATTATCCGCACGCATGACGGAATATACGCCGTTGCTGGTAATATCGCCTCGGTTATCAATAGATGTGCCTTCCCCATTAGCCATGAGCAGGGCATTGTCGGTGTAATAGTTCGAGTTTTTGTAACTGACATTAATATCAATAGCGGAATCTTCATCCAGAACCAGAGAACCGCCGTTGGCTACCTGCGCCAGTATGACACTACCACCTGCTATAGTGGTGGTATCCACAGTAGATTGACCGCTCAGCACAACTTCGCTGTTGCCATCAATCTCAATGCCCGTGATAGTTACAAAATCATAACCCGGGGTTCCGCTGTTGTGGGTGATGTCAATACCGCCAGTAATGTTAGCGCTGTTACCGTCGCCCGTTACGTTCAGGCCAACAGCGTCCAGATACTGCCCATTGCCCGTGGCCAGGTCGTTAACGTCAATGTTAAGTTTGCCGTCAAGAGCAATAGTATTATTGTTGCCGCTGATGCTGACGCCGGTCAGTGGCGTATTACTGGTGATTTTTGAATCCGGCGCATAGTCGGCACTCATGTTGACGTCGCCAACGATATTCACCGTATTACTGTTGCCGCTAATGCTCACGCCGGTTGCGCCGCGAAATATATCATCGCTGTCCTGGGCGGAGATAACGTTGATATTGCCGTCCAGAGAAACCAGTGAACCCTCACCACTTACCTGTGCGCCCGTACCGTTGAGGCTGGTATTGATATCGCCGTTGCTGTTAAATGTATTTTGTTTACCGGCAATAACGAAACCAACAGAACCTTCGCCACTCACCGTTGTTTGACCGCTGTTAACGAGTTTGCCACCCTCTCCGTTGATGGTGAGTCCCGTCGCGCCATTGATAACCAGCAGGTCGCCATTCTGCGTCAGCCTCGCGTTATTGCCTGTAATGGTGGAGATGGTTGAACCTGCGCCATCAACGGTCATATTACCTGTATTGATTATTCGGGCGTTGTCGCCATCAATATAGGTACCCGTTGCACCGTCAGCAATAACCTGATCCCCTTCATTGATAACGAGCGCATTATCACCGTCGATATACAGGCCCGTTGAGCCTTCGCCGCTGACGGTGGAAGTACCTGTGTTATCGACAATGGCGCCATCACCGATGATTTTTGCTCCGGTGGCGCCGTCCAAAATGTTCAGGTTACCGTCGTTGGTGACTTGTGCATTATTACCGTTAATAATCGAGCCAGTGGAGTCTTTGCCGCTAATGTCGGAGATACCTGTATTGCTAATCGACATATTGTCGCCATCGAAAACGATGCCGGTGCCGCCACCGCTGACGGTAACGTCGCCGGAAAAGGTGGAGGAGGTGCTATTACCGGAAATCAGCGCGCCTGTTGCCCCATCTACTGTCGTATGGCCTGAAATCGTATTGGTCGTGTTATCGCCGGTAATCACCAGACCCACAGCGCCGCCAGTAACGGTGGAATCGCCAGTCAGCGTGTTGTGGGTCTTATCGCCGGAAATAATTGCAGCGGTATTGTTTGCGCCACTGATCTCCAACCCGCGATCGGTGATATTGGTCGTGCCATCGCCAGCAATGACTTGTGTGTTCTCATTGGCAAGGATTAAGTATCCCCGGCTGTCATACTTCCAGTACTGACCGTTTTCCTGCGTCCCTTCAATTACGGCGGCATTATCGCTGGTAACGTGCCAGCCGGTAATTTGCAGCGTTTTGCCATCCGGCGTGGTGAGTTGCCATTGATCGTTTTGCTGGCTGTAACTGACCGTAGCTTCGCCGAGGCTGGTACCGTTATCCAGTTTGATGTTGTCAAAATGGAGCGTATCTGCACCTTTATCGAGGGTGACGCCGTTGCTGAAGGTAATGACTGAGGTGTCGGGAGGAGTTACATCACCGCCGCCATCGTCGGGAGGAGTTACATCACCGCCGTCATCGTCGGGAGGAGTTACATCACCGCCGTCATCGTCGGGAGGAGTTACATCACCGCCGTCATCGTCGGGAGGAGTTACATCACCGCCGTCATCGTCAGGAGGAGTTACATCACCGCCGTCATCGTCGGGAGGAGTCACGTCACCACCGTCGTCGTCGGGAGGGGTCACATTACCTCCACCATCGTCGGGAGGGGTCACATTACCTCCACCATCGTCGGGAGGAGTCACATTACCTCCACCATCGTCTGGAGGGGTAACGTCGCCGCCATCGGGTATTGCTGGCGTGCTGCTATGATGAGCATCGTGGTCATTGCTGTCTACGCCAATTGCTACTCCTGCGGCAAGCGCCGCAATACCGCCAATGGCCCATCCCCAGTGGTTATCTTGTGTTTTATAATCGGCAAGGCAACGTTTGGAAAGTTTGTCGCGTTCTATTTTAGATAATACGGATACATCAGTAGGGCAATCGTTGTCATCGTCGCTGCTATCTGCGGCTATCGCCGGGAGATAGTAAGTTTGCAACGCAAGAGCAATACCCACGGCAATGAGTTTTTTCCTTTGCATAATCGACATCCTTAAATAAATACGTGCAGAATATGCCATTGAAGGCATAAAGTTATTTTTAGGTATTTTTTGATTTTGCCACTGAATGACCATACTTCGTCAAATTATTCAATGATCATGTATTATTTAGGATGTGAATCCTATTGGTGAGTTACAGGGATATAAATGATTTTTTTACGCGATTTTTATAAATTAGAATATAAATGTATTTTAATGGTGAATAAAATGAATATTTCTTAATGCAGATTTAAGAATAAATAATGATAAACAGGCGAGAAAAATAAATGCCCTGAATTGGACTGCACCTTACTCAGTTGGGTGTCCAACTTTTGGGGTGCAGCCCAATATCAGGGCATTTTTCAGCGTTCAATTAATAGTTCGAGAACCAGTTCAGCTTATCGCGAAGGCCTACCACACGACCGACGATAATCAGCGCCGGACTTTCAACCTGTTGCGCCAGTTCGCCGAGTTGGGTCAGCACGCCATTGACGACGCGTTGCTTCACGGAAGTCCCGTTTTCTACCAATGCGACGGGCATATCAGGCTGCATACCAAATTCAATCAGTTTTTCCTGGATGGTGGCTGCCTGATTCAGTCCCATGTAGAACACCAGCGTCTGTTTTTCTGCCGCCAGGTTTTCCCAGTCCAGTTCTCCACCGGTTTTCAGGTGTCCGGTAACCAGACGTACGCTCTGGGCGTAATCACGATGGGTCAGCGGAATGCCGGAATAGGCGGAACAACCGGAGGCGGCGGTAATACCCGGCACTACAGAGAACGGAATACCGGCATGGCACAGCGTTTCCAGCTCTTCGCCACCGCGGCCAAAGATGAACGGGTCGCCACCTTTCAGTCGCACCACTCGCTTGCCCTGTTGTGCTTCACGCAGCAGGATCTGGTTGATCTCTTCCTGCGGTACGCAGTGGTAGCCCGCGCGTTTACCGACGAACACCCGGTCTGCATCGCGGCGTACAAGGTTCATGATGTCGTCGGAAACCAGACGGTCATAGACCACGACATCCGCTTGCTGGATCTGCTGTAGGCCTTTCAGTGTCAGCAGGCCGGCATCGCCAGGACCGGCGCCAACCAGCACCACTTCACCACGGTGATCCAGTGGTTCGCTGAGCATGTGCTCGGTGGTTTCCTCGACGGCTTTCAGGTCATTGTTCGCCAGCGACTGCGCCAGGCGGTCATTCACGAACAATTTTTCCCAGAAGCGGCGACGCTCACCCATGCTGGCAAACTGCTGCTTCACGCGGGAGCGCAACTTGCCGGCATACTGTGCGACCTGGCCCAAATGCTGAGGCAGTACGGATTCAAGCCTTTCACGCAGCAGACGGGCAAGCACCGGCGATGTCCCGCCGGAGGAGACCGCCACCATCAGCGGCGAGCGGTCGATGATGGACGGCATGATAAAACTGGCTGCTTTTGGCGCATCGACCACGTTGCAGAAGATACGACGTGATTCTGCGGCGGTGCTGACGCTTTGGTTGACGGCATCGTCATCGGTGGCGGCAATAGCCAGCCAGCAGGTGTCGAGCAGGGACTCATCGAACGGCCCCTCAACCAGCGTCAGCATGCCTTCATCTGCCCATACGGTGAACTGCGGAATAAACGCCAGCGCATTAACTGTTAAACGAGCGCCCGCTTCCAGCAGTAACCGCGCTTTGCGTTCTGCGACATCACCACCGCCGACGATCAAGCAGTCGCGGTCACGTAGTTGACAAAATATAGGCAAATGATCCACGACATTACCCCTTAATTATTGGCAGCAGCCTCAGAATCTACCCATTAGGCTATCTTATTTGTCAGTTTGTCCCTGGGCAGTGCTCGCAATCCTCACGTACTGCATGTACGTTCCGGTTGTTCCGCGCTGTCCGTGTTCAAACTGCCTGCATCGAATACGCCTACTGGGCAAGATTTTCAGCTTGATTGATTTTTACCGGAGCCGGACGCTCCGATTTTGGCGTAGCATACCAATAACCTAATCCCATGAATACGACACCGGACAAAGTATTACCGAGTGTCACCCACAGCAGGTTATGACCAATTCCTGACAGGGTATAGGCTTCGCTGTGATGGCCGAACCAGGAGAGGGCAAACAGCGTCATGTTGGCAACGGAGTGCTCGTAGCCGGAAGCAATAAACGCCAGCAGACACCACCAGATAGCGAGGAATTTTGCCGCGCCTTCGGTACGGATTGCCATCCAGATTGCCAGACAAACCAACCAGTTACACAGTGCCCCTTTAAAGAACAGCACCATCGCAGGCGCGGTGGTTTTCGCCAGAGCAACCGAATGGACGATGCTGGTATCGACCGGCAGCAGGCTACCGCCGCCCCAGCTGTAAAGCAGGGCGACAAATACGGAACCGACCAGGTTACCCAGCCAGGTTTTTGGCAGGATTGCCCACATCTGGCCGTGACTGATGGTGCCCGCTTTGACACCGAGCGTCAGGAACATGGTGTGTCCGGTGAACAGTTCAGAACCGGCGATAATGACCAGCGTTAAGGCGATACCAAAGGTTGCACCCATCACCAGAGGACGAACGGACGGGTCGAGCAGATTACCGAGGGTGAAAATAAGAATGATGCCGAGACCAACATAGGCTCCCGCCATTGCCGAACTGATCCAGAATCCGAGCGGGTTATTAGCCGACAGGCGTGCGATGCGCGCAGCGTTAGCCGCACACTTATTAATAGTGTCAGTGAACATGTGTTGATTATCCTTGAAGTACAAACAATAAAAAGAAATCGTAACCGTAGGCCGGATAAGGCATTTATGCCGCCATCCGGCAATGTGCTTGTGCAATTGCCTGATGGCGCTACGCTTATCAGGCCTACTAATAAAAGACCTACAAATACGTCAAAAAAGGGGAGGCGTTGCGCCTCCCAAAAATTTATTAACCGCGCAGTTGCACCGTGCCGTCTTTCACTCGCGCTTCGTAATGTTTCACGGAGAACTGTTCGTCTTCCATGCACA
>Ga0129313_1000790_pt1 | contig 23203 bp, 15 predicted proteins | sample O1105metagenome_FD_94436 | JGI IMG/M metagenome (GOLD analysis project Ga0129313, IMG submission 94436) | Orangutan group fecal microbial communities from fecal samples from Wisconsin, USA - O1105 metagenome | ecosystem: Host-associated > Mammals > Digestive system > Large intestine > Fecal...
GCAATGGCAAATCCAAACAAGTTCGGTCTTGGCGGAACCGACGAACACGCTATAACCGAACAGGGCTGGAAAAATGCGGACTGCAACGGCAAGGCAGACGGTGTTTCCACCGACGACGCACTTACTATACAGCTTTATCTTCTCGGCAAGGGAGAGCTCAGCAGCGGCAAGACCGACGAGCAGCCTCCCGTCGTGGAAGCAACAAAGATACACCTCAAAAATACTACTATCACTGTTGAGGGCGAGAATGCCACAGTTGAGGGAACTACCGTTACTATAACACATTCGGGTGAGTTCTACATCGACGGTACTCTTGACGACGGTCAGATAAACGTCAATATTGCTGACGAGACTGCCGACGCAGAAACCGTAAAGATATTCCTTAACGGCGTAAATATCACAGGCAAGAGCGCTCCTGCAATCCTCGTGACAAACGCTGAAAATACTTCTATCAATATTGTAGACGGTACTGAGAATACTATCACCGACGGCGAGACTGCTTATGCAGGCGACTTCGCAAAGGCAGCGGTTATCGAGGCTAAGGACGATATCACCATAAAGGGCGGCGAAAAGGGCGACGGAGTCCTCAATATCACCGCTAATGTTCAGGACGCAATTTCCTGTAACAACGATATCAAGGTAAACGGCGGTACTATCAACATCACAACAAACAACTCCGAGACCAAGACCGACGGTATCAAGGCTAAAAAGTCTGTTGCCATAAAGGACGGTACTCTCGATATAGACGCTACAGGCGACGGCATAAAGTCCACAAAGGACGCTGTTGCATTTACCGGCGGCATTACAAGAATAAAGGCAGGCAACGACGCTGTACAGGCTGAAACAACTATCGACATCAGCGACGGAAAGCTCGTTGCAGGCGGCGACCGCGGACTTACCGCAGTTACAGGCATAAACATCACAGGCGGTACAGTAATCGCTACAGCTACCGATAATCAGGTCGATGAGAAGCTTATGTCGGGTACTACCCAGACAACAGCTCTTCTCAACTGCATTGCCGATCCAACAAATGAAAAGGACGGCACATGGAAGAAAGACAACTCCATAGTTACAGGCAGTCTCGATGTGAAGTATACCAAGAAGTTCAAGTATGTACTTATCAGCGACAAGTCCATAAACGGCGCTAAATCCTGCGGCTTCAAGAACCTTTCAACAGGTGCGGCAGTAACACATACAGACGGCAAGCAGACACAGTTCCAGCTCAGTCTTGTAACTGTATTCAATAACGTTGATCCTTCGGGCGCAGGCAGCGGAACGATCGTTGAGCCCGATCCGACTACCGACGGACTTACTATAACTCTTTCAGACTCAGGCATGACTACAAATGCTTCCTCAGAAGCCAAAATCGAAAACAACGTATGCACTATTACTCAGCCGGGTGTATTCACTGTAACAGGCGAGATGACAGGCGGACAGATAGTTGTTGATGTGGACAAGACTAAGTATCCCGAGGGCGTTGTAGAGCTTGACCTCAGCGGCATGAGCCTTACAAACACCAAGGATTCACCTATATATGTAGCCTCTATCGCAGACGAAGTTGTCATCGTCGCTAAAAACGGCACAGAAAATACTATTTCAGACGGAACAGAATACACCAACGCAGACAACGATACGGGAGCTATCTACTCCAAGGACGATATCAAGTTCAAAGGCAAGGGCAAGCTCACTGTAAACGGCAATGCTGCTGACGCTATCGTCGGCAAGGACGATATCAAAATATACAACGGCACACTTGTGGTAAACGCTGCTGACGACGGAATCCGCGGCAAGGACAGCGTTACCATTGGAAACACATCATCTGACGGCACAGAGGTCGATTACTCAGCACTCTCTGTAACCGTAAAGACAAAGGCAGGCGACGGTATCAAGGCAACAGCTACAGATGTTTCTTCAACTGCAAAGCAGCTGGGTATCGTTACTGTCAACGGCGGTACTGTAAATATTGACTCTTACGCAGACGGCATCTCTGCTGAGCAGTTCTTCGTTATGAACGGCGGTGACCTGACTGTCAAGACCTATGAGGGCAGCTCCTACACAGGCAGCGGCACAAACACAGGCGGTCAGCAGGGCGGCTTCGGCGGCAGACCGGGCGGCGGAGGCGGCTTCGGCATGGACGGCAATGCCAACAAGACCGATATCTCCGCAAAGGGCATAAAGGCTGTAGGCCTTTATGACGAGGCAGGTACTACATGGCAGAGCGCAGGCGATATAGCTATCAACGGCGGTAAGATAACCATTGATTCCTCCGACGACTGCATACACTGCGGCGGCGATATGACTCTCACAGGCGGCGAGCTGAAGCTTGCTTCTGCTGATGACGGCGCTCATTCAGACCATACTCTCACAATCGGCACAAAGGACAGCGGAAAGTATGACGACATCGTTATATACGTTGAGAAGTGCTACGAAGGTATCGAAGCTCAGAAAATCTACCAGAACAGCGGTTCTGTTGTTGTGAACTCCACTGACGACGGCTTCAATGCGGCAGGCGGCAGCGACGGTTCAGGCATGGGCAATCCGGGTATGCCTTGGGGACAGGGCGGCGGTGGCTTCGGAGGAGGCGGCTTCGGCGGCAGCTCAGGAGACTACCTCATGCAGTTCAACGGCGGCTTTGCAATAGTCAATGCTGCCAACGGCGACCATGACGGCTTTGATTCCAACGGCAATATCGAGATAAACGGCGGCTACTTCGTTTCAAACGGCAATGAGCCCTTTGACTGCGGTGACGGCGGCAGCACTATCAAGGTAAACGGCGGAACATGGGTATCAAACTGTCCAAGCGGCGGCATGAGCATGGGCGGCAGCGAGATGACAGCTTCTGTAACAGCTTCTTCCAATGTCAGCGCCAATACAAGGCTCTCACTTGTGGGCAAGGACGGCAAGGTCATAGTTTCATTCATAGTTGACAAGGCTGTAAGCCAGCTCAAGGCAGGCGGCACAAATACCTCGGGAGCTTCATTCTATACAGGCGGAACTCTCAGCGGTTCTGCATACTTCCAGCAGCTCGACCAGACTCAGCTCGCTGCATACGGCGGCACATTAACAGGCGGCACAGCAGTTAAGTAATATCGATATTAAAAGCCACAGCTAAGCTGTGGCTTTTTTATATCAGGCTTCTGCTAAAAATAATTTTTTCGGCGGCAATGTAACACTAATCATTTTTGCTCCGATTATTGTTTATGAAAGCCGATTTGATACGACATCAGTATTATCAAGACAATAAAAAGGAGTTATTTTTATGAAAAAGAAAGCTATTATCATTACATTTGCAGCTGCGCTCTGCGCACTTACATCCTGCGGCAAGAACGTCGTTTCAATGCCTGAAATGGCAGCTTCACCTGCTGACAACACAAGCACTACTGCCATTTCCGCAGAAGCTGTCACCGCTCCCAAAACAGAAAGCAGTCCTGTCACTACTGCTGCTTTGCCCGAGGACACAACAGCGGCAACTGTCTCAGAAACAATACCCGAAGTCACAGAAGCAGCAGTCAATGAAACAGGATATAAAAATGCCACTGAGTACAATGGCTTCAGAAGCAGTACAGTAAACGGCAATGTTTACTCCTCAGAGTATGCAGGGATAAAGATAACGCTCCCGAAAGAAGCTAATTTCCTTGATGTTGACAATCTTCATACCCATTATATAATGCCAACAAGATTTATGAGCGAAGATGAAAAGAGCTTCTACATGACAGGCGAATTAGACGCTTCTGTCTGCTATGGCGACGCTGTAAACAGAGTAGACGTATGGTTCTACAACACAAAGCAGAGATATCCTGACACTCCCGATATGTCCGCCGAGGAATTCTTAAAGGCTGATGAAATGGATTTCAGTCCCGAAGTCGATGTAACAGATATAGTAGGTCCGGAAAGTGTAAGCATATGCGGAAAGGACTACGCAAAAGTGAGCTATAACGCTTTTTCACAGACTCACATCACATATGCAAGAAGGATAAACGATGATTACATCATAGAAATAAGAACATCAGGTTTTACCGCTGAGGATTTTGAAAGCTGTATCGAAGCGTTCTGATGAAATAAAAACGCAGAATGTCAATAAACGACTGATATCCGCTAAAAAAAGAGCAATAAAATTATAGTTGCTGTTCCCATAATGCTATATAATAATAAAAACAATAAATTCAGAGGTGACACACTATGGAACAAAACAATCGTATCTCACAAGCACTCAAAAATACTATCGGACAAAGATATGACGCAATGGCACTGAAAATGATAAGCGACGAATCGCAGCTTCCGCAGAACGCTGTTTTCCCCCTTCGCGATCTTGGACAGCATCTGGCACTGTGTCAGGCATTCGCCCTTTCAAGGCGCGAGGGCAGAACAGTTTATATGCAGAAGCAGGATCACTGGTGCTGGGCTCCGCTGATAGGCTACGGCATGGTAAAACTGGAAAAAGGGACTCCTGCATTCAACGAGCTTCTGCCCGTTATCGGCATAAACGATCCAGACGCAGCGGCTGCATTTATCGAAAATATGCCGCATCTGCCGTCGGATACATACAAGGGGATACTTACAGCTCCGCTGGGCAGCGCAGAATTCGAGCCTGACGCTATCGTGATAAACTGCCGCAATGCCGAGCTCCGCACTATCCTTATGGGAATAAAAACTCAGACAGGAACGACTATGAAAACCGAATTTGACGCTATAGACTCCTGTGTGTGGGGCATTATCCCCTCCCTTACAAAGAATGAATACCGCGTTTCATTCCCCGATCCCGGCGATTTCACAAACGCAAACACAAGCGAGAACGACGTTATCCTGTCCGTGCCGAGAGCTAAATTCGATGAATTTGAAAAAGGTCTTGAAATGCTGCAAAGAATGGGTATGAAGCACTCTTTCTTCAATATGAATATGGAATTCGACTTCCCGCGCCCCGTGTTTTACAATAATATGTTCAGAGCATGGGGACTGGATGAGGGAAAAAGCTATGCGATACCAAATATGTAATACTAAAAAAACCGCCCAATGGGCGGTTTTAATATTTCCCTTAGTCAACAGGGATTATCGGAAGATCTATTGAGCCGTCAGGATTAGCCTTTACGGTGTCGTTTTCAGATGTTGTGCTTTCTTCGGCAGGTTCAACGTTTTCTGTATTATCAGTCACTGTGGTATCTTCTTTTGCTGCCTGTGTTGTCTCTGTAGCGGCTTTCTCAGGCTGACTTTCCTCACTTTTGCCTGCCGCTTCTATTTCAGAAGCGGTATTTTCTGTTTTTTCAGTGTTATTTGCTGTTGTCACAGCTTCTGTTGCCGCAGCCGTTGTCACTGCCGAAACAGAGGCCATTTCGTTCCTGCCTGTATCGCCGTTTCCTCCGTTGCAGCCTGTCAGAAGCAGTGAAGCAGCAAGAAAAATAAATATCGTTTTTTTCATAGCTCTCCTTTAATTGCAACAGGCAGTCACATAAACGTGCTGCCTGTTTGTGTTGTCAGTATATTCTTTATTCAGCGTAATCTGTCGCTGCGATAAAATACTCGTAAAGAGCATTAGCCATTGCGACGTCCTTTTTAGCAGCGTCTTTCTTGCTCAGAACACGGTAAGACCATGCCATAGGCGAGAATAAGTAATCAGTACCCTGATAATTTACATTGAATGTAGTGCCGAGCTGTGTAGGTGTGATACCCGGAACTTCAAAACAGACCTTTCCGTTTGCGCCTTTAAATGCATAGGTTTCAGCAAATGGTGAGATCACAAGCTTATTGTTCTCATCAAATGTCCACATATCATATGCAGCAACATCGTGGCCTGACTCCTCATACTTAGCTGTATACAGACGAACAGCCAGCTTTGAGTTAAGGACAAGTGACATTAAAGCTTCGCTTGAATCGAACATAGGCTGATACTTATTGAAGGAATACTCGCCGAAAACGGTCTTTGCTTCGAGGATATCCTTTGAGTGATCCTTTACCTCAGGCAGAGTTCCGTTGCTGAAATATGCCTCTGATACCTTGCCGTACTGTCTTGTAGCCTTTACAAGGGCGGCAAGCTTTGTATTTTCCGAAGTACCAACAGCGTCAAGATAATCATTTACTGAAAAAGCAAGAGTATCAACAGCTTTTTTGCCCTCGCCGTAATAAAGCTCGGCAGTTATCTTGCTGTTCATCTTGTTTGCGGCAACATTAGCTGTCACGCAGTAAACTTCCTTGCCGTTTATTGTTTTGAGCTCAAGACTATGGAGAGTATTGCCTGCCTCATCGCAGTCGCCCGATAATTTCACCTTAAAGCTGTCAGCGTTCTCTTCATTAACTTCACCGACTATGAAATTCATGCCGATACCGTCATTGAGAGTGATGTTTTTTCCGCTGAACTTCGGAACAGAGAGTCCGATAACAAATGGCTCGCTTTCTGTGCCCTTACCGCCTGTTATATAGAAGCCCTCGGGAGTAACAGTCTTATCCTTGCGTGTTATATAAAAACCGTTATGCACTTCTGTAAACATGGTGTCGCCTGTTTTCCATATATACTGATTATCGGCGTCGGAGCTTTCAAATGCGGTTATTGTAACATCGCTGCTCACCTTTGCCGACGGATAGCCCGAATTAGGATCATCATCGACAACAAACCATGTATCGCCTGTTACAGCGATAGTATCACCTGCTCTGTAGAATGTGCCTACTGCGGGCGCCTTTTTTTCTGCTGCCGCATTGGCAGTGATACCGCTGTTTACGCTGAAGAAGCCTCCTGCATTAACAGGCACAGCGCCTGCCATAAGAGCCATTGACATTAAAAATGCTGTTGTTTTCTTAAAACCAAGGTGTTTTTTCATTATTACGTCCTCCTTATTTTTCATAAATGGCATATTGAGCAAAGCCTTATCGACCGCTGATAAACGCAACAAAACATAAATAGTACAAATATTGCGGAAGTTTTTTTCACTGTAGCTGCATCAAATAAAAAAACAAGAAGGAATTACAGGCTTGAGTTATATTGCGTTCTTTACAGAAGTTTTCAGGCTTTTCAAAAATAAATATACATTTTGTCGATTCCAAGCACTTATATACTTAAAGTCATTCAGTATTATATCACAGCAATTGCAGATTGTCAATCTAATAATTGCCATATTTTGATTTTTTCCGTCATTAAACTATAAACAGCAAGACGCCGCAATCCTTTTGGCAGGGAATAATTATCTGCCATTCTGACAATATACACAAAAGCTTAGTCGCCTCCTCTGTGTACAAATGTTGCAAAAATGTTAATTTTGTATCAACTTTTATTGTCGCAAATTGACGAGGAGGGCAATAATATGATATAATATATGTATAGTATATGTTTAGTTTTTTAGCATACTATCCTTACAAAAAGCTATCGAAAGGAGGCGGTATCATGACAAAAATCCAAGCACTCTCAGCATTGCTCGCAGGTACGGTTTTATTCTCTTCCACAGGCTGTTCCCTTGGAAAAAACAAGGAAAAAAAGCAGGAGATACAGAAATTCACAGGACTCTACTGTGCGCGTAACGACACAACTCTTGACGAAGATAATGAGATCAGAAATATCATAGCCGAAAAAACAGGCTATATCCTCTATGAAGAATGGATGAAGGATCAGGCAGACGTCGACAAGATATTCAGCGACATGATGATATCAAGAAAATATCCCGATTTCATGTCACCTGACGGTCCGAACTGTCAGCGCCTTATCAAGGAAGGAGCCTTTATCCCCCTTGATAATTACTGGGACAAGTATCCCAATCTGAAATCATTGTATTCAGACGCTGAATGGGAGACGCTTCGCGCCGAGGACGGTCATATCTACTATATACCGCTGTTTTCTGCAGTCAACAAGCAGGTCACGGGCAACGTCCACGACGGTGAAGCCTTCTGGATACAGGTCAGGGTGCTTAAATGGGCGAATTACCCGCAGCTGAAAACCCTTGACGACTATTTCGACCTTATCGAAGCTTATATTGCCGCCAATCCTGTTGACGAAAACGGCGAGCCATATATAGGCTATGAGATACAGGCGACAGAAGTCCGTATGTTTGCTCTGGACAATCCGCCTATGTTCCTTGACGGTCATCCCAACGACGGCTGCTGCTTCGTTGATCCCGATACTCTCGAAGCAAAGGACTACAACCTGCTCCCTACAGCCAAAAAGTGGTTCAGCAAGCTAAACGAGGAATACCATAAGGGCATAATCGACCACGACTGCTTCTTTATGGAGACCGCTGATTATTACGACAAGCTTGCAACAGGAAGAGTTCTGGGAATGGTAGACCAGCACTGGAATTTCGGAAGCACAGAGCGTAATCTCCCTGCCGAATGTACATATATCCCCTTCGGACTCACTATCGACGGCACTCTCACAGAGCGCTATAGTGATAACCCTGCTTTCAACGCTTCAACGGGAGTTGGCGTAAGCATAAGCTGCTCAAATCCCGACGGCGCAGTCGAATTCATGAGCAAGCTCATCGAACCCGAGATACTGAACCTCCGTTACTGGGGCATTGAGGGAACAGACTATTTCGTCAATAAGGACGGCTATTTTGACCAGACTGAGGAGCAGTACAACAACTGGAACGACACAGCCTATTCGCTGAAGCACAGATGCGAATACAGCTATATGCCACATTTCGGCGGTATGGCTCCTGACGGCAAGAACGCCTATGCTCCTGGCAATCAGCCAAATATCTTCCATGACCACCTTGCTCCTGCTATACAGGCGTGCTTTGACGCCTACGGCAAGCAGACATACAGAGATTTCCTTAATACTCCTTCGGAAAACCCTCCATGGTATCCCATGTGGTCCTTTGAGAGCTCGGCAACAAAGGAGACTGAGTACGGCAAGGTATCAAGTATGCTAAGCGACCTGAAGCGTAAGTATATGCCTCTTATGGTCATGAGTGATGACTTCGAGAAAACATGGGAGGAATACAAAACCGCATATAACAAGGCAGAGCCGCAGATATACTTTGACGCCCTTACCGACGAGGTCCACAGAAGATGCGGTATAGCCACAAGCATGAATAATTGATTATAAGCAAAATGCTTCCCTTTTCGGGAAGCATTTTTATGTCATGTAAAGCCCGTGCAGATACTGACTTAATAAAAAAATGCAGAGAGTGTAACACTTGGCGCGTTCTGTTCGATTAGTATTTATGAAAGCCGATATATCACGAAGATAAACTCAAAGGCTTTCCGCTAATTTTTTTGAAAGAAGGTATTTAACATGAATGAAAGAAAGCTAAACGAAACCAATGACAACAATAACGAATACACTGTGAAAGTGGAGGGAGTCGAGCCCTACCGCCGTCCTATATGGCAAAGATTCTTCAGCAGTGCCGCTGCCGTTGCTGTTATGGCAGGAGGTGTAGTCGCAGCTGCCTATATGCTGCCTAAGATGAGCAGTTCAAATCATTTAGCCGCACAGGCTGAGGAACAGACCGAAGCAGAAGCTCTTACAGAAACAGCCACAGAGACAGCTGCCGAAACAGCAGATATCTCTGTATCAGCCCCATTATCCAACGAGGAGATGAAAAAGCTCTTTGAGGATAACGTGAACGTATACTTTGAAGCAGCCGCTTTAAGCTCGGATACCAACACAGATTACAGCGCAGAGCCGATACAGTTATGGCGCTACTGGGGGGAATACGATGAGAGCCTCGGTGATGACTTCGGTATGAGACGAGAGGGCGATTCACTTTATTACCTTGCCACATATTACAAGGTAAAAGAGCCACGCTACAATGATATCAACGAGCTGAAGGACTACTACAGTCAGTACATCTACGAGCCTGAACGCGAGTTCGGCTTATGCTTTGACGTCAGCGACTGCGCTGTAGACTCTGTCATTCATCAGCCTACCCGTTATCTGGACATAATCGGATACAACGGCAGCATCTACTCAACACAGCACATCGTTACAGCTATGCCTGTCAATGAAGCCGACAGAGGTGAGATAATCTGCGACAAGGCTCTCTATGCTACAGACGATTCCTTTACATGGGAAAGAATATACAAGGTTTACAACGCCGATATAGGCGGTCAGACCGTACCCGTCAAGGCTGAGTCCATACAGCTCGATTTCGAGAAGCTCAGCGACGGAAGCTGGAAGGTCACAAACGGCGAGGTCGCAGGTGATGAATACAACAGCTCTCTTGATTATTACGCACTCGATACTGTATTCTCAAACGCAGGCGGAGCGTATATCTCGTCAAATATGGGTATAGACTTTGATAAAGCCAGCAATGCCGCTTCTGATTATATCACGGACGTTATCCACAGAGAACGCGCATTTTATACGCTCTGGGAGCGCACAGACAAGCTGCCCGAGAATTATGAGCATATCACAGATGATTACGTAAAGGACAATAACTGGCTGAAATTCACCTACCGTGAAGCCTTCACCCACGACGGTCCTGACGTTGACATCTTCACAGACAGCAACGGAACTATTTTCGCTGTTGCAGAGAGATAAACCGTTGACTGCGATGTAAAAGGGACTTTCCGCAAATAACAGTGCTGATATATAAGTTTTCGCCATAGTATTTCTGATTTACGGTCAGAAGTGCTATGGCGTTTTTCTATTGACAACCATGCAGAAAAATGATATTATATTAGCAATATAAATTGGGGTATATCAGGTCAATCAACAATTTAATGATAGGGAGATATTTATATGGGGTACAATTTTTTTAATATCAAAGAAGTTTCAGGTGTTTTTGAACGCAAATTAAATGATTTCAGAGCCTCACTCGGAGCGGCTGTCTGCCAAGGAAAAAGCATACCATTTGCAGATAATGATATTACATATATACTCAAGCTCCAGCATGACAGGCTTTCCAAAAAAGGACTGGAAATATCCTATGACATCTATTCAAGAGACGATAATAAGAACAAATTCATCGCAGGAAGTAACTGGAAAGACGCTCACTATGAAAGCACCGTCTGCTTTAATCAAAGCGGAATAAAACGTAAAGTAAAGCAAAACGGCAGGATAAAGTATAAAGATGACCGCAAGAGCGTTTTATACGAAACAATAACAGATGTAGTCAACGGTATCCACCCTGATAACGATACGTATTGCTGTCCGAACTGCGGTGCTGTATCCACTGTTGCAGGTCTTCAAAACGGCTGTTCCTACTGTGGGACAAGGTTTCAGATGGACGACCTTTTCCCAAAGGTCACGTCCTATTATTTTATAGATACTTTCGGAATGACAAAAAAGGAATTCTTATCGGGATACCTCACTTCTTTTATCATCATGCTTATCGCCGTGTATATCCTTGGCATTATATTCAGCAAGGGATCAGGCTATTATATAGGATTTACCATATTAAGTATTTTTATAGCCTATTTTCTGTATGCTTATTTTCTGTTTATGAAAATGATAGTAAGAGTTATCTCTTCTGCGGGGAAAATGGGAACTGCGGGTTCACGAAGAAAATTTGAAACAAGAATGAAAAAAATCAGTCCTGAGTTTTCTTATGAGTATTTTACGAGCAAGACTTTGTCCCTTATAAAAACAGCTGTATTTTCCGAGAACGAGAATGAGCTTCTGTTTTATAAAGGGGGAAAACTTGATCCTAAGATGAAGGATATCATAGATATGAATTATGGCGGTGCGTTAGGCTGTAAAAGTATCCATGAAGAGGGCAGTTTCGTAACGGTTGAAACAAAAGCATATTTTGATGTGCTTTATGCGAGTAACGACAAAGTATTTTTCAAAAAACAGGTTTTTAGTGCAACATTAAAACGCCGCACTGATATCCCTGTGGATTTCAACTTTTCCATGACAAAAATCGCGTGCCCGTCTTGTGGTGCAAGTTTTGACGCAACGAAAAACAAAACCTGCCCATACTGCGGAAACAAGTATGAGATAACCACAGATGACTGGGCTTTAGTTGAGCTGAAATACAATTGAATATCCAAATAAAAAATACAATGCCCCGAAGCGCTTCATTAACGCTTCGGGGCAGATTTTTGCATTTATCATGCCTTGAATATGAATCTTATGAAGTTATACATAAGCGGAATGACTGTATTGCTGTCGTGACCGCCGCCCGGTACCGAGATATAGATATTCTCTGTGCCATGCTGTGTGAACAGGTCGCTGTACTGCTTCGGGAAGTCGTTTACCATAGTGTCGTTGGTTCCGCCTGCTATCATCAGGATATACGGCGAATAGGGCGGATCAATGCGCATATCATCCTTGCTCATAACACCCGGGTGCGTCATGAACTGGTCTCTTGTCGGGAAGATACCCGGTGCAGGAGCTCCGCCGCCGATGTAACCCACCTTGTCGCAGCACTTCATACCGATGTAGAGTGATTCTCTGCCGCCCATTGAGAAGCCTGCCACTGCGGTATTCTCGCGTCCTGTCTTTACAGGGTAGTGGGATTCGATATAAGGCATAAGGCTGTCGGGCATATCCTCTACGAAATTATCGTATCCCGGAACGTCTGCCTGACCGTTGCCTGTCTGCTTTTCGTGGTTCGGATCGGTGTACTGGTTTGTGAATACGATTATCATAGGCTCTGCTTCGCCGCTCTTGATGAGGTTGGTAGCTATCTCACGAACGCCCATACCGTTCATCATAGAGGACTCGTCGCCGCCGTAGCCATGATTTACATAGAATACAGGGTACTTTTTACTGCTGTCATATCCTGGCGGGAGCCAAACGTTTGCGCCCTTATTGCGGTTCGCCTTCTTTGAGAAATATGTGATATGCTCTATCTTGCCCTCTGCATTTTTCAGCACATTCTGCGGAACATTTACTGTTATCTTGTCACGTATGCTTGCCATGTAAGCGCTTGGATTGGCATTGCTCGTGGTAGTCGTGGTCACAGGCGGAGCTGTTGTAGTTGTTGTCGTTACTATCGGCTCAGGGAACTCTCTCACCTTTCCGAGAATGAACTTTGACAGCATAACTATATCGTTTACAGCAAATTCGCCGTCGCAGTCAATGTCTGCCACTGTCATAACTGTATCTGTGGCTGATCCCGATGTATAGCTTACCAGTGACTTTCTTGCGAGGACAAGGTCGAATATATCAACTCTCTCGTCGCCGTTAAAGTCGCCCTGTATCACATTAACTGACTGAGGAGCGTCAGGCTGTTTGCCTGCCTTTGCAATGATGACTTCGTCAATTGAGAAGCTCGCTGTGCCGTCCTCGGTCTCAACATAAAGGATATATCCCGAGCCCTCGGGAAGCTGATAATCAGTATTTGAAAGCACTGTATAATCACCCGATGACTGACCGTTTGCTATATGTCCGTAGGCTGTTTTCCCCGAAGCGTCTGTGTACTGGAGAGACAGCATCATATTGCCCGAACCCGAAACAGCCGCACTGAAGCTGAATGTCTCCCCTGCCTTGAAGGTCTGTGAGTCAAGGGCTTTCTGAGCGCCGTGCCATGCACTGCCTCTGTCAGAAACTGTAAGAGCCTTGCTGCCTGCATAGGCTGTGCCGCCGACAGAAACAGAAGCGCCTCCTCTTCCTTCCCAGTCGTCCGTGCCGCTTTCAAATGTATCGTGGCAGTAATATCCGTTTGCGTCAAGCTCCTGTGCGTTAGTAACGGCAGGCATTGCCGAAACTGCAGAAAACATCATAGCTCCCGACAGTATCCCTGCAAGCACAGACTTGACCGTTCTGAGTTTTCTCATAGTCAGTTCCTCCTTTAATGTCATGATTTAGCCTATGTATAGTAAAAAAGTAACACACTTTTATCATACAACATATGCACAAAATGTTAAACCCATTTTATAAAGCTTAGGTGGATAAAAATCAGATTTTTTCACATATACGCAAAAGCTCCGACAATAACTGAAATACATATTAGACGCTTATAGTTATTTGTGGGTAAAACCTTTCTTCAGAAAGGTTTTACCCGATAAATAAACATAAAACTTCTATATAAGCATTGCAATTAAAGTCGGAGCTATACTGCTGTCTGCTCAGGCAAGGTCTGAAGCAGGCTTTACAGCGCTCTTGAATTCATCGAAAGTCAGCTTGCTGCCGTCTGCAAATTCCACGTCGTTTATACCGATGACCTGTACATAGCTGTCAAGGCCTCCGATATAGAAACGGGTATATTTCTGACCATCGTAAACAGAAGATTCGGTATAGATATCATCTATAGATATACCATTGCCAAACTGTAAGGTGTTATATCCGTTGCCCCATAAAGTGCTGTCATTAATAGTGTCACAACCATCGCCTAAATTATAAATATAGCGGTCATCACCCTGTCTGCCTTTGATATAGTCATTTCCCCTGCCACAGAACACGGTATCATTATCGCCTGTATCATTTATAGTATCGTCGCCGTCAGTACCGCGAATATACTTGACAAAGTTATCCTGCAAATACTGCTGATCCCAGACCGTACCATCATCAAAGTAAATCGCCTTCATAGGCAGATTATAGTCAAAGAATCCCATAACATTGCCTGATATGGAAACAGATTCGCCTGTTTTATTAATGTGGAGAATATAGGTATAATTATCAACTGAACGCTCGATAGTTACTTCGTCAGGATTGATGCCCTCGCCCAGTAAAAGTATATTATTGCCGCCTTGATTTCCAAGGTCAATGAGGTCATTTCCGTCGCCGAGATCGTAAAAGAATATGTCGTCGCCGTTTCCGCCTCGCATGATGTCGTCACCTTTGCCGCCCCAGATCATGTCATTTCCCTTTGCGCCTGTGAGCACGTCGTTGCCTCCAAAACCGAAAAGAATAGAATCAGGAACGTAATCCTTGCGGAATTCTGCGTCAGTGTCTATTACAGCTGTAAGAACATCATCGCCATTTGAACCATAGTGGTAGCGTGTGCGCTCAAGGAGATCAAGACGATCCCATGTAGTTCCGTCAGCAAAGTGTATCTCCTCGATCGGGAATACAGGTGAAATGCCTGAATACATATTTCCGGGGATTGTAATAGTATCTCCTGTTCTCATGATATGGAGATTGTACTCGTAATAGTTGTCAGAGAATGATACCTGTACCTGTTCGGGAAGGATACCCTCTCCGAGCCAGAGAACGTCTTTTCCGCTTGAAGGGTAAGTGAATCTTCCTGTTGTGTCGTCGATATAGTCGTTACCGTCGCCCAGCTCGTAATAAATGATATCACTGCCGCTGCCGCTCTTGATAATATCATCACCCTTGCCGCCCCATATGAAGTCATCGCCGTCACTGAGTATTATAGTATCATTGCCGTCCATTCCATAAGCGTAATTATTGCCTGCCTGAGTAAAAAGCAGTCCGAAGCAGCTATCTGCAAGTGTGATAGTATCGTCACCGTCACCGCCGAACAGATAATCGTCGCTCTTGTTACCGTAAATGGTATCATTTCCGCCCATGCCCCAGATATAGTTTGTCTCGGGATAGCCCTCGATAGTATCACCTTCCTCTGTGCCTACAACCGAGTTTGTTATATAGCAGACATCATCATAGGTCATAACAGAGCCGTCCTTGAATCGGATATTCTCGATACGCTTTGCAGGATCAGAGAAATACTTGCTGCAAATGATATAGACCTCATTCTCAATATCGTTGATGAACAGATCCTTGCCTATGCGCAGGAATTCCAGAGAACCCTTATCAGTGTCATAATCAAGGAACAATGTATCGTTGCCTGTTTCGCCATTTCCTTTTTCATTGATTATTGCGTATATAGGCTCATCAGTATCGATAATATGGTAAGTGTCATCGCCTGAAGTCAGGTCATAGAAAAGGTGCGGAAGCGAATCCAGCCATGCCTTCAATTCTTCAATTGAAGGATTTGAGGATAAAGGAATTACCTCCTGAGGTCCTTTTTCAGGATCATATGGTATCATTACCTCCTCAGGCTCAACATTCCATAGTCCCATTTCTGTCATTTCATGGACTATATAATCAATTTCACGGTTTCGCTCGTTCTGTACCAAAATCACGTTTTTCAGCGGACCTGTAAGTGTTGTAAACTCCAGCTTATCAATATCCCAGTCAACCTTATATGGTTCTGTGTAATAAAGCTCAAGCTGGAACTGAGCGCTTTCGTCTACTGCACCGCCCTGGAAAGGTACTCCCGATACAACAAGAATAGCTCCGTCTATGTAATACAATGCGAAATTTCCACTGCTGACCATTTCTTCAAATCTGTCGGGAGGCATTACATCACGGACTGCCTTGACGACATCAGGAGAAATAAAACTGCCGTCCATACGTGTTACTTCAAGACCTCTGTAGTCATCATATGGTGAGGTAGTAGTTGTTGTAACTGTTGTGACCTGCGATGCCTGAGTTGTAGTTACAGCCGGCTCAGCTTCTGTACCGTTATTCTTTGCTGCTTCAGCTTCCTCTTCCTCTTTTTCCTTTCTAGACATTTCAGCCCAGCACTCAAGGAAGTATTCCTTCAGAGACTGATTTGCGTCAAGTTCCTTGAGATAGCGCTCATTGAAATCAGCAATGTAGGCGTTCCAGCGCTCGATAGTTTCTTCCTGTGAAAAGGCCTTGACTTCCTTACGGTGTTCAAGCTCGCGCTCGAAGACTGCAATTCCGTCAGCAACGCGTTCTTCGGTTGTTGGAGCAGTATCATTCGTATCATCGGCAAATGCTGTAAGTGCTGTTGATGAAGCGATAAGACTCATGGCTGCAACGAGTGAAATTAGTTTCTTCATGGTTTTCATTTCTTTCTGCTGTTTTGTACAGCGATAGTTAGTGTTATGTTTACTGTGCGTATAGATTAATGCGATTTCTCCAATTTACAATAATATTAGCATATATTCAAACATTTGTCAATAGCAATAATAATTTTTAAACTTTTATAAACGTTTTGTAACCTTTTCCGAGTACTTATTTAAACAAATCCCTTCTGCTCCAATAAGTTATATGATTGACCTTTACTGTGACCTATGCTATAATAGTAAATAACAATGATTTTTTCGGGGGTGGACGCCATGAAAAAGATACTTACAGCCGAGGACGACAAAGAGATAAACCGCCTTATCTGCGAATATCTCTCCTCACAGGGCTATGAAATGCTGTCGGCGCTGAACGGTCTCGACGCAGTGCGGATAGTCCGTGAAAATACAGACCTTTCCCTGCTGATACTTGACCTTATGCTCCCCTTTCAGAGCGGAGACATGGTATTGCAGAAGATACGTGATTTCTCAGACATACCTGTTATCGTGGTATCGGCAAAAAGCGAGACGAGCTCCAAAATAGACCTGATACGCATGGGAGCAGATGATTATATCACAAAGCCCTTTGACCTTGACGAGCTCCTTGTCCGCGTAGAAGCGGTACTTCGCCGTTATGACAGGAACTCCGATAAGCAGTCCGTATCCAGAATACTCACATTCAAGAACCTGACTATAGACGTAACAGCAGGCACAGCAGAGGTCTGCGGAAAGGCTCTCACCCTTACAAGCAAGGAGTTCGCAATACTTGAGCTCATGCTCGGCAATCCCACAAAGCTCTGGTCGAAAGCCAACATCTTTCAGAGCGTATGGGGCGAGGACTACCTCAGCGATGACAATACCGTAAAGGTCCACATGAGCAACATACGTTCAAAGCTGAAAAGTCTGGACAGCGGCAGCGAATACATCGAAACTGTGTGGGGAATGGGCTATCGGCTGATAAATTAACACTTTCTTTACCACTTGCTTAACCTTTTCTTAACCTTCGCCTGTTAGAATAAGCTCAAAGAAAAACGAAAGGGGGCGGCGCTATGGCAGATAGCGTTATCACCATGAACAATATCACCAAACGCTTCAAAAAGGCGGAGGTGGTGAAAAATTTCAGCCTTGATGTCAGAAAAGGCAGTATCACAGGTCTTATCGGTCCTAACGGTGCAGGCAAGACCACTATCATGAAGATACTGGCAGGACTTATATTCCAGACATCAGGAGAGCTTCAATTCTACGGCAGCAATGACCTTGACTCACACCGCAAACGTATGAGCTTTATGATAGAAGCTCCTATTGTCGACTACAATATGACCGCATACGAGAACCTCAGTTATATCCGCTATATCAGAGGATATCCCGACGAGAAGCGGATAAATGAGCTTCTTGACATAGTGGGGCTGGGCGATACAGGCAAAAAGAAAGCCATGAAGTTCTCGCTCGGTATGCGCCAGAGACTGGGCATTGCAATGGCTCTGCTGACGAAGCCCGAGGTCCTTGTACTGGATGAACCCGTAAACGGTCTTGATCCCGAGGGCATAGTTGACGTAAGACATCTGCTGCAAAAGCTTGCAGAGGAGCAGGGCGTGACCATACTCATATCAAGTCATCTTCTATCCGAGCTTTCTGAGCTTTGCACGGATTTCTCAATTATAAACAAGGGAGAGCTTATAGAGAACCTCAGCCTTGAGGAGCTTCAGGACAAGTGCAAAAGCCACATATCCGTCAGAACAAACAATATCGAAAAGACTGCGGCTATACTTGAAGAAAAGCTCTCCATAGGCAATTACAATGTAATGCACAGCGGCGAGATCGAGATATACGAACAGCTTGACGCTGTGGAGCGTATCTCAAAAGCCATAACCGATAACGGCTGCGTTATCACAAAGCTGTGCGAATCGGGAAGAAGTCTTGAGGACTATTATCTTGAAAAGGTAGGTGGCAGGCATGAGTAATTACATAAAAGCGGAGCTTTACCGCATAACAAGAGGACGAAGCATCTTAGGCAATATCATTATCTGCCTTGGCGCATTGGTGCTGGCGGCAGCAACATTCATGCAGGATCTTTTCCACCCTAACTATCTGACAGTTGCTTCAACCTTCCCAATGATGGCTGCCATAATCTCTATTGCAGCAGGCGCAGCGATAGGCAAGCACTACGCAGACCGAACAGCTCAGTATGAGATAATGGACGGCGCAAATTCTCACAAGCTCATATGGTACAGGCTTATCGTGTATATATCCCTGCTTACTGTGGCTTACTTTATCCCTGTATGTGCGGTAATGCTGATATATGAGCCCACTGAAAAAACTCTTGCAGCTATAGGGCTGTTTTACATAGTATTCCTGAGAATGCTGTTCTCTGTAATTGGTATCACAATGACTATCAAAACTCCCGCGGGAGCAATGGTCCCATATGCCCGTATGATGATCGAAAACATATTTGCTGTTCTGGGACTGGCGACCAATGAAGACAAAGTCTTCGACATGACAGGCGGTATCATCTCGGTATTCAAATGGTTCCCGTCAACGGAATGCACCCTTGTGGCAAACGGTATGCTCGACAGCGACCTGATAATAAAGGCGCTCATCGGCTTTGTCATCGAAGCGGCGCTGATGTACTGGCTCGCCTATACATCATATAAGAAAAAGTGGTACGTAAGGACTACCATCGGCGGTCACGTATAATAATATGAACTAAAAAGGAGGTACACGCTATGAAAATTCTGCTCGGAACAATCTGCGTGTGCCTTCTTGTCATTTTGTGTGTCCTGTTATGGAAATATATCTCGCTGAAACGCAATATCCGCCGTTTTTCACGGGAACTTGAAAAGCTCAAAGATGATGATTACAGGCAGCCTGTGAAGGTAACGAATTTTGATAAAGACTTAGTCGAGCTTGCAGTCAAGGTCAACGAGCATACCGACATACAGCGCAGTCTTGCCAATGAGTACGAGCAGAAAAAGAAGCAGCTCAGCACGGTCATCTCGGGTATCTCCCACGACTTCCGCACGCCGCTGACGGCTTCGCTTGGATACTTGCAAATGATAGAAAAGAGCGGCGAGCTGTCGGAGAAAAATGCGGAATACCTTACTGTTGCCATGCAGAAAAACAAGTACCTTAAAGAGCTCTCAGACGAGTTCTTCGAGGTCACCAAGACCGAAAACGGCAATGAGGAGCTCCGTATCGAGGAGGTCAATCTCAGCAATATCCTGACGGAATCGGTGCTTGAACAGCACGGCTGGATATCCGAGAGGAATATTGCCGCGGAATTTGATATTGCCGACGGTATCATCGTGCGCTCGGATATGCACTGCCTGATGAGAATACTCAGCAATCTCATGTCAAATGCCGAGAAATACACCTCGGACAGCTTCAGCGTTTACCTTGACCGCGATGATAAACAGGTCACATTCCGCGTCTGCAACACCCTCGCGGACAGCTCAAATGTAGATGTAAGCAGAGTTTTCGAGCCATTCTACCGCATGGACGCAAGAACGTCAGGCGGCTCGGGACTTGGGCTCTACGTTGTGAAGCTCCTCTGCGACAGACTTGGCTGGACAGTCACCGCACAGCTCAGCGACAACACATTTTCCGTCGAGATAATACTGTAACATATGATTCAGAGCCGCCTGCAGGGCGGCTTTTTTGCCTGTATTCCCTGATTTGAAAAAATTCCAAAAATTTTTTTGAACCGATGTAACACTTGTTATTTTTTCTCCGATTGTTCTTTATGAAAGGTCGACCAACAGAACACAGTCCCCTGCGGACTTAACTATCAAAAACAAAACTGCGCACACGGAGTTCGTGCAGCAGTATCACATTTATATATCGGAGGAAATCATTATGAAAAATTTTGTATCTGTTATTGCTGCACTCAGCCTTATGCTCTCAGCAGCTCCCACAATCACATCTTATGCAGCAGAAGCTGCAACTGCTCCTGTAACAGCCGAAGTTTCAGCTGAAACCACAGATATCGAGCATATTGCAGGCGAATGGAAATACCAGAACTCGGATACCAACTTACCCGTTAATATCACACCGACAGACTACGGCACAGTAGTAATAAACAAGGACGGCACTTACACTTTTACCGACCTCAGCGGCAAGACCTCATCGGGAACAGTTCAGTTCAGCATTGAGACTATAGGCGGCAAGCCATTTCAGTGCATAAGCTTATACGAGGGCGAAGACCGCAGATTCGGCGGCTACTACCACAGCGATGATCCCGACGCTATCTATTACGGAAACAGCCAAGTTTCACGCCTTGTCCGCAAGGGTGCGGCAGAAGCAAGCCTCAGCGGATTCACAGGCATATGGAAGTATCAGGAGTCAAAGGGCGGCTTCCCTGTTGACGTATCTGCAAGTGAGTCAGGCACCTTTGAGATAAACGCAGACGGTACATACAAATATACTGATATTGACGGAAACACGACCACAGGCGAAGTAAAAGTCGGCGACGAGACTATCGGCGGCAAAATGTTTACAGTTCTCAGATTTTTCGAGGGCTCGGAAATAAAGCATACTGCTACTTATCGTGCAGAAAGACCTGACGAGCTCTATATCGGAAACGCAGGCAGAGTACGTCTTGTCCGTGAGGCAGACAAGAAGTCCCTTGCTACTCACGCTATCGAAAAAATGGACGCTTACTCATTCCTTGATTTTACATTCGCAAGCGGTCTTGCTCACAGCGAAAAGGCTGACCTCACAGTAAACGACACTCCCTACTACAAAGTAACAGACCTCTCACTGTTCAAGTCAATTGACGAGGTCAAGGAGCTCATCGGCAAGAAATTCACAGGTGATGTCAAGGACTACTTTATGAGCGAATGCAACGCACGTTTCCTTGAAAAGAACGGTATCCTTTATATGAATGAAGGTGCAAGAGGCTCCCTCGGATTCAATACCACCGACGGCGTTGTTATTTCCAATGTGACCGCAGACAGCTTCACAGCAACAACTGTTTCAAGCAATGATATACAGGGCAAGTGCAGAGCCGTATTCGCATTTGAAAACGGCAGCTGGAAGATGAGCAGCTTTACCACAGGCGATTTCAAGACTGATAACGCTTCTGCTCCACAGACAACAGTTCTTGTCAAGGGCGACGCAAACTGCGACGGTCAGACAGATATGTCAGACGTAGTCCTCATCATGCAGGCTCTTTCAAATCCCGATAAATACGGTGAAAACGGCACAGCAAAGAGTCATCTCACCGCACAGGGCAAGGCTAATGCCGATGTAAATGGCGGCGGACTCACTGTCGGCGACGCACAGGCTATCCAGAAGGCGCTCCTCAACAAGTAAGCCGCTTCACTATTTATATACGCAAACTACGTTCCGAACTTCCCCATTCGGAACTGAGTTTAAAATCCCCGAAGCTTTCTCTCCTTCGGGGATTATGTTTTTATACGTAAAAAGCTCCGACCATAACCATAATACTTATACAGGAGTTTTATGCTTATTATTGAGAGAACCCCTTTTGAAAAAGATTTTTCCGCATTTCTTTCAGGATTGTTTATTTCATTTTTTCTATAATAGAGCCCCAAAAACAACTCACCCCTCTGTACAGACTACAGAGGGGCTCTGTTATAGAAAAAATCAGCTAAAAGTCTTTGGAAAGGGGTATGGGGGTGACTCCCCGCAGTGCGGGGAGATGTCCGCAGGACAGAGGGGCGCGCCTCCGTCAGAGGAACCTTTCCTCAGAAAGGTTTCCCCCATAATTAACTATAAGCTTCTATATAAGTATTGCGGATACGGTCGGAGCTTTTACTTGATAAGACCTATGCCCCAGATTGTGAAGCTGCCGCTTCCAGTGATAGAAACGTCAAGGTCGCCCGTTGTATCCTGATAGTAGCCAAGCTCTGCGTCAGGACCGCCCCATGTGTACTGCTTATTGCCGTTTACCTTAGTGGTCTTGCCGTTTACAGTTACATTGATGCTGCCCATGCCTGAGCTGTTTGCCTTGAATACGATGATGAGTCCCTTGCCCTGTGTCTTGAAGGTCATAGGGCTGCCGCCGTTAAGTGTGTATGAGTAATTGAGACCTGGGTTATTGTTGTAACCACCGCCTGACTTCCATGAACCTGCATTGAAGCCTGTCAGGTTCTTAGGATCAACATTTACGCAGTTTGCGTACTCAGCGCCGTATACGTACTTAGTTGGCTGAGTATAGCCTGCGGACTGGTTCTCGCTCTTTAATGCCTGACGAACATAGTAAGCCATACAATCTGCTACAAGCTGTCCACCCTTCTGATGTGGGTGGTACTCGTCTGTGTAGTAGTCGCTTGCCTGGAGGAATTTGCTGTTGAACGCCTTTGTAAGAGCGTCGTCCATGCTGATTACAGGAATATCGAAGTTCTTACCGATAGGATACATCTGTGCCTGACTTGAGAAGCCGCCCTTTGAACGTGTGATAACGATACCAACGGCAGGCTCGTTAGGCATATCAAGGAACTTCTTGATACAGCTCTCGAAGCACTTCTTGTACATGATATCCTCATGGTCATTAACTGAGAATTCGAGGAAGATGATGTCAGGCTTCTGCTCAACTATCTGC
>Ga0129313_1000793_pt1 | contig 23123 bp, 15 predicted proteins | sample O1105metagenome_FD_94436 | JGI IMG/M metagenome (GOLD analysis project Ga0129313, IMG submission 94436) | Orangutan group fecal microbial communities from fecal samples from Wisconsin, USA - O1105 metagenome | ecosystem: Host-associated > Mammals > Digestive system > Large intestine > Fecal...
AATCCGACGCTTCCTTATGTCTCTAAGGAGCAGCGCGAGAGAAACAATGTGCGCTTCGCCTATGAAGACTCGATACGCAAGGCGTACACCGCCACGTTCCCGACGCTGGAGAGTGCTAACGCCGTTTGTGCGGAGGCGGCTGAATATATCGTGAAGTCGCGTGGCAACCACCGTGTCATCATCGACTTCATACGCCGCCATGCCGACAACATGCCGCGTGTGCTGGCGCTCTTCAAGACGCTTTCGGACAAGGACTTCCGCGACATCACGCCAGACATATTGGAGGATAACTTCTCCGCTGCGAGCGACCAGGTGGGTCCGCGTGTGGAGAACGAGATGCTGATAGCACCGTTTAAGAACTTGTTGGCGGAGCACTTTGCTGCACATCGCAACGAGTTTGTTGCCAATCCGCAGGCTCTCGTCGACTGGATGAAGGCTAACGTGCGTGTGTCGACAGACAGTTTGGCTCTGAAAATAGCGCAGACGCCGGTTGGTGTGCTGAAGGCGGGGCTTACGGACACGCGCTCACGCGACATCTTCTTTGTGGATGTGGCACGCAGCCTCGGCATCGAAGCACGCAAGGATGCGGTAACGTCGAAGGTGCAGTACCGTCAGAACGGCGAGTGGCACGACGTGGTGTTTGGCGCTTCTGCCGTGAAGGGCAATGCTCCGCAGGGACGCCTCGTGCTGACATACAACCCCACGAAGTTGCTTGACAACCCGAAATATTACAGCCACTTCACGCTGAGCCGCATCGTGAACGGCGTGACACGTCTACTCAACTTTGAGGAGGGGCAGGCCGATATGGGCGAAGGCTCGACATGGGCAAACACGTTCCGCGACGGTTTGTCTCTCGATGCGGGCAAATATCTGCTCACTACGGGCACGCGACTTGCCGACGGTAGTGTGTTGGCGACCAACCGTCTGTTCGACATCAAGGCGGGAGAGACGGTCACAGTGCCGTTGGAGATGCGCACAAGTCAGACGGCAGTGAGCGTGATAGGGTCGTTCAACAGTGAATCTATGTTCCAGAAGGACGGCAAGGAGGTGAGCATTCTGTCGCAGACAGGCCGCGGATATTTCGTCATTGGACTTGTCGGAGTGGGACAGGAGCCTACAAACCATGCCTTGCACGACATTGAGAAGATGCGTCAGGAGTTAGAGGCGTGGGGACGCCCAATGGTGTTGCTGTTCGCAAGTGAGGCGGATGCGCAGAAGTTTAGTCACAACGAGTTTGCAAATCTGCCCTCAACGGTGATGTTTGGCATCGACGCCGATGGCAGCATACGCAGTCAGATAGCGAAGGAGATGAAGCTCCACAACCCAGAACAGCTGCCCATTTTCTTCATCGCCGACACGTTCAACCGCGTCGTGTTCCTCTCACAGGGCTACACCATCGGTCTCGGTGAGCAGCTCCACAAGGTCGTACACGGGCTGTAGCGGTTGCTTGTTAAAAAATAGAAAAGGGGCGTTGTGGTTTTGCCGCAACGCCCCTTTTTCAGAGCCATAAGATAAGAATCTGACATAAAAATGGGCCGTGCCACTATTCGATATTTATGGAATAGTTGGCACGACCTTTGTTGTTTGCACTTTCATTGCCGATAGGGCAACGTGAGTCTATGCTTGCGTTTCTGCGTGACTATGCTTATGCCTCCTCCGGAGTGATGAGCTTGTAGCCCTTGCCGTGGATGTTGATGATTTCAATCTGGTCGTCATCCTTGAGGTGCTTACGCAGCTTTGTGATGTAGACATCCATAGAGCGGGCGTTGAAGTAGTTGTCATCGATCCAGATGGTCTTCAGTGCAAAGTCGCGCTGCAGAATCTCGTTGGCGTGGCTGCAGAGCAGTGCGAGCAGCTCGTTCTCTTTGGTTGTGAGCTTGGTCTGCTTGTCGCCGATGGTGAGCAGCTGCTTCTGGGTGTCGAACACGAAGCGTCCGATGTGGTAGACAGAGCTTTCTTTGCTCTTCTTGCCACGCACGCGGCGGAGAATTGCCTCAATACGGAGCACCAGTTCTTCCATAGAGAAGGGCTTGGTGATGTAGTCGTCGGCGCCGAGCTTGAAGCCTTCCAATATGTCTTCCTTCAGCGTCTTGGCTGTGAGGAAAATGATAGGCATGTCGGGGTTGGACTGTCTGATTTCCTGTGCCAGTGTGAATCCGTCTTTCTTAGGCATCATCACGTCGAGCACGCAGATGTCGAACTTGGTCTTCATGAATGCTTTGTAACCAGCGTCGCCGTCGGGGCACAGTTCTGCCATGTAACCTTTGGCTTGCAGATACTCGCGAAGAAGCATACCCAAGTTTTCGTCATCCTCGCACAACAGAATTTTCAATTTATCTTCCATAGCGTTGTATTGTTAGTTGTGTTTATTATTATTTGTTTCTATTATGTTGTTTCTCTCTTTGTGGTGGCAGGCCGTTTGCGTGGTCGCCAGCGTGGGGTGTGAAGTTTTAGTCTTTAATGACTGGCAGCTTGATGGTGAACTTTGTACCTTTGCCGAGGTCGCTCTCGACGGCGATGTCGCCCTGGTGGAGCATCACAATCTTCTTGACGTAGGCGAGGCCGAGGCCGAATCCCTTCACGTCGTGTACGTTGCCAGTGTGTACGCGGTAGAACTTATCGAACACTTTCTTCAGGTTGTCGCGTTTAATGCCGAGGCCCGTGTCGCGGATGGAAAGGTAGAGGTGTGTGTCGTCGTTCCATGTGCGTATGTATATGTTGATGGGGCTGTCGGGCTTGCGGTATTTCACGGCGTTGTCGAGTAGGTTGTTTATCACGTTCTGGAAGTGCATCTCGTCGACGTAGATGGTGGAGTCGATGGCTTCAATCTCGGTGTATATCTTTCCTCCTGTGTGTTCAACGCGCAGTGTGAATGAGTTGGCGATGTTTTCTACCATCTCGTTCAGGTCGAGCTTCTTTTTCTTAAACACGGCTTTCTTGCGGTCGAACATCGACATTTGCAGCACTTTCTCGACGAGGAAGCGCAGACGCTTGGACTCGTCGTAGATTACGCCGCCGAGGTGTTTGAGCATGGTAGGACTCTTCGTCACGCTCGCGTCGTTGAGCATCTGTGCCGCTAATGAGATGCTGGCGATAGGTGTCTTCAACTCGTGAGTCATGTTGTTGATGAAGTCGTTCTTTATCTCGGTGTAGCGTTTCTGGCGGAATATGACCACGATGGTGAATATGAACGTGATGAGCAGCACCACGGTGAACGCTACTGACGGAATCATGAACCGCACAGAGGAGAATATGTAGGTGTTCATCTCGGGGAAATGAACCTTCACTACGCCCATCTTGGACTGTGGATCGTTGCGGAAGAGCACCTGTGAGTAGGTGAACTCTTCGCCCTCGTCGGAGTATTCGGGACAGCGGTACACTTCGCGTCCGTCTTGTGTGGACACGGTGAAGTGGTAGGGGATGTCTATGCCGTTGTTCATCAGCTCTGCCTTGAGGTCCTGGTCGAGCAACTTGAAGTTGATGCGCTCCTTCAGTGGCTTGTCGGAGGCGGAGTAGAGTATGGAGTAGACCACCTCGTCGAGCAGCGCCTTTTGGTAGATGTAGCGGTTCTTAACTATCTCCTGCAACGACTTCGACGCTTCCGACAATGAGTTTTTGTCGGTGTGCAGAATCATGGCTTTAGGCATCTGCGACGGCTTGATGGATATGGTCTTCAACTCGAACGACGAGTAGAGGGTGCCGTCTTTGCCTATCACGGAGTATTGGTGTGACTGCTGTATGGAGCCATCGGGGGTCTTGGAGCGTGTGCCCACGGAGTCGCGACGGAACGCGCGGCGCTCTGTCTCGTTGACGTCTTTCTCCAGATAGCGCAACGTTTCGTTGAGCTCCAGGTTGCGTGACGCCTGATATAGTGCCCGGTTCACCGACTCGTCGAACTGTTCCTTCTTCATGTCCACCATCTCCTGTATGTATTTCAACTGCAGGAAGAGCAGTGCGAGGAAGGAAAAGCCCATGATGGCTGCTATGGTCCAAATCGTTCTTTTCTTCATGTTGGCAAAGATATGACATTATTTCGATAGTGCATAGCCTTTTGTTAAAAAACAGTGTGTCTTTTAACTAAATTAACCGTTGTTGGCGGAGATAGTTCATAAATGAGAATTATCTTTCTACTGAAATCGCAAGGGTTATGTGCAAATAAAGGGGCGGAATAGGGGAGGGGAAGTGTAACGTGTCTGTCGTCACTTTATGGTGACAGACTTGTAGCCCACAAGGCGGTCGCAACGCGAGCCTGTAGGACGGTAGTAGACGAGTGCCTGGTATTGGTTCTCGGTCTGGTAGAAGTCGCCTTCTGACGGCAGGGTGATGAGGGTGCCGTCGCTTCGTTGCAGAAGGTAGCGGTAAGAGTAGTAGCCTTGCTTGAGCGACAGGGTGGCGTAGTAGCATTTGCGTATGTCGTCGTATGTCATACGGTAGCTGTCTGCATCGGCGTTGGTGGTCCATTTTGCGCTTATCAGCACGTCGCCGGGTTGGCGGTCGGTGACAAGTGTGAAGTGGGTGAGGACGTAGTCTGACGCTATGTCGTTCTCAATGTTGTCGCTGTTACGTATGTAAAAATAGCCGTTGGCGTCTTCGTCATATATATAATTGGGGCGTGGCTCGTCGGGCCATATATAGGCGTGGTAGCGTGTGCCGTCCCATTCCACGGACTCAATGCCCATGGTTGTGTGTGACGGGTCGAGCGTCTCGAACTTGCGATACTCATTGCCGGCGGGGAATATGAGGCTACGGTTGTGGCTCCACTTCAGTCCGTCGCGCATGATGTATTGTGGTGTGGCGTTGCGTACAGCGTTGTGCCAGCAGCCGTTCTGTAGCACTACGGTCTTTATTTCGCTGCGGTAGTCGTTGACACGCAGGCCTCCATAGTTTATCTCCATGCCCACCTGTTGGTGACGTCTGTTAATGTCGATGTCGGTGTTGGTGCTCACAGAGAGTGAGATGCCGACGGAGGGCTCTGCCACAAGGAAGTGTGCCACGAAAGCAGTGTCGCCACTATTGTCGTCGTAGACGGTGAGGCGGTAGTTGCCACTTATCATGGGGGTGCAGCGTTCGTTGGGTATTTGCAGATGGTAGTGGGTGTATAGCACGGTGGTGTTGATAGACTCTTCGCTGTCGTCGATGGTGTTGCCGTCGGCAAAGCCTTTGCAATAGTCGCTTGGCAGCAGCTGTGTCGATGGCGTCCAGTCATATCCGCAGTGCTCAAGACGGTAGGCATAGCGGTGGTATTCGTGTGTAAGGTCGTCGAAAGAGATGTTCATCACACCTCCGCTTCCGAGCTGCATCACAGGCATGGACAGCCAGTTGTCGTCGGCTACGACTTGTAGCGAGGCGATGCTGGGGCTGTAGATGCGGTCGGTCTGTGCCGCAACGGCGCCGTGCCAGGCTGCGAAGGCGAGGCACAGAAGTGTGCGGAGCGTGTGTGTGATGTGCTTCATTATATGCTGTATGATGTTGCGATATGGTTGAAAACGTGTGTGATGGCTACGTCATCAGAACTCGAACTGCACGCGGGCGTTAATCAGTCTGCCTGTGAGGTAGTTGGGTACAGCGTATTGTTGGTTTGTGACGTCCGTTATCCAGTAGTATGAATTCACGTTGTTTATGCCGAACAGGTTGAGGCAGTCGACTCCCAACCAGATGTTACGGAATGTGCGGCCGTGCTTGCGATTGGTGTTGTCGAGCAGTCGGTAGCTAAGGCCGATGTCGGCGCGCTTATAGGCTGGGGCACGGAAGGTGTTGGTTTCCAGCTCCTGATGGGGCGCGGAGAAGGGCAGACCGTCGGCGTATGCCAGTTTGAGTGACATCTTCCATTTGTCTGTACCGGGGAAATAGTCGGTGAAGAACAGGTTGACGGCGTACCTCTGGTCGGTGGGCAGGGGTATGCTCTTGCCGTTGAGCTTCATGCTGGTGTCCATGAATGAGAGGCTCACCCATGAGTCGGTGCCAGGTACAAACTCACCATAGAGCTTGAGATCGAGTCCAGCAGCGTGGCCGCTGCACATGTTGTTGCCGTAGTAAACCACCTTTACGTTGTTCACACTATAGGGCACAAGATTGCCGAGTGCCTTGTAATAGCCTTCTGCCGTGAACTTGTACTGGCGCTCCTTCATGCGGAATCGGTAGTCGAAGGCGGCGATGAAGTGTATTGAACGCTGGCTCTTGGCCTTCTCGTTGAGTCGCGCGTAGGTTGTGCCATTGACCGTTGTGGTGTCGCGTATCTCCTTGAAGAACGGCGCTTGGTAATACAATCCGGTGGCAAAACGCATCGTGATGTTTTGGTTGAAGGCTGGTATGATGCCAAGTGAGAGGCGTGGCGACAAAATGGTCTCTTTGTTAAAGCTCCAGTGACTCATACGCACGCCGTAGTTGAGCGTGAACAATGTGCTCTCGTTCGGGCTGCTGAAGCGGTATGTGTCTTGCATGTATGCTTCTATACGTGTAGCGTTGAGGCTGTTGTTGGCACGCATGGAGTAGACCATCTGCAGGTCGGTGCCAGTGTGTGGTATGCTGTAGCCAGCGGAGTCGCGCATCTCATATTCGCCCGACTGCTCTCTTATGCGCTCGCTTTTGAGCGTGAGCGCACCCTCTACATTGTGGCGACGTGTCTTCGTCTTGAACAGTAGCTTGGCGCTTGCGACGTTGGCCTTGAGGTAGTTGCGTGCATGTTGGAAGTAGGTGCCTACTCCGAGATTTTCGCTTGTCTCCGTCTGCGTGAGCCAATACTGTCCCTGTATGTCGTAGGTCTCCTGCTCTTTGGTATGGAAAGCTGACGCTATGAGCGACAGAGAGGTGTTTTCGCCGAAGTGGCGCGTGATGTTCATCGAGCCGAAGAAGGTGCGAAACACGTCGCGCTCCTGTCCGTCGAAGTAGACGCGGAACGACTTCACGTTTTCAAGTGTGCCGAACTTTGTCTCGCGGTCGGAGGGTTCGAAGTTGTAATGGTTTATGGATATGTTGCCGAGAAGGCTTATTGTCCATCGCTTGTTTGGCTCGTAGGTGAGAAAACTCTGGTAGTCGAGGTAGTTGGGTTTATATTCTCCTTTCGTCTCCAAAGAGCCGAGCATGTAGCGGTTGGTCTTATAGCGCACGCCGTTGCTCCATGAAAACTTCTTGTTGCTGAAGCCCACAAAGGCGCTTCCGCCAAGCAAGCTGGCGGTGGCAGTGGCTTCAAACTTCTTCGGGCGGCGGTAGGTTATGTCAAGAGCTGACGACATCTTGTCGCCATATTTGGCTTCAAAGCCGCCAGTGGAGAAGCCGATTTTGTCTACTATGTCGGGGTTGATGACGGAAAGACCCTCCTGTTGTCCGCTGCGTACGAGGAAGGGACGATATAGTTCCACGTTGTTGATGTACACACTGTTCTCGTCAAACGAGCCGCCGCGCACGTTGTATTGTGACGACAGTTCACTATGTGTAGACACGCCAGCCTGACTTTGTATAAGCTCCTCAACGGCATTGCCTGTCGTCGATGGCGCGTTCTTCATGTTCTCTTTCTTCAGTTCTTCAGTCTGACCAGTCTGTCGGCGCATCTCCGTGACGGTGACTTCAGAGAGTGTGTTGTCGCTATACAGCGTTATCTGTAGGCTTTGCTTGCCGCGCGGCTTGCGTAAGACGCGGGTCTTGGTCTTGTAACCGACCATCGAAAATCGTATGACGACAGAGTCGGCAGACTGCAATTGCAGCGAAAACTCTCCCTTCAGATTGGTCATGGCAATCTTACCTTGACTGACACATGCCACGGTAGCAAACTCCATCGGTGCCATCTGTTCGTCTGTGACACGTCCCTGGAGCGTGAACGACTGTGCTGCTGCGTTGGCGGCAGTCATCGCAAGAATATATAATAGGAATAAAGTCTGTCTCATATTTTTCAATAACGATATTTGACTTACATTATTGTTTTACACCATTCGATTTTGCTTCTTTTGTTTTGTATTGTCTATTATTTCCCGTAACTTTGCACATTATAAATGATTTTACTGTCTGCCTGGCGCCATAGCGTTGCCTGCACGAGAGTGTGATAGGTCGCTATTGTCGATGGATAGCCACCGCTATATGGACAGAAAAACAGATAACAACGAAATAAATATTCAGATGAGTAAAGGAAAATTGGCAAAGTTTGCCGATATGGAGAGATATGAGAATGTGTTTCAATATCCCTATTCCGTTGCTGACAGCGTGCCGTTTGACATGAAAGGACACTGGGGAGAGCAGTTCTTCGGAAACGACAATCCGATCGTTCTTGAGCTCGGCTGTGGCAAAGGAGAATATACTGTTGGACTTGCCAAGCTGTTTCCAGATGTCAACTTCATTGGAGTGGACATAAAGGGAGCACGTATGTGGACGGGCGCAACACAGGCTTTGAACGAAGGACTGAAGAATGTGGCGTTTTTGCGCACCAACATCGAGATTATAGACCGGTTCTTCGCTACCGATGAGGTGAGCGAGATTTGGCTCACATTCAGCGACCCGCAGATGAAGAATCCGCGCAAACGTCTCACCAGCACATATTTTATGGAGCGTTACCGCCACTTCCTCAAAGATGGGGGAGTGGTACATCTCAAGACCGACTCAAACTTCTTGTTCACTTACACCACGTACATGACCGAGCGAAACAGCCTGCCCGTGCTATTCCGTACAGAAGACTTATATCATACGGAGGGCCTCGACGCACAGACAGCGACCATACTTGGCATTCAGACTTACTACGAAAGTCAGTGGATAGAGCGTGGACTTGACATCAGATACATGAAGTTTGGTTTGCCGCATGCTTGCGAACTCGTTGAGCCGGACATCGAGATTCCGCTCGACGACTACCGCTCGTATAAGCGACCGAAGCGCAGCGGCTTGCTCACCAGTAAATAATGCTTGTTGCAACAGCATGTCAATGCCTCGTTGCAACAGCATCCGCCTTACGGCAAACACTACATTTTAAACTCGCATCGCCTTATTGATTAGAGGGGCTTGACAGCCCATGAATGGTTTTATTTGAACTTACATTAATTTTTAATATAGAGAATCCGTTATACAAAAACAACAACTTTAAAAATCTATGAGGAAACTGATCTTTGTAATTGCTGCTGCAGCGGTGTGCGCTTATGGCACTGTGCAGGCAGAAGAAAAAGAGAAACTGACATCTTATGTTAACCCGATGATTGGTACAAGCGGAATGGGACATACCTTCCCCGGAGCATGTGCCCCGTTTGGCATCGTGCAGCTCAGCCCCGAGACAGATACCATACCGCAGAACGTGGATGGCAAATATCAGGGTAAGGTGTATGAGTATTGCGCTGGATACCAGCACGACGACCCTACTATTGTAGGCTTCAGCCACACCCATCTCAGCGGAACTGGACACTCCGACCTCGGCGACATCATGATAATGCCGCAGACAGGCAAGCTGATGCTCAACCCCGGAACAGCTCAGAACCCCGATGCGGGATATCGCTCACGCTACTCTCACAGCACCGAGAAGGCCGCTCCTGGCTATTATGAGGTTACGCTTCAGGACAATGGCGTGCGTGCACAGCTCACCGCCACCCAGCGTGTGGGTGTTCATAAATACACATTCCCTAAGGGACAGGACAGCCGCATCATTCTGGACCTGCTGCATGGCATATACAACTACGATGGCAAGGTGTTGTGGAGCAGCATACGTGTAGAAAACGACACGCTCCTTACTGGCTACCGCATCACCAACGGCTGGGCAAAATGCAACTACACTTATTTCGCCATCTCACTCTCCAAGCCTATCAAAGACTATGGCTACCGTGACATGAAACGCGTGAAATATCGTGGCTTCATGGGCAAACTGCGACTGCACGAGAACTTCCCCGAAATCAGCGGACGCGACATCGTGGCTTACTTCAACTTCGACAACGCGGCTTCTCAGGAGCTGGTTGTGAAGGTAGCACTCTCTGGCGTAAGCACAGACGGCGCCTTGAAGAACCTCCGTGCAGAAGCTGCTGGCAAGTCGTTTGAGCAGATTTACGCCGAGACCGACAACCGCTGGAACGAAGAACTGGACGCAGTGGAGTGCAAAGGCACACCCGACCAGATGACAATGCTCTATACTTCGCTCTACCACACCATGATAAATCCGTCCATCTACATGGACGTTGACCACCAGTATCGTGGACTTGACGGTAACATCCACCGTGCAGAGGGATTTGACAACTATACCATCTTCTCGTTGTGGGACACCTATCGTGCAGAGCATCCGCTGCTCGGACTCCTTAAACCGTCGCGTAACACAAACATGGTGAAGTCTATGATAGCACACCAGCAGCAGAGCGTGCATCACTTGCTGCCCGTATGGAGTCTTATGGGCAATGAGGGATGGTGCATGACAGGCTACCACGCCGTGCCCGTCATTGCCGACGCTCTTGTCAAGGGTGCCGACATCGACAAGGATGCAGCCATCAAAGCTATGGTCGAAACAGCCACTTGTCCTTACTACGAGAGTGTGGGCGACTACATGAAATATGGCTATGCGCCTTACGACAAATACAGCACAGCTGCCTCCAACACCCTCGAATACTCTTACGACGACTTCGCCCTGTATGCTGCAGCAAAGGCTGCGGGATATAAAGACGTGGAAGAAGCTTTCGCCAAGCGTGCCCTTTACTACCGCAATACGTTTGACACAAAGGTTGGTTTCGCCAGTCCGAGACGCATCGACGGTTCGTTCAAGGCCGACCTTGACCCATACCAGACCTACGGAGAGGGCTTCATCGAAGGCAACTCATGGAACTTCTCGTTCTCTTCTCCGCAAGATGTTATGGGACTCATCTCTCTGTTTGGTGGCGACAAGAACTTCTTGAAGAAGCTCGATGCGCTGTTCGTTATGGACCTGCCGGAGAAGTATTATAAAGACAATGAGGACATTACAGCCGAGTGTCTTGTAGGCGGCTACGTTCATGGCAACGAGCCCAGCCACCACATTCCCTACCTCTACGCATGGACATCGGCACCTTGGAAGACCCAGATGTGGATGCGCACCATTCTCAACAAGATGTACCGCAACCATATCCGCGGACTCGGTGGCAACGACGACTGCGGTCAGATGTCGGCATGGTATGTCTTCTCGTCACTTGGTTTCTACCCCGTATGCCCCGGCACAGACCAGTATGTAATCGGTGCTCCCTATATGCCTTACTTCGACGTGCGTCTTGAAAACGGCAACCATATCATCGTAAAGGCTCCTGGTGTGAGCGACAAGAACCGCTACGTGCAGAGCATGAAGGTCAACGGCAAGCCCTACACAAAGATGTACATCACCCACAAGATGCTTACAGACGGATGTACCATAGAGTTCGTAATGGGCAGCAAGCCTAACAAGAAGCGCGGACTCTCTGCAGCAGACAAGCCCTATTCAATGACCAAATAAAAGGAAACACATTATTACAACAATATAACTATCAATAGAAATGAAACTGACAACAATCACTGCGGCGCTGTTTGCTGCCGCCATCACGCTCTCTTCTTGTGGAGCATCAAAGCAGACCGCTGCCGACGGCGTCATTGCCGGAGGCGTAAAGGAAACCAAAAAGCAGCAGGTGGCTGCCAAGCGTTGGAAGAAATACTCCATACCTGAAATTAAGTTTGAGGACAAGGCTCCGCAGAGCGAAGGCTCAAAGATTTACCACGCCCTCATCCCGAACCCTAACGCATATATAAATAAGGTGGCACGTGAGGTGCTCAGCACTCTCTATTATTCGGAGAAGGACAGCATACCACGTATGGATTGTCTGCACTACACCCTCGAAGATGTTGACGGCATATCTGCAAAAGACGGCGGAAATGGTAACGTGACCATCTTCTACAGCACACGTCACATCAAGAAGTCGTTTGCCAACAACGACACCGCACGTGTCGACTTTGAAACACGCGGTGTGCTGCTCCACGAGCTTACACATGCTTACCAGCTCGAGCCGCAGGGTATCGGCGACTACGGTAGCAACAAAACGTTCTGGTGCTTCATCGAAGGCATGGCAGATGCAGTGCGTGTTGCCAACGACGGATTCCACGGAGAGAAAGACCGTCCTAAGGGCGGCAGCTATAAAAACGGCTACCGCTACACTGGCTACTTCCTCGCTTGGCTTCAGCAGACCAAAGACCCCAACTTCCTGCGCAAGTTCAACCACACTGCTCTTCAACTCAACCCCTGGTCATGGGACGCTGCCATGCAGCTCTGTCTCGGCAAGGGTGTGACCGCAGATGCCCTTTGGCACGAATATCAGGTGGCAATGGGTGACGTAAAATAAAATAACACATAGGTTGACGGATGTTTGCATTTGCAGGCTCCGTCAACTTTAAATCAGAAATAATGAGACACATATTAGCATCACTTGCTGTTCTTGTCGCAATGCCCGGCATGTCAGCAAATAAGCAGACGACGCAGCTTGTCGTGAAAGAACCGGCAAACTATGTCAACCCCTTCGTGGGTACCGACGGCTTCGGTAATGTCTATCCCGGAGCACAGCTGCCGTTCGGCGGCATACAGATAAGCCCCGACACCGACGAGCACTACTACGACTGTGCGTCAGGTTACAAGTGGAACCGCAACTCCATACAGGGCTTTTCGCTTACCCATCTTAGCGGAACAGGTATTCCAGACCTTGGCGACTTCCTGTTTATGCCGGGAGTAGGAGAGCCGATGCTCGAGCCGGGCACCGATGACAAGCCCGACACAGGCTACCGCTCACGCTTCTCTCACGACGAGGAGACAGCCGTGCCTGGCTACTACTCCGTGCAGCTGAAAGACTATGGCGTAAAGGCTGAGATGACTGCTGCTATGCGCAGTGGCATGTTCCGCTTCACCTATCCCAAGAGTGACAAGGCGTTTGTGCTTATCGACATGAACCACACGCTGTGGCAAAAGTGCGTATGGTCGAACCTGCGCGTAGAAAACGATTCTACCATCACTGGCTACAAGCTTGTGAAGGGATGGGGACCGGAGCGCCACATCTACTTCCGTGCGGTGTTCTCAAAGCCTTTTGCCGACTTCATGATTTACCAGGACAAGAAGCCTGTAATCTATAACACGTCACGCTTCCGCAGCAACCGCGAGGCTTGGGGTCCGAACCTGATGTTCACCGCCAACTTCAAGACGTCGGAAGGCGAGCAGGTGACGGTGCGTACTGCCATCTCTGCGACAGGCACCGATGGCGCTGCAGTAAACATGAAGGAGCTGGCAGGCAAGTCGTTTGACGCTGTTCGCTCGGCGGCATACGACAAATGGAACAAGGAACTGTCACGCTATTCTATACAGGGCTCCACAGAGCAGATGCGCACATTCTATACCTCTGCCTACCACGCAGCGCTTTGTCCTTTCGTCTACGACGACGCTGACGGCAAGTTCAGAGGTCTCGACAAGAACATAGAGCAGGAAAAGGGCTTTACAAACCTCACCGAGTTCTCGCTGTGGGACACCTACCGCGCTTTCCATCCGCTGCTCAACCTCGTCCATCAGGACGTGCAGGCAGACGTTGCAAACTCTCTCCTCGCACATTATGACAAGAGTGTGGAGAAGATGTTGCCGTTCTGGTCGTTTGGCAGCAACGAGACGTGGTGCATGATTGGCTATCACGCCGCTTCTGTGCTGGCTGATATGATAGTGAAAGACGTGAAAGGCTTCGACCACGAACGTGCGTTTGAGGCAATGGTCACCACTGCCATGAACGACCACTACGACTGTCTGCCCGAATATCGCAGCCTGGGATATGTGCCGTTTGACAAGGAGGCAGAGTCGGTGTCAAAGACTTTGGAGTATGCTTACGACGACTATGCCATCGCTATGGCAGCCAAGAAGTTGGGCAAGGAGAAGGAGTATAACTACTTCCTCAACCGCGCCATGAGCTACCAGAACCTTTACGACAAGGAGACGAAGTACATGCGTGGCAAAGATGTCAACGGCAACTGGCGCACACCGTTTGCTCCCGTGGCTTATGAAGGTCCTGGCTCTGTGAACGGATGGGGCGACATAACCGAAGGATTCACCGTGCAATATCACTGGACGGTGCCGCAGGACGTGCAGGGACTCATGAACCTGATGGGCCGTGACATGTTCAAGTCGCGCCTCGACTCGCTCTTCCTCCACAACCTGCCCGAAGACATACCTGGCGCACACGACATTCAGGGACGCATCGGCGCATACTGGCACGGCAACGAACCCTGCCACCACGTGGCTTATCTCTACAACTATCTTGGTGAGGGATGGCAGTGCCAGAAGTGGGTGCGCACCGTTGTAGACCAGTTCTATGGCGACCAGCCCGGCTCGCTCTGTGGTAACGATGACTGCGGACAGATGTCGGCATGGTACATCTTCAACTGCATGGGCTTCTACCCTGTATGTCCCTCAAGTGGCATCTACAACATTGGTTCGCCCGCCCTGCCTGCCATCGATGTGACGATGAGCAATGGCAAGCACATACGCGTGACCACAAAGAACTGGAGCAAGAAGGCGCTGTACGTCAGCAAGGTGCTGCTCAACGGCAAACCGTATAGCAAGAGCTACATAACATGGGACGACGTGAAAGACGGCATAGACCTGCAGTTCGTCATGTCTACCAAGCCCAACAAGAAGTGGGCTACCGCTCCTGCCGACATCGCACCGTCGGTGTCGAAGCCCGGACAGACCGTGCTTTATAAGAAAGGCATGTAACCTGACGCACGAAACAGACACTACATGCAGACTCTGAAAGTCGGAGTCTGCATGTGTGGTATAAAAAGAATAGAAACAAACATTTTGATATAGACATTATGGAATTGACACTTTATCCGAAACTCATCACCGATGCCTTGGCTACCGTGACCTATCCCGGTACCAAGAAGAACCTCATCGACAGCAACATGCTTGCCGACGACGTGCGCATCGATGGCATGAAGGTGAAGTTCACGCTCATATTTCCGCGTGACACCGACCCGTTTCTCAAATCAACGCTCAAGGCAGCAGAGGCAGCCATTCATTATCATGTAAGCAAAGACGTAGAGGTGACAATAGAGACAGAGTTTGCCTCGAAGCCACGTCCAGAGGTTGGCAAGATGTTGCCGCAGGTGAAAAACGTCATTGCAGTGAGCTCGGGTAAAGGTGGAGTGGGCAAGAGCACCGTTGCCGCCAACCTCGCCATAGCGCTTGCACGCCTCGGCTACAAGGTGGGACTGCTCGATGCCGACATCTTCGGACCATCCATGCCCAAGATGTTTGACGTGGAGAGTGAGCGCCCTTATGGTGTGAAGAAAGACGGCCGCGACCTCATCGAACCCATTGAGAAGTACGGTGTGAAGTTGCTCAGCATCGGTTTCTTCGTCAACCCAGAGACCGCTACACTGTGGCGTGGCGGCATGGCGTCGAACGCATTGAAGCAACTCATCGCTGACGCAGACTGGGGCGAGCTTGACTACTTCATTCTTGACACACCGCCGGGAACGAGCGACATACACCTCACGCTACTACAGACACTTGCCATAACGGGCGCAGTGATTGTGAGCACACCGCAGAGCGTGGCTCTCGCCGACGCACGCAAGGGCATAGACATGTATGAGAACGACAAGGTGAACGTGCCTATCCTCGGATTGGTGGAGAACATGGCGTGGTTTACGCCTGCCGAGCTGCCGGAGAATAAGTACTACATCTTCGGTAAGGAGGGTTGCAAGAATCTGGCAAAGGAGATGAATGTGCCTCTGCTTGCACAGATTCCGCTCGTGCAGAGCATCTGCGAAAATGGCGACAAGGGCACCCCTGCTGCACTCGACAGCGACAGCATAACGGGACTCGCGTTTATAAACCTTGCGCAGGCTGTGGTGACGGTTGTCAATCGCCGCAATAAGGAGCAGGCTCCGACTAAGATTGTGAAGGTCACAAAGAACTAATAAGTGGTAACGTGGGCTTTAATCATTTTGTCATTTGGGCGTGATGGTAAATCGGTGCATAACTAATGGCAAAACCAGTACATAAGAAAAGGAGCATGTCGTGGACCGTTGTTGTCCGTGACATGCTCCTTTTGTCTTGTCTCGTGTATTATTTCTTTTCAGCCTCAGGCTGTTGTTGACTGTCTGTCATAATGCCTTCGATGTAGAGTCTCACCATGCTCGGGTCGCCGTTGGTGCGTATGGTGATTGACTTCTTGAAGTGGCCGGGGTAGAGACCTTTGCCCTTGTATGTGACCTTTATCTCGCCCTTCTCTCCGGGACGTATCGGCGTCTTGGTGTATGTCGGTATGGTGCATCCGCAACTGCCTATCGCCTGATTTATGATGAGCGGAGCGGTGCCTACGTTGGTGAATTTGAACGCGCAGGTCTGTATTGGCTCGTCTTCTGAGAATTCGCCGAAGTTGTGAAGCGTTTTTTCAAACTTAATGGAGGCCGTGTTTTGTTGCGCCATTGCAAGGTTGATGTTGACCAGCATTATAAGCGTGAGAAGTAAAATCTTTTTCATGTTTTTTCGTTGTAAGTTATACATTAGTCTTTGTCGCCTTTGTCTTAAAGCTGTTACAAAGGTAATAAAAGATTTATCTCGCGTTCCTTATTTCGCCCCGATTTTGCATTAATTAATAAAAGTCTTTTGATAATTAGTTCTTTTAACGCGCGTATATAAGGTAAAACAAGCATTATTATTGGCATGTTAATATTTTTTTGTACTTTTGCATTAGAATACTAAAGATAATCAGATAAAATGTATAGAACGAATACATGTGGAGAGCTTCGTCTCTCCGATGCCGGCAAGTCAGTGACGCTGGCCGGCTGGGTTCAGCGAGTAAGGAAGATGGGAGGAATGATCTTCGTAGACTTGCGCGACAGATATGGTATCACACAGCTTGTGTTCAACGAGTCAGACGACGCAGAGCTGTGCGCGAGTGCAGGCAAGCTCGGCCGCGAATTCTGCATACAGGTAGAAGGAAAGGTGAGCGAGCGCGAAAGCAAGAACGCGGCGCTTCCTACCGGCGACATTGAGATACTGGTGGAGAAGCTTAACGTGCTCTCACGCAGTCTTACGCCTCCGTTCACCATTGAAGACAACACCGACGGCGGCGATGACATTCGTATGAAGTACAGATATCTCGACCTGCGCCGTCCTGCTGTACGCAAAAACATGGAGTTGCGCCATAAGATGACCATCCTTATACGCAACTTCCTCGACCAGCAGCAGTTCATCGAGGTGGAGACTCCTATACTTATCGGCAGCACACCAGAGGGTGCGCGCGACTTTGTGGTGCCTTCACGCATGAACCCTGGACAGTTCTATGCTCTGCCGCAGAGCCCACAGACACTGAAGCAGCTCCTTATGGTCAGTGGCTTCGACCGCTATTTCCAGATTGCGAAGTGCTTCCGTGACGAGGATTTGCGTGCAGACCGCCAGCCGGAGTTCACACAGATCGACTGCGAGATGTCGTTCGTAGACCAGGACGACGTTATCAATCTGTTTGAAGACATGGCACGCCACCTCTTCAAGGAGATTCGTGGCGTGGAGCTTCCTGCAAAGCTTCAGCAGATGACATGGCACGAGGCAATGCGCCGTTTCGGTAGCGACAAGCCCGACCTGCGCTTCGGTATGGAGTTCGTTGAGTTGATGGATGTGCTCAAGGGCACAGGCACGTTCTCTGTGTTTGACAGCGCCGAGTATATCGGTGGCATCTGTGTGCCTGGTTGCGCCAACTACACACGCAAGCAGCTTGACCAGATTACTGAGTTCGTGAAGCGTCCGCAGGTTGGAGCTAAGGGCCTGGTGTACGTGAAGTTCAATGCCGACGGCACTGTGAAGAGCAGCGTAGACAAGTTCTATTCGCCTGAGGTGATGCAGCAGCTGAAGGAGAAAACTGGCGCCAAAGATGGCGACCTGGTGCTCATACTCAGCGGCGACAACGCAAACAAGACACGTGTTCAGCTTTGCACTCTGCGTCTGGAGATGGGCGACCGCCTCGGACTGCGCGACAAGAACAAGTTTGAGTGTCTGTGGATTGTGGACTTCCCGCTCTTTGAGTGGAGCGACGAGGAGCAGCGACTCATGGCTACTCACCACCCGTTCACGATGCCAAACCCCGACGACATACCATTGCTTGATGAACACCCAGAGCAGGTGCGCGCCAAAGCTTACGACTTCGTGTGCAACGGCATAGAGGTCGGCGGCGGCAGCCTTCGTATTCACGACTGCGACCTGCAGGAGAAGATGTTCAACATTCTCGGCTTCACACCAGAGCGTGCGATGGCGCAGTTCGGATTCCTTATCAACGCCTTCAAGTACGGAGCACCGCCTCACGCAGGTCTCGCCTTTGGTCTTGACCGCTTCGTGTCAATCATGGCAGGACTCGACTCTATACGCGACTGCATCGCCTTCCCGAAGAACAATAGCGGCCGCGACGTGATGCTTGACGCACCGTCGGCTCTCGATCCCAAGCAGCTTGAGGAACTGAAGCTTAGTGTTGACGTAAGTCAAAAAAACTTTTGAAAACGTTGATATAGAGCCTTCTGCATGTTTTTTTGCAGTGAAAACGGTTGTTTGTGTTGAAAAATAGTTGTAATTTTGCACAAAATAAAGGTTGATTATTAAGAATTGAAATTGTCAATCGGGTTTTAATTTATTGATTATGACAGAAAAGAAAGCAACAAAGAAGGCAACCGCAACAAAGCCTGCAGCTAAGAAGACTGCAACAAAGAAGGTTGCAGAGGTATCGATTAATGCAGAGAATGTTGGCTTCCGTGCCGGTGACGTTTATCAGGCTCTCGCAGCAGCTGGTAAGGCCATGAGCGTGGCAGAGATTGCTAAGGCAGCCAAAATCAGCAAAGAGGAGACCTATCTGGGTATCGGATGGCTCTTTAAGGAAGGAAAAGTCAAGAATGAGGAAAACCTCGTTACATTGGCATAAACTTGTTTTGAACAAGCATATATAAGGGATTGCCCGTCTCGCCGTAAGGCTGGACGGGCAATCCTTTTTAGTAATGGGTGTGTTGTCGCGCTTTATTGTTGCTTGTAGACGGAATCGTTGTGGCGTGAAGCAGGATCGTAGCGGGGAGGAGAGCAAATTGTTATGGCGTGCAGAGCGATTTGTTATGGCGTATAGACTGAATTGTTTGGCTAACCGCTTCTTTTCCGCTTTGCGGTGTATTATTATTATATAAAATTTTATAATTAGGAATATTTTGACTATTTTTGCATAAGATAGGCTGCACCTCAGCAATTGAAGCGAGCTTCATTGCGTTCGGTTGGCACTATCTCTATATAGAATTTTTACATAGAATATTCAAACTTATGGCCCAAGTTAATAATCATTTGGTAATAATGGCTGGGGGTATCGGCAGCAGAATATGGCCGCTGAGCACCACAGGCAAGCCTAAACAGTTTATAGATATACTCGGTGTGGGACGCTCGCTGTTGCAGCTTACCTACGACCGTTTTGCTGGTATATGCCCTAATGAGAACATATGGGTGGTGACAAATCGCGACTATGCGCAGATTGTAAGGGAGCAGTTGCCAGAGATTCCTGCAGAAAACGTGCTGCTTGAACCCTGCCGTCGCAACACCGCGCCGTGCATTGCGTATGTCAGCTGGCGCATAAAGGCGAAGAATCCGAAGGCAAATGTTGTGGTGACTCCGAGCGATGCGCTCGTGATGGACACCGCGGAGTTCCGCCGTGTGGTGATGCAGTGCTTGAAATTTACGGGTGAAACCGACGCCATCGTGACGCTTGGCATGAAGCCCAACCGCCCCGAGACGGCTTACGGATATATTCAAGCAGACCTCAGCAGTTCGTCTCCGCGTAACAAGGAGATATTCCGCATCGACATGTTCAGGGAGAAACCCGACTTGGAGACAGCGGAAAAGTATATTCGTCAGAACAATTTCTTTTGGAACGCAGGCATCTTTATCTGGAGCGTTAGCACCATTGTGAATGCTTTCCGGGTCTATAGTCCAGCTATAAGCAAGGTGTTTGAGGGTCTGCTTAACGTCTATGGAACAGACAAAGAGCAGGAAGCTATAGACGCACGATATCCCGAATGTGAGAACATCTCTGTCGATTATGCCATCATGGAGAAGGCGGAGGAGATATTTGTGTGCCCTGCAAACTTCGGATGGACAGACCTCGGGTCGTGGAGTTCGCTGCTCATGCACACACGACATGACCTTTATGGCAACAGCTTGATAGGCGATAACATCAGTGTTTACGATTCGCACAACTGCATTATACACACCACTCAGGAGAAGAAAGTGGTTGTGCAGGGACTCGACAACTACATAGTGGCAGAGAAAGACGACTCGCTCCTCGTCTGCAAACTGTCTGAAGAGCAGCGCATACGCCAGTTCTCAGGCGATTGATAGGGCTTGTCTGATTAGCAGTCAGCTGTTAATGGCACTATAAATACAAAAAGCCGACCTTCAAATTACGCAGCATTTGCTGCGAGTTTGAAGATTGGCTTCTTCGTTTTATGTATGTGGTCGCTTCGCAAAGACTTCTCATCTGCCTTGCTAAAGCTTCTTAATAGCTTCGCAAAAACTCAATGTTCGCTTTGTTGAGGCTTCGCTTTGCGTGTTTATCCTTGTCTCTTTTTCTTTATAAATCTTCTTATTGCGAAGTATGCAATGGCAATAATCACCAGCACGATGATAATCCATTTGATGTATTCGCCGTACTCGAGAATCTTGTCATGGAGCTGTTCTTCGGGCACAATAGTGTGCAGATACCATCCGAGGGCGGCGAGTATGCAGTTCCATACGCCTGCGCCGATGGTGGTGTAGAGCATGAATTTCCAGTAGTTCATCTTCGCAAGACCTGCCGGTATAGATATAAGGTGGCGAATGCCAGGTATTAGTCGTCCGGTGATGGTTGCCACCATGCCGTGGTTGTCGAAGTATTTCTCGCTGTGTTCCACCTTCTCTTGGTTCAGCAGACACATCTTTCCCCACTTGCTGTTGGCAAAGCGGTAGATGATAGGACGTCCGAGATAGTAGCCCGCCACGTAGTTGATTGTTGCTCCGAGGTCTGCTCCGAGTGTGGCAAACAATATCACGAGCATCATGTCAAGGTTTCCTGCGGCAGCGTGGTAGGCAGCAGGCGACACCACAAGTTCCGATGGAACGGGTATAACGGTGCTCTCAAGCATCATTAATATGAATACGGTGGTGTAGTTGAGGTTCCCTAAAAGGGAAGAAATCCAGTTCATGTGCAGTTCTTTTTTCTTTTGTTTTGACTTTTCTTATTGTTCTTTCTTTGGAATAAAAACAGTTTTTCTTCAGAATAAACTTATCCCTTTTCATTTTTCTACTCACATGTCAGTCGTCTTGTTCAGAGTCTTTTGACGCGTAGGTGAAATAGTCTTTGGGGTCTATATCCTTAGGGAATAGTGAGCCGAGCACTTCCTTTACTTCCAGCGGATTGTATTTGCAGGCGAGCTGAAGCACCTTCAGATATTCCTCATGTCGGCCTGTCATGCGGCAGCAGTCGGCAAGATAGGCAAGCCCGCGTCTCTCTTCTGGGTTATGCGCCAGTGCGTTGAGCAACGTCTGGTAAGTCTCTTCGAACATCTCGTTCTCGTAGTATGTCATTGCCACCTCTATGTATGTGAACATAGAGTGGCGGCTGTTTATTATCGCATCGGTAAAACAGTCGGCTGCTTCCTGCTTCTGTCTCAGTGCGATGAGCACGCGGCCTTCTGCCAACATGTGCGTCAAGTGGTCGATATCGCCGTTCTTTTCAGCCTCGTCCAGTGTGCGTAGCGCCTCCTGGTACTGTCCTTTCTGAATAAGTACATACGCTATCTCTTTTGTGATGTCTGCCGTCAGATTTTTGTCGCTGCTGTTGTTGTGTAGCGCGCAATGTAGATTGTGTAGCGCCTTGTCATATTCGTTTAGCGCGATGAGCACCACAGAGTAGAGCAATCGTATGTATATGTCTTTCGGATATTGCCTCAAGTAGCGCCGATAGAAGTCGGCAGCCTCTGCGAAACGGTTCACCATAGCCAGTCCGCGGGCCTTACTTGCAAGCGCTTCGGCGTCGTCGGGGTTTATTGCGATAGCATATTCGCTGCTTTCAATGCTTTCTGGCACGTGGCCGTTCATGAATTGTGAGGTTGCGAGAGTGTTCCACAGCGACGGAGAGAACGGTTCGTCTTCGAGAAGTTCCTTGAATATCTGCTCGCTTTTTTTGTAGTCTTCGTTCTGAAACGCTATACGTCCTTCTATTTCCTTATAGTCAAACGATTCTTTCTCGTCCGACCGTGCCAGCCATTTTGCTGCCAGTTCAGGTAGACGATAGTCAAGGAACAGCTCCGGCACGTCAAGCAGGAAGTCTGCGAGGTCGTCGCCATCGAGCAGAGCCATCTTCGATTCCAAATACTGGTCTGCCTCGTCAATGTTGTCTTCGGCAATCATGATTTCCGCTTTAAGGTAGAAGTACTCCATGTCGTCGTCTCCTTCCTCTTCTGCTTCAATCTGGCGCACGTAGCTCTTGGCCTTTTCCAGATCGTTATGTCTGAAAATTGCCATGCGGGCGAGCAGTGCAAGCACGGCTGTGGAGTGCGGATAAAGGAGTGCTGCAAAAGCCGATGCCTTCTCCGCCGCGTCCATGTCGCCTTTGGAGTTGTAGTATTCGGCAATGTCGAGGATGTCGTCTACATCCATGAATATGCCGTCAAGGTTGTCTTGGGCAGCTTCATACTTGCCCAAGACCTCCTTGAATTCCTTACTGTTGAATCTTTGTTCGCTATTGGTCATTTACTTGTTTTGTTTAGCCCAAGTGTCCTTCAGACCCACAGTCTTGTTGAACACAAGATTGTCGGCAGTGGAGTCGGGGTCTGCCATGAAGTAGCCGATGCGCTGGAACTGTAGGTATTCGCCGGGCTTACGTTCTGCGGCATAGTTCTCCACGTAGCAGTTGTCGATGGTCTTGAGGCTGTCGGGGTTGAGCAGTTCGTGGAACTCGCGCTCGTCGGCTCCGAGGTCGGCAACGGTGAACAGTCTGTCGTAGATGCGCACCTGTGCTTTCTTGCAGTGGTCGGCAGACACCCAGTGCAGTGTACCCTTCACCTTGCGGTTGGCACCTTCCATTCCACTCTTGCTGATGGGGTCGTATTCTGCCTGTATTTCGATGATGTTGCCGTCAGCGTCTTTTGTACAT
>Ga0129313_1000795_pt1 | contig 23110 bp, 24 predicted proteins | sample O1105metagenome_FD_94436 | JGI IMG/M metagenome (GOLD analysis project Ga0129313, IMG submission 94436) | Orangutan group fecal microbial communities from fecal samples from Wisconsin, USA - O1105 metagenome | ecosystem: Host-associated > Mammals > Digestive system > Large intestine > Fecal...
ATGGAATTTTCAGGGTTGCATTACTGTTTATTTGTCAAAGAACATCGTTGCTGTTTTTTGCGGCAACTCGTATATAATATCACGAGTTTTTTGCTTTGTCAACAACTTTTTTTGTTTTCCCATCGTGCAGTTCTTTAATTTGCGCGGTGGATTTTCATGTTATCACACACTTCAACGGTTTGTCAATATCTTTTACCGATTTCCTTGAAGTTTTCCAAAAGGCCGCCAATTCTCTCGGAAAAAGCGCAAAAAAAGAAATCTCAATCTCTCAAGATTCTTTTTTCATTACCTATTGGTAGTGAAACGGAGAAAGAGGGATTTGAACCCTCGCGCCGGTTGCCCGACCTACACCCTTAGCAGGGGCGCCTCTTCGGCCTCTTGAGTATTTCTCCTTAATCCGAACTACGTCTCTACCAATATCATATTGCTACGCCCACAACTCGTGACGCAAAAGTTATTATACATAAGGTGCGATGCTTTGTCAATTGCTTTTTTTATTTTCATGCCCCTCGCATTCTGCAATCGCATCTATGTCTGTAATCAGATGTTTGATTCCTTTTTTCTGCCTGTTACAGATGAATTTTCATTCTCATAATCCGAAATTGCTTTCTCAATCCTATTCTTTACCATGTCTGCAATCTCAGGGGTCTTCATTGCAGCGTATTCTTCGTAATAAATAGGCGGCAGATAAATCAGTTTTACTGTCACCGGAGCAATAGAGTTCTCATCAAAGGGCTTAAAAGAGTCAATCAGCGCGCAGGGAACAATCGGGCATTTTGCCTTAACAGCACTTTTGAAAGTTCCTCCCTTAAAAGGCAGAAGCTGATTTCCCATCTTGCTTCTGGTACCTTCCGCAAAAATCAGAAAATTCCTTCCCTTCTTTACTTCCTCCGCCATTCGATTAATCACTTCAAGCGATTGGCGAATATCTTCCCTGTCTATCACAATAGACCTCAGTGCAGCTATCACCTGTTTCAGCAAAATAACCTGACTTGCTTCTTTCTTTATTACAAAAGAAAAAGGAACCGGACATGACTCCAAAAACACCAGCACATCAAATAGTCCCTGATGATTTGGAAAAAAGATAAAGCCGTTTTCCTTCGGAATATTTTCCACTCCGTGAGACTCTATTGTCACTCTTCCCGCACGATTCGCTGCCTTCGTCACCTTTTTCACGAAAGCATAGGCTTTATCCAAATCATAGTCCTTCCTCTTTCCCTGCCACCATATGCCAAACATGTAATAGGGCACCTTGTAAAAGAGCCTCAATACCATTAAAATGATTCTTTTCATCGCCCGAAGTCCCTTCACGCAAAATCTTCATATGAAAATCTTCTATGCACGGTTTACTCTCGGCAGTATTCCCGAATAGCCGTCTCGTACAAATTATTCCCTTCAGAATCCATAACAACAATCACCGGAAAGTCCTTTACCTCCAGCCTGCGAATAGCCTCAGTTCCCAAATCGTCATATGCGATGACCTCAGAGGCTGCAATAGAACGGGAAAGAAGTGCTCCTGCTCCTCCCACTGCTGCAAAATATACCGCCCCGTTCCTGACAATGGCATCCTTCACAGCCTGACTTCTTTTACCCTTTCCAATCATTCCCTTCAATCCAAGGTCAAGAAGAGAAGGGGCATACTTATCCATTCTGCTGGCTGTAGTAGGTCCGGCCGAACCGATAGGTCTTCCGGTTCTTGCCGGAGAAGGTCCCATATAGTAAATTACATTGTTTTCCATATTGAAAGGCAGCTGTTCTCCCCGTTCCAAAGCTTCAAACATTCTCTTATGGGCAGCATCTCTTGCCGTGTAAATTGTTCCTGTCAAATACACATAATCTCCTGCTCTCAGCGAGGCCGCAGTCTCTGCTGTCAGCGGTACACTGATGTACTTATCCATTTTCTAAAGTCTCCTTGTTATCCCGCAAAATTACACTAACAGTTCAGTTCTGTTACAGCTTATAAAACTCTTACAGAATGACGGTTCACATGACAACATATATTTACCGCCACAGGCAAGCCTGCAATGTGGGTCGGATAAGTATTAATATTAACGGCAAGTGCAGTAGTGATTCCTCCGAGCCCTCCGGGGCCGATACCGGATTTGTTAATCCTCTCCAGCAATTCCTTCTCCATATCCCGTACATACGGAATGTCAGAATGCTCATTTGCCGGTCTTGTCAAGGCTTTCTTGGCCATGAGCGCACACTTTTCAAAAGTACCGCCTATTCCCACTCCCACAACCATCGGAGGGCAGGCATTAGGACCTGCATCCTTCACCGCGTTCAGCACTGCGCTCTTGACTCCTTCTATTCCATCTGCGGGCTTCAGCATAAATACACGGCTCATATTCTCACTGCCAAATCCCTTCGGTGCCACAATAATTTTCACCTTGTCACCGGCTACCATTTCATAATGTATTACAGCAGGAGTATTGTCTCCGGTATTTTCACGGATAAGAGGATCTTTTACCACCGACTTTCGGAGAAAGCCCTCCGTATATCCCCGACGAACCCCCTCATGAATGGCATCTTCAAGCACTCCGCCCTCGAAGTGTACCTCCTGCCCGATTTCCATGAAAATGACAGCCATACCCGTATCCTGGCATATGGGAATCATATCTTCTCCGGCTATTTTCAAGTTCTCCTGCAACTGTTCCAATATCTGTCTTCCCAGAGGTGCCTCCTCCGTTTCGGCTGCATGCTGCATGGCACACCTCATGTCCTCTGACAGAAAGTGGTTTGCTTCAATACACATCTCACGGATATTCTCTGTAATTTCACTTACATTCAATGTTCTCATCTATTCCGTAATTTCCTTTCTTACGGCTTCAAGTTCTTCCTGAGAAGGTTTTCCGGGAACCCAGTTTATGTTTTGCCCGTCTCCCTTATATCTGGGAATCAGATGAAGATGGAAATGAGGAACCGTCTGACCTGCTGTTTCCCCATTGTTCTGCACCAGATTCAGTCCATCACAATGCAGCTTATCCCGCATCTTCAACGCCATTTTCTTTGCCAGCCTCATGACAGCGGCTGCCGTTTCCTCCGGCAGTTCATATAAATTTGCGGCGTGATCTTTCGGCAAAATCAATGCATGTCCCTTTGTAGCCGGCCCTAAGTCCAGTATCACACGAAACTGCTCATCCTCGTACAATGTCTTTGACGGAATTTCACCGCACGCTATTCTGCAAAAAATACAATCATCCTTTTTCATTGTCTCTCCTCCGCAATCAATTACTTTTTCTCTTCAAAAGGAAATAACTGGTCCAATGTCCTCAAAATTCTGAAATCTCCCTTGGTCTTCATCGCCCCGGACATAAATGCTCTCTGAAAAGACATCCTTCCGTTTACAATATCTTCCATAGTGGCGCGATTCATCTGTACTTCCACATCGGGTTGCTCCACGCTACCGTATCTGCACTCCAGCTTAGGTCCGTCCACGGATATAATCAGCTTTTTCTTTTTTTCTTCTATAGTAATGGAATAGTCCGCTTCAAATCCGGCTTGAGGTTTGAAACATTTCCGAAATGCACCGAGATATTCTTCCTCATTTTCTGTCCCGTCCTCGCTGAGCATATCGCGAAACAGACTTGTTAATTCCTGAATGTCCTGCTTCTGGCGCTGTACATAGCTATCATCGGATACATATTGTGACAGCTGTTCTGTCTCCTGAAGCGTCAGGTCATTTGACTTGGGCACCGCAATTCTCTGTTTCACAGCCTGATTGCTGGCCGGAAAACTATCCATCTTCTGGCTGATGGTTCTGTACATATTTTCAGCTTTTTTTTCAATAATCCGTATATACTGGTCATTCATCTCCAGCATTACCGTATTCTCAATGTAACCGCAGAGCCCGCTACAGGGAAGTCCGCCCAGAATTTCCCACGCGGTAGAGAGATTCAGCTTGCCTTCCCTCTCCCCATAGGTTGTAGACATGACTACGGGACACATGTATATTTTTGCAATCTTTTCCTTGTCCCCGAAAAGCCAGCAGGCATCCAGAAATTGCTGCATATATCCGCCAATGCCATACCATTCCACCGTTGTGGCAAGAATAATTCCGTCAGCTTCTTTCAGGGTCTGAGGAAGTGTGGGAATCGTACTTTTGCTCTCATACAAATTATAACGGGTCACATTGACACGAAGCTCTTCCAGAATCTCCTGCATCTTGTTGATTACAAACAGTGTAGGATCATCAATAATTCCTCTGCCGCCGTAATAGATATTAATATTCAAATCTATACCTCCTGTGCCTTACCTCTGCCTCTCGCGCCTTCTGCGCTGCAGGATGCAAACCACACATCCACCCAGAAAGCCTGTTATCAAGCCGCCTACATGTGCCGCATTATCTATATTACTCCCACTGAATCCGCTGTATAAAGAAAGCGCAATCATCGCCAATACCCTAACCGGTGTCACATCCTGCATTTTTCTGCCCGAAAGCAGAACCATTGTCAAAAGCACTCCGTCCAAACCGAACACCGCTCCGCTGGCACCGACAGAAGAGGACATGTCACTGTTTATTACTTTTATCAAAAGGGAGAGCAGATTTCCGCCGATTCCCGAAAGGAAATACAGCAAAAGGTAGCAGATGTGTCCTACTTCCTTCTCTATCATGGCACCCATAAAAAACAGAATCAGCATATTGCTGAACAGATGCGTTGCTCCGCTGTGCAAGAACATTGCCCACAGAACGCGTCCGTACTCGTGTTTTATCAATACGCCATATGCATTCAGGCTCCCTCTGCTGTACAGTTCTCCGCCTGTAAATAAACACACCATATAGATTATGACATTAATCGCCACAAGTACTCCGCCGGCAATCGGCAAATCTCTCCGTCTGTTCAACTATATCACCTCAAAGGTTTCCACTTCTTCCATACCGGTAAAAATTCCTACAATGTCGTCTCTGGTAAAGCCGGAGGGAATCACCACTTGGCAGCGGAGCAAAAACGTATCGTTGCTCTTTCTTTCCCACTTAAACTGATACATAGATATCTTGTATTGTTCCAGCTCGTTGGATACCTTTTCGTAAGCCTGCCTGTCATTACTCAATCGAAAGTTGACCTGCGCCCGGGTTGGTTGTTTCACAATCCAAAGATTTTTGTGCAATGCCCATTGTAAAACCAGCATAATCAATGTGGTACCGGCTCCAAGAGCATACATACCGGCGCCAAATGCCATACCGATACCAATCGTTGCCCAGATACCTACGGCTGTAGTGATTCCGCTGACATATCCCTGTTTGCCGGTAATTATAATTCCTCCGCCCAGGATACCGATTCCCGAAATAATTCCGGCAGCCACACGCGATACATCCAGACTAGCCCCCGGTATTTCCGTAACGTCCATAAATCCATATTTTGAGATAATCATCATCAGCGCTGTCGCCAATGCAATCATCATATGAGTCCTTGTCCCCGCTACCTTTGTACGCTGCTGTCGCTCAATTCCGATAAGCCCTCCGCAAATGCAGGCAAGTATAATCCGCATAAGATACACAGCCTGCTCCTGAGCATATGCCATAACCGTAGATGCCATACCCGTTTCCTCCCCATTTCCTCCCTGCCCCGATTCACAGAAGCATCATAAATTACGAAAAATTATAACATAATCCGATATGTTTTTCAATCAATATGAAACGCTTATCGAAAAACCAGCACAACTCTCCCCACCTTAATTTCGTCACCCGCTTCAAGTTCCTTCCTCTCATACGGCTGAAGACGCAAACCGTTTTTGAATGTTCCGTTGGTGGAATTTAAATCTTCTATGTAGCAGACCTCCTTCTCCTTTACCACTCTGGCATGCAGTCTGCTGACAGACATATCGTTCAAAAAGGCATCCGCATCCTCCTTTCTCTTTCCTATGGTAATAATCGGTTTATCCAACAGGGCAACTGTCTTTCCTTCGGGTGTGCATAGCTGCCGGGGAGCATTTTCTGTCTCTTTGGTTTCTTCTATGTATATTGTCCTCCCATATTCCTCCCCATATACGGTGTCCTCCGCTACCGCACGTTCCTCCATTATTTCCTGCATATCGTGTCGGTAATTTTCTCTCCAATCTCTGTTTTTCTTTTTTCTGTTTTCAAATATTCCGAAAAAGTGTTTTTTTTGCTCCTCCGTCTTCTCGTCCGGCTTTTCCTCCCTTTGACTTTGCACTGCCGGTTCCGGCAGCGGAGTAGGTTCGTCCAGTTTCTTCACATCCTCGAAAATCTGTGTTTGAAGATAAAGCTCCCCCTTCTTCTCTACCTGCTCATACATGTGATAAACGCAATCCACCAATATTTCATCATCGTAATCAATATGTTCCACCCAAAACTCCAAAAGTTGTTTGAGACCGCTTTCTCCATCATAATAAGGGACATACAGAAAGGAAAACACATTGCTCTCAGGGTCCTGAAAAATCTGTTCCGGATAAAAAATGATGTTTCCCGTATCCAAAAGAAAACGCTCCAATTCCTGCCTTATCTGTCCAAGACTCCATACAAAATCCTTTACCCATGCTCCGGTAATATATCTTGTACTGTACAGCTGCTTCACACTCTGTCTGGAAGAAATGTCGTAGTATAAATAAGCCAGTCCGTTGATATACCTCAGATTGCAGGAAAGCAGCCCTCTGATTCCGCCTCTGTTCAAAATACAATATTGATATCTTTTTTCCTCCGGCATTTTATCCAAAAGAAGCCTCTCATAATTGCAATTAAGACTCCTCACAAACTCTGTCTGCATTCTATTCTCCTCCCTCTACTCTCCGAAATATTCTGATAAAATCAACAGGGTCGAGCCGCATTGCCACACAAATCCTTTTCGCTCTCCACATGTTATTTCCGTTATAAAAATTCCATTCCGGTACAGGAAATGTCATGGTACCTTCTCCCTCAATCTTAATTTCATTTTTTTCCATGGTAATTTGCAGCTTTTCCTGTTCCCACGCTACATACTTGTCCCGATAAATTTCTGTCGCCCTACGGTTTAGAAGTGCAACAGTTTTCTCTTCATCCTCTGTATCCAGTTCCCGGGCATATAACGCCAGCAGCCCCATATCCTGTTCCATCAGGCATCTGTCATACTGAAAAACAAGCAGAAAAACCGTCAAAAGTAATGCACCCAAAACAAGCGGAAAAACCAGCGCCGCCTCCACCGTAAAATATGCGTTTTTCTTCATCTCACCAAACGCCTCTCCTCTCGCATAGTGCAATCACCCATCCCACCGCCAAAAAGGGCACAAACGGAATTTTTGTATTCCGCTTGACTTTTCTGAGCATCAAAAGAGTTCCGGAAATCAAAGCAGCGGAAATCAATCCACCAAGGCAAATATACAGACAGCTCTGATAACCCTCCACGAGCCCCAGTACAATCAGAATTATTCCGTCTGCGCACCCTGCTTTCTCGGTGGCTTTCGCCAGTATCAGAAGTACAACGCCGGGTAATAACGCTTTACATATTCCCGGCACATCTGCCTCCCCTCCGATTCCCCGATATACCAAAACCACTCCCGCCAATACCGCACCGGCACACAACAATAAGATAGGTACTCTCTTTCTTTTGATGTCACACACACTCATTACCGTCAGCCAAACAGCTGTTATCAGTTCTCTCCACATTCTATTCTCTCCTTTATCCTCCTCCGCAACGGCTGCAATACGGATATCCCTTTGCTTCCTCCGATGTCAGAGTTCGTACGGTTCTCTTCAGGCCGGGACAATCCTCCCGATAATGAAAGCACTGTCCTTCCATTGTCACATACAGGCTCTCCGGGCATTGCCCTGCTGTACATTTCTCACAGGGAACATACTTGCTGCCCCATTGATTTCTCTCTATTTCCAGTCCGTCTCGGGGAACTCTCCGTATCGATAAAAGCAAATGAGTACACTCCCTGTCCTTGTGGTAAACCCGTCCGTTTTCCGCCACATAGACCAGCTCCGTTTCTTCCCCATGCTCCGGTATTTCATAGCCGTTCCATAGATGAACGGAATAGCGGTTAGCCATGCGAAAGCCTCGAAATCCCACAAGAGACAACAGAGGACCTGTGGAATATGTAAGCTTGATGTCCAGCCGGTCATTCTCTGACATTTCGCTTTCCCAAAACTGCAATCCTGTGCTTCCCCTGACAAGAGGTGAATTGTCAAGGTATTCTTCTCCCACATAGTCCGTCACCCTGTCTCTCAGATAAACTGCAGAAATCAGGGAAGCTGCTTCGTTGTCGCTGAACCCACACTCATACAGGGCAAGTCTGCTGCCGGTATCCCACAGTGCCAACTGCAAATGATTGTGCAGTCGAATCATCTCGATGGCACAGCCCAGATTCATCAGAAAGATGAGACAAAGCGGCAACACTATCGCCGCTTCCACCGTCATTCCGCCATGCACCGCCGATGAAAAGGGGATAAACGGTGAAAGCCTCTCTACGGCTCGGCTCACATAATTTGAGAATTTTTCTTGATATGTCGGAGAAGGTTTTTGCCATATTTTTATCTGTTTCTTTCTGCCTCCCCATAAAGAAGCCATCACCATCCACCCCCTTTTGCGCTAATAAGTTCTTTCTCTCTCTATTACAAATTTGTACCCGAAGGAACTGCTGATACCCACCGATACTTCCAATCCGTCATAACAGGCATCCAAACGAAAATTCCTGTTTTCGTCAGTCAGCCTGATGTCGGCTTCCACCATGTCCATAGCACGCGCCGTTAATAAATCCAAATTTGTCAGCATCATAAAGATTCGCAGGTAGTCCTTGTATGCAAGCCCACTATTCTCCTGCCCCTTATCCTGCAGTTCCCCTGTCAATGCGGATTCCAGGCTGTAATGCCAGCTGTCTTTACCCTTCATAAGAGGTATCTTCCCGCCGGAAAACAGAGACTTTACATCATAAATGCTTTCCGCATACGCCCATCCCAGCAGGATAGCCGCCTCCACCAACGGTATCAGCTCCGGAAGTGCAAATGCTCCGCATACAAGGGTTGCTGCACCCTGAATTTCCAGTCTCTTTTCTTTGTCGGCCAGAAGATATGCAGCATTAGCTGCCTCCCTCAAAATACTAATCCGGTTGGCTATGCTTCTCAGATTATCGATATCGCTGTCTTTCCCCACTATCAGATACTCAATCTGATAGTGTAGCGCATCCTCTTCCTGAATATCTCCAAAAAAATCCATATAGCGCAGCAAATACTCCTGAAACAGAAATCGGCTCAGCAAATCGTTGCAATCCGGCAGTGCCATATTGCCATGATTGATAGTTCCCTGCTTCATGCGGTTTTGTATCAGCCCTTCGGTATTAATGACATTTTCCGAAAGTTCCTCATCCGTCACCAGGCTTAAGATTCCCAGATGGCGTTTCTCCTCAAGCTGCAATGTGGGATTCTCAATTTGCACATATGTACTTTCATCATCTGAAATTTGTATTTCTGTTCCATTGAACTCCTCAATTTTTTCATCAATTTCCCGCTTCTCTTCCTCGGGAACCGATGCTTCCAGCCCATTGACCTCAATTATCTGCATCCACTCCTCCAGTTCCTCCAGCAAATGCAGTCCCACATCATCCTTAACTGCCTCTATGGCCCTATCTCTGAATACAGCTCCCTCTCCGTCCGTTAAAATTGACACTCCCGTCAGTTCTGCATCATCCGCATGCAGACCGAAAAAGTCGCGATACAGATAATCTGCCAGGAACACATCATGAATGCTCAGATTTGTTTTGATATATTCCATCAGATGCGCCTCTGTATTTTTTCTTCCACTCACCGGCGTGCCGTAGGAGGAATCAATGGCAAACAGATTATATTGCTCCAAAAGCTCCCTGTGGTATTCTGCCATAATACTCTGCAGACCGGCTTCCGTGGCACACACTGCCTCTAATCCCGCGCCGTTTCTCCTTGCCCCGTCAATTAATACCAGATACAGTGACAGAATCAATGTCAGGCAGAGAGTAAGATATACCGTCAGATATGCATCTCTGCCTTTCATCATATTTTCCCTGTCTGACTGGTAATTTTGTCAAAAAGGTTGTTTACAATTTTTGTAATCTGGTCCTTAAACAAAATTACCAGACCAACCAGAACTACAATAATTAAAATAACCTCTACCGTTCCCATTCCGTCCTCTTCCTTTATAAACTGTCTGAATGTCTTTATTTTTTCTTTTTTCATACCTCTTCTTCCTTTCTTTTTACATTGCCCCGAAGGCAGGAACCATTATCATAACCATCACCACCGCAAGCATCAACACCATGGGCACCAATAGTTTCGTACCCGCCTCTTCTCCCAGTCTTCTCACCTGAAGAAGGCTCTCGGCGGAAGATTTTTCCGCTTCTTCCCGAAGTCGTTCCAAAAGTGTACTGTTTCCTCTCTTCAGGTTTTGCCCAAGCAAAGTCCCCAGCCTTATGTATTCCCGCAAACCGGCCCTCTTACCGAAATGCTCATAAGCAGCGCCCTCCGATATACCGCCCTGAAGTTCTCGGCAGGTGTAGAGTACTTCCTCGTACCCCGGCCGTACCCGTTTTCTTTTCTGCCTGCTATTCTCATAATCTCCGGCTATTTTTTTGAAAGCCCCCCGTATTGTCATCCCTGCTCCCACATAGAGTAAAAGCTTGTGAACCAGCTCAGGGTACTCCTGTTGCAGGCGTTTGCGCCGTTTTTCCAGTTCTTCATGTATATCTTTGTCGGCAGACAGGTAAAGAAGTGCCGCCACAGCAGGAGTGACTGCCCAAATCAGAATACTAAAGTCCTTTGCCTGACAGCTCCACTCAATCCTCCTGCCCTTCCATTCCTCCGGCAGAATCCAGGTTTCCTCCCCACGACTCTCCTCTTCCGTCTTCAACAGATAATTCTTCATTTCCAGATAGGCTTGCTCCTCCTCCGACAGTAGCAGCGGCACCGCCACCACCGGTATTCTTTCCGTTCTTTCAAAGTCCCCATAAGACAACGTCACCGTCAGTTCCAGAGAGATATTCTGCCCGATTTCCCCAATCCTTCCCTGTCTGTCGATTATTTCTTCCCTGCTGCTCTCCCAATTCACCTCAAAAGGAAAGTCCTCATATGTTTCCTCCAGCTTCAGGTCTTTGGATATATGTCCGAAATCCTCATTTCCGTTGAGAATATAGCTCCCCAAATTTTCCAAAAAATCGTCAGACAGCTGTTTTGCCTCGCTCTGTGTCAGTTCTCTCGGATATACCTCAATCAAAAAGCTCCTTTTCCTTTCTCCGTCATCTGCTTCCAACAGCAGTTCCTGTTCACCGCTTATATAATCTCCCCTGTAAACCACCCTTTCCCCGTTCAAAACAGAACTTTTTCCCGTACTTATCCTCACAGCCAGTCCCAGAAACGCTCCTGACAAAAGTACAGTCAAAAACAGGGTAAGCTTCTTCACATAATACTCTGTTTCGATATACTCTACTCTCTCTCCCGGATGAAGCTGGGCAAGGTCTGTCTCCACCTGCCTCTTACCAAGCAACGGAATACCCAACATACAGATTTTTTTGTAGAGGAGTATTGCCAGCTTTTTCATTTTCCGCCTCCTTCCTATATCAGTGCAGCCCACATACGTTTCATTACCGCCTCCCCTGCCAGATATGCTCCCAGGTAAACAACAAGACACCCTGTCATGACCAGCACTCCGAAGAGATTGTGATAAAGGATGTCAAAATATCCCGGATTAGCAAGCTCAATATAGACCAAAATAGCAAAGGGCATCAGTTTCATAATTGTCAGCTCCATTTTCTTTCCCCCGAGAAGCGCATTCATCTCCTTCCGTATCTCTATCTTCCTTCCTATCAGTTCGGATGAGCTGCTGATAATTTCCGCCAGATTTCCACCGCTTCGTTTCGCAATGGAAAACACTTCCCCAAACTGAACAATTTCTTCACATCCGCTTCTCTCCCCCAAATCCGTCAGCAGTTCTTCCAGAGATATGTTGATATGCAACCCTCGCCGTATCAGCTTAAGCTCCGTACATATCAGGGATTCCCTGCCAAACATCAGCGCCATATCCTGTTCACACTCCAAAAAAGCATTTTCCACGGAATACCCGGCCTGAAGAGAAGACGATACTGCCAGAATACATTCTCTGAACTGCCCCACAAGTTCCTCCTTCTCCCTCCTGCTTTTTTCACTGCGCATCCTGAAGTAGAAAAACACCCCCGTGAAGGAAAGAGGAACCACAGCCCAGATGCTTCGATAGAAGAAATATGTAAAAAACACTGTAACCGCCCCGGACAAAACTATTGCTGCAGCCCGCTCTCCCCTTTTCCACCGATAGCTATGATAATCCTGCCGCTTTAAGTTTGCTTTCCCTGAGCAGGCTTCCTTTTTTCCCGAGCCTCCCGATGATACAACCGTCACTGTCCTCCCCCGCCTCCTCAAATTCATACAATGGATTCAGCTTGATTTCATTATTTTCACAGCCGATAATCTCTGTAATTTCCAGAACTCTTCTGGATCGGTCCCTGAGTCTTCCCAAATGCACTACGATGTCAATTCCCGATGCAATCTGCTGCCGCACCGCTGCCAAGGGTAAATCCATCCCCATAAGCACCATGTTCTCCAATCTGGACAACATATCCTTCCCACTGTTTGCATGCCCTGTAGACATGCTTCCGTCATGTCCCGTATTCATACATTGCAGCATATCGACAGCCTCCGCTCCGCGGACCTCACCCACAATGATACGCGTGGGTCTCATTCTGAGAGAGGATCGGATTAATTCCCGAATTGTAATTTCCCTGCACCCTTCTACGTTGCTGTTTCTGGTTTCCAGCCGAACCAGATTAGGCAGGCTTCTGAGCTGCAGCTCCGCACTGTCCTCTATGGTAATTACCCTCTCCTCCGGGGGTATGAACTGAGACAGTACATTCAGAAAAGTAGTTTTCCCGCTCCCTGTTCCCCCGCTGATAAAAATGTTGTAGCCTGCCTTTACCAACTTTTCCAGAAATTCTGCGGCCTCAGCGGAAATGGAATGCTTTCTGATCAGCCACTCCATAGTGACAGGTTTATCCGGAAATCGTCTGATAGTCACAATAGGTCCGTTGAGCGCAATGGGATTCATCACGATATTCACCCTGGAGCCGTCGGAAAGCCTTGCATCCACAATGGGAGACGCCTCGTTTACCACTCTGTTACAGCCCGCCACAATCTTTTGTATCACATCCTGCAACTTTTCCGGAGAGTCAAATCCCACGTCAAGTTCCTGTAGCCTGCCGTCCCGCTCCACAAAAATATGGTCTGTCCCGTTAATCATTATTTCCGTCACGGAACTGTCTTCCACAAAAATTTGCAGGATATCCAGTCGTCTCAGCGAGTCAAACAATTCTTTTCTCAGGCGTCGTCTGAGTTCTACGGGGCAGGTCACAAGACTTTCCTCACCCAGAAGCACTTCGTCTATAGCCTCCTCCACCTCCCCGTCGGACAAATCCTTCAGATAGTCCATTCTTTCCTGCACCTTCTTGCGCAGTTCCCTCTTCAATTCCGCATATTCCATCTTTCACGCTACACCCCTTTCAGCAAGTTCTTTGCCAATGACGCCAGCTCCCCTCTGGTCAACTGCTCCAATTCTGCAGGAAGCCTTTGTATATGAGGTATTCTCAGCCGCTCAGTCTTTACCAGAACATCCTCATACTCATACAGCGACAGCAGCTGTTCGTACCGGAGCAGCTTACTCTCGGCAATCCGTTCCTCCTGTGTCACGGTAAAGATTTTTTTACACATACGGAGAATGTCAAAGAGTCCCTGCATACTTTCCGACAGATCCAAAACCACATATTCGTATTCCCCCAGCTCCTCTATTTTCTGAAACAGACTCATCCATTCGTCTGCTGTCACGGTCAGGAGGTTCTGTCCCGATTTCATTGGTGGAATATAGTCCAGATTTCCCACCTTTTTCATCATGGTCTGCATCCGCAGTCTGAACTTTTCTTTTTCCGCGTTCAAAAAATAGAGCAAGTCAGCCATATCCAGGGTCTGCATATCGGGAAGCAGTTCCGGGATTCCCACATAGTGTTCAAAATTCAGATAAAGCGTGGGGTGTTCTCCCGCCAGAATCTGGCTCATTGTGAGGGCCAGAGAGGTCTGCATACTCCTGTGTACCGGAGAATAGTTCCCGATAAATGTGGTATTACAGTTTCTCTTTATCCTGGGCAGCCGGGTGTCAGCCACCTCCATATATACCCGAAGCAGACATTGCAACACCTCTTCCGCCTTCTGATACTTGTCCACATATGGAATATTCGCCCACCTCATGACTCCGCTCTCATTCAAAACCACAATACGCAACGGTTGAAGCGACTGTAATGCCTCACAGTAGGCAGTCTCGGATACCACCAGCATCTCAAAGGGCTCCTTTTCCGCCCTAAGCAGTTCCTCCACCTCTGTATAGGTATGTATTTTCCACGGTAAATTCTTATGTTTTTTCAAAAATTCCGTCAAAAGCTGCGCATACTCTTCCTCTGTATCGCACAAAGCCAGTATTTTTTCCCCATCTTTCAATAGACACCTCCCAGAAGGAGCAACACTCCGAGAAGAGCAGGTCCGGAGAGCCGAACCGTGGCTGTCTCCTTCAAACGCTTTTTCATACATAATCTAAAAATTGAAAACATTGCCGCAATCAGCATAGAAACAAATGAAAAATAAAAGATTTTTTCGAAGGGCAGATACCCTGCCGTCACACCAAATAATTTTACATCTCCGGCTCCCAACGCACCGATTCTGAAGAAGGGGTACAGAAAAGCCCCCATCAGGAGCACAGCTCCCACATAGGCACAAAGCCCGCCTATTCCCTCCTTCTGCCAGCGTATCAGAACCCCCACAGCGGTCATGACTGCAATAAGCTTGTTTGGAATTTTACTCTTGCAATAATCGAAACCGCAGGCAGTCGCTAAAAACGCGCATAAAACCGCCAACGCATCATCTCCTTTTTTTCTTTTTGTACCTGAAAGTTCGAGGCGATATCTACCTCATAGATAAATCGAGTAATTACTGAGCAACCCAACTGAAAGGTTGTAAACGCATTATAACCGATAGATTTTTCATTTGCAAGATAGAAAGTATAAAAATATCATTTTTGTCAATAATCTACAAAATTTTATAAAACCCTATACCGTAAAGGGCCGCAACACCAGGAATTCCAAGGATTCCGGATGTCAAAACCGTGCAAATATTGATGCCTACTCCCGGGTCAATTCCTCTTCCCTCCAGAACAACATTGATGAAATAAATTGCGATTACTCCGAGTATGCTTCGCATCAGTAAATTTAAAATCCATTCCTTCTTCATAATCTATTCCGTCTCTTTTTTTTACTCTATGTGCAGTCTTTTTAAAATATACCGGTATATTTTTCTCCTGCACGGCTATACTTTTAACAACAAATCGGAAAGGAAATGTTTACCATGAAAGTCTACTTCAGCCAAAAATCAGATACACTCTGCCCTGTAGAGGAGGATTTTTCGGCACCGTCTTTGCAGGAATCCATAAAAGAAACCCGCAGAGCGCTGGATATCGCCTATGCGGGCTTTGATAATGCCGTGGAATTCGATTTAATTGACAGCTATATTTATGAAATTAATGCCCTGCAGAGGAGATACAAACATCTCACCGAGCTTGCGGCTTCGGAGGGTACTTCCGGGCAGGAGAATTTATGCGAACATTCCCCGATTCGCACCCTGATCAGCCATGTTTTCGGTTAAGGTATTCCTGCCGTAGGTCAGACCTGCGTACACAGTCTGGGAATTGTTCATAACCGGTCCTGCACTGTTCTGCCCCGCAATCTGCCGATAGGCATCCCGCAGAGGTCTGATTATCCGCTCTGCCTCATGTAACGGCTCTTCACTTTTCCTGAGTTCGGCAGCCGCAAGTCTCCTGACACAGAATCCGCAAAGGCTGAGCAGTGCGGGTGCAGGTTCGTATTCCAGATTCAGGGAATTCATTAATTCTCCAAGGCATCCCCGGGCCTTGCGGATTGCCTCCCGGAATCCATTCTCGTTTCTCTCTTCCAGTGCATCACATCCATCCCGCAAATAGCAAAGAAGCATCTCATACAGGATGACCACCAACTCCGTAGAGTTGGCTTGAGATATTCTCAAAGTAAATTCCTGTTTTTGTTCCCGTGTCATTTCATGCCTCATTTCTGCACATAACTTCAACTTGTTTGTCTGAAGAACAGGCCGAACTGTTACTTTCTTACTGCAACAGCTGTAATACCTGAGAAGGTCTTTCGTTTGCCTGAGCCAGCATGGAAGTGCCTGCCTGCGTCAAAACCTGGTTTGTTGTATAATTTGTCATTTCCTCCGCCATATCCACATCCATAATTCTGGAATAAGCGGCTGTCATATTCTCTGATGTAATGTCCAGACTGTTCACCGTAGACTCCAAGCGGTTCTGATAAGCGCCCAGTTTTCCCCGCACTCCCGAAACATACCTAATCGCCTTATCAATACTGTCAATAGCATCCAAGGCACCGTCCTTTGTGCTTACATCCAAATCCTCCATTTCCATATTGCGAAGGGAAATGGCCGGAATCTCAACTGCCAGAACCTGTCCCTCATTGGCACCTATCTGCAGTCTCATGGCACCGATTCCCGTGGCATCTATCTTCAGATTTGTCAGATTCACTTCATCCCCGGGAACAGCCAGCTTCTGTTCCAAATCCACTCCTGTCAAATCCAGGGTAATCTCAAAATTATTTGCACCCTTAAGCGTCAGAAGATTTCCGTTCATCTCCGCTCTCATATTACCAGGGTCAGGGAATCCGGCACCCAGCTGCTTTGCAGACACAAAATAGTCCCCCGTCTCCTCACCATTTACAACTTCCTTCTTTATAGTCAGGGAATTTATGGTGTATTCCTTTGTGGGTACCTCCTTGGAATAGCTGCTCACCTTCACATCCGGATTTCCATAGACATAGCCTTTCAGTTCAAATTCACCGTTCAGCAACTTTTGCCCATTGAATTCCGTTACCTCAGAAATCCGGGTGATTTCCTCTTTCAGCTGTGCCACCTCGTCCTGCACGGTCTTTCTGTCACTGTCTGACATAGTACCGTTTGCGGATTTAACGGCAAGCTCATTGATTCTCTGCAACATCTCGCTGACTTCCGTCATAGCGCCGTCTGCCGTTTCTATAATGGAAATTCCGTCGCTGGCATTCTGATTTGCCACGGAAAGTCCTTCTATCTGTGCGTTCATTCTCTTTGCCATGGCAAGCCCTGCCGGGTTATCCTTTGCATGATTTATCTTCAATCCCGAAGACAAACGCTCCAGAGACTGAGCCAACAGACTGTCATTGTTTGCCAATGCATTATTTGAGAGCATCGCGGATACGTTGTAATTAATTCTCATCTGTCATTTCTCCTTGCTGCACGGCATATAAAAAGCTCTTTGCCACGCGATAAAGTTCTTCATTTTCTGTTCCGGCATCCGTGCCCTTTCCGACGGCTGTAAAACGTACATCTGTTGTCACAACACTGATGTCACCCAGATTCCAGCTCTCATCGGCTTCCTTTTTAAAAATATCGGCTATTTTTTCCGTTTTCATAACCTCTTCACGGTTTTCGTTTTTTATATTTCCTTCCAGGACACCGTTCTCAAAACGAAAGGCTGCACATATTCCGTCTCCCGCTCCCGACTTAACCGTAATCTCCACGGTTCCTGCTCCGATGCCATCCTGCTCCAGCGTTAAATGTACTCTGGTCATTCTCTCCCCGATATAAACGGGCAGGAAAAACTCCTGCTTCTTTGCCAGCATTCCGGCTATCGTCAGCTGCTTATGGGTCAGCTGCATGCGCCGTACATCCAGACTTGTATCCGCCTCGTCCAGAGTATCTTTTTCCGCATTTGAGCGCGCTTCCGCTGCTTCCTCTTCATACTCCTTCCGAAAATCCTCCGGTCTGTCCAAAAGCTCCCAAAGCTCTGTTTCCCGCTTTTCGTCTCTCCTTCGGGCAAAAAGATTATCCGTACCTTCCAGCAACGCTTTTGCCGCCAAAAGGTTGTCCGCACCTGCGGGAATCTCACCTCTTTGCAGCATGGACACAACTTCCCTGTCTGCCGATACCACCGCAGCTCTGTACTGCTCCAGCTGTTCACTGTAATATTCTTTCTCAGCCTCTTCACCATATGACACGCTTGTCATAATTTCCTTCGTATCGGATAAAAAGGCTCTGCTTATCTGTTCCGATATGCTTTCACCCTTTCGCACCAATTCTGCCACCGCCCCCAGCTTATCACCAACCCTGGCATCCAGAAACTTAAATTTACCGCTGCGAACTGCGCCGAGAAGATTGGAAAAGTGTAATTCCGCCTTTGAATTCACCAGCGCACCCACTACAGCCCCATCCGATTTTTCCACCTGTCGGAGCAGCCGGTAGATACCGATAAAGCTCTCTCTCTCCTCAGGCGTTATTTCAGATTTACGCTCCAACCCATACAGAAAACGGCTGTAGCTCTCCGCCTCCTCTCTGTACTCCGCCGGAAGACTGTCAAAATATTGTTCCAGCTGGGGAAAGCTTTTTTCCAGCGGATTGACGCCGTCCCGAATCATCTTCAGAACAGCTGCGGGCGTCAGCTTTTCCACAACATTCTGTATCTGTCTGTCGGCTTCTTTCACCTTTTCCAGATTTTCCACACTGATTTCCATGCGGTTGTAGCCCAGAATGCGGACTGCCCTTCGATTTTCCTCCGTGGGCTCCTGTCCCATATCCGTTAAGATATCATCCACATTGCCAAAAGCTTTTCTGATGCTGTCTCCCAAATCTTTTCTGGGTGCGGTCATCAGGGATTCGTAGCTTTGTTCTGCCTTTGCATAAGTGTCCTGAAGATTTCTGCCCTCCCTGTGAAATTCCTCCAGAGAGACGGTACTTTGCCTCTCCGAGAACGTGCCCAGCACCTGAGCGGGGAGGCCCGGCAACTCGGAAATAACAGTTTCCGCTTTTCGGAAGCTTTGATACTTTTCCACTGCCATGGAATCCCCGGGGAAGTATCGCTGCGCCAGTTCGCTCTCTGCCTTTCTAAGTGCCTCCACCAGTTCTTCCATGGGAGCCGTGTCAATGGAAAATCCGCTCTTCAGCAGCTTCAGATTCACCTCCGCCGTCATGCGCAGTCTGATTTCCTCCAGCTGTCTTCTGGCGGTCAGATTTTCAGACATATTCTCCCGGATATCATCGCCCTGATAATATTCGTTGAGTCGTACCGCCTTCTCGTAAATATTTTCCGTCTCTCCGACAAGGTTTGCATGTACAGGGTTTTTCCCCTCAGCCAGAGCATCGGCCACCACTTTACCAAATTGTTCCGGTGCAACCGGCAGTTCCAGATTTTTGAGTTCCTCCAATCTCTCCAGATTCTCTGCCGTAAGCGGGAGATCGTACTTAATAAGCCACTCTGCCGCCTGTCTGTTCTCCTCATTGATACTGCGGCCTGCCTGCCTGATAATGTTATCTATCTGCTCTGCCATCTCTCCGCTTCGGATATCGTCTGAGCTGTGGGCATAGCCGTTTGAAGCCCCGCTGTTCTCGGCAAGATACAGGTTCCAGATTTCACTGTCCAGCCCATTGTCTATCAGATAACGGATACTGCCCTCATCCGGTGTCCTCAACTGCTCCGCCATATCCCACGCACGTAAAGTCAGGTCCAGGTTATCCTCAGTCAGAGGAATGTCAGCCCGGGCAAAGCTCCGTGTCACAGCCTCCGCCAGAATCTGACTACCCAGAGCTTCCGTGAGAGTATCCATATCCAAATCGTCCGTATATCCCTCAATGTTCTTGCCGGATCGCACCAACTCAGCCTTGATTTTGTCCACAATGGTAACCGTTTCCTCAGGGTCCATACTGCCGAAGTCAAAGCCCTTCTCCTGCATTTTGGCGTAATCCTCCTCGGACAGGGTATTTGACATGACCGTCATATAATCCTGTGCAATTCCCACATCCGTATTGGCCGCTTCCTGTTGGAGTTCAATGAGACTTTTTCCCTTTTCAACTGTCTTTCCGGGAATCTCCTCTGCCCCCAAACCAACGATAAAGCAGTTGTTTCCGGACACCTTGGAAGTTTCCGCACCATTCTTTACGCGGACTGCTTTGTTTTCTGTATGCTGTTTCTCAGTTTCGTTTATCGATTGCTGATAAAATGAAATCTTCAAAATAAGTTCTCCTTATTCACGCACAAAAAAGGTAAGCACTGTTGTGTGCTTACCTTCTATTTCGGTAAAAAAATGTTTTTTCTTAACCTGTCAGAACAGGAACACTGCTGCGCAGTAGGGTGGTAAATCCACCAAAAGAGAATACTTCCTATAGTGAAAAGGCTCCTCTTCGGCGAAAATTTCCGCCGAAATTTCATTGCCCCAGCCACCAAAACGTTCCTCATCACTGTTGAGAATCAGTTTATATTTTTTCTTCTTCGGCACAGCTACCCTGTAGCCCTCCCTCTTCATGGGCGTCATATTCAGCACAAACAGCAGACTGTTTCTTCCCGTAGACGATTTGCGCACAAAAGAATACACACTGTTATCAGCATCATCCGCATTCATCCATTCAAACCCCGCCCAACTGTCATCATTTTCATAAAGAGCAGGATACTTCCTGTATATCTGTAGCAGTTCCTTCACATAGGTCTGCATACCCAGATTATTTTTTTCACCAAGCAAAAACCAGTCCAGTTCCCTGGCCTCACTCCATTCTCTCTCCTGTCCGAAGTCCTGACCCATAAACAACAACTTTTTGCCGGCATGTCCGAACATATATGTATATCCTACACGCAGATTGGCGTATTTATCCACCTGATAACCGGGCATCTTATTCACCATGGAGCATTTCAGATGTACCACCTCGTCATGAGACAACGGCAGGATATATTTCTCACTCTCATTGTAACTCATGGCAAAGGTCATTTTATAATGGTTGTATTTGCGGAACAGAGGGTCCAGCTTCATATACTCGCAAAAGTCGTGCATCCAACCCATGTTCCACTTGAATGAAAATCCAAGGCTGTCCCCGCCGATATCTCCCGTTACATTTGGCCACGCGGTAGATTCCTCCGCAATGGTCATAAAGCCGGGATAACTGCCCCGGACTACGGAGTTCAAATGCTTGAAAAATTCAATGGCGTCCAGATTTTCATGTCCGCCGTATTTATTGGGAACCCACTGTCCGGCCTGCTTGCCGTAGTCCAGATAAAGCATGGAAGCCACGGCATCCACACGGATTCCGTCCACATGAAACTCTCTCAGCCAGAATAAAACATTTGCTATGAGGAAATTTTTAACCTCCGGCTTTCCGTAATTGAATATTTTCGTACCCCAGTCGGGATGTTCTCCCAGACGGGGATCGGGATGCTCAAAAATACATTGCCCGTCAAATTCACCCAGTCCGTGGGCATCCTTAGCAAAGTGAGCAGGCACCCAGTCCAGAATCACGCCCACTCCCGCTTTATGCAATTCATTCACAAGATACATAAAATCCTTGGGCGTTCCGTAACGTGAGGTCGGCGCATAATAACCTGTCACCTGATATCCCCAGGAGCCGTCATACGGATGCTCCGCAATTCCCATCAGCTCCACATGTGTATACTTCATTTCCTTCAGATATTCCACAATTTTGTCTGCAAACTGGCGGTAATTGTAAAAGCCTTCTGTACCATCGGGATGCTTCATAAAGGAACCGATATGGCATTCATAGATTGCCATGGGCTCTCTGTTCATATCCTTTTTGTCTCTCTGCTCCATCCACTTTGCGTCCTTCCACGCAAAGCCGGACAAATCGGCGACAACAGAAGCCGTGCCCGGACGATACTCCGCCTGATTTGCAAAGGGGTCAGCCTTGTACAGCTTTCTTCCATCCTGAGCAGAAATCAGGAACTTGTACATATCGCCTTCCGCCGCTTTGGGAACAAACAGTCCCCAGATTCCCACATCCCCCAGCTTTTTCATGGGTAAAGAGTCCTCATTCCACTCGTTGAAGGTTCCAATGACATGAACCTCTTTTGCGTTGGGAGCCCACACTCCAAAGTAAACTCCTTTTACCCCTTTTTCCACCGAAAGATGAGCACCCAGCTTTTTGTAAATGTCATAATGGGTTCCCTGGGAAAACAGATATTGGTCAGCCTCTGATATAAAGACCTTTTCCGCTTTGCTCGCCATGTATTGCTCCTCCTATCAGACAAAATCTTTTTCTGTCAGAATAATCATATCTTCATCATCATATCTCTTTGCAAACAGAATATCAAAGAAATGGCTCAGGCTCTTTTTGTTGGCATGGCGAATGGCTTCGTCCATAATTTCCTTAACTTCCGCAACAGTCACAACATGGTCACTGGTCTGCAGCTCCTCAATTCTTGTATGCAGGGCAAGCACACCCATCTCATCGATGGAATACTCCATCTCCCGAGCGTACTGTCTTGCATAGGACACCAGTGAATCGTTGCTCATGGCTTCCACATCCATCCTCGCCGTAAAGCTCTCGGCTAACTGTGGATATGTTGCCAGCAGCTTACCCATAGCCTTTTTGGTATCCTCAAGCACTATGATAATTCCAATGCTTTCCTTTTGGAGCGACTTGTACAGCGCCTCTACAGTCTCAGCTTCCATGTCGGACGCCTTCTGGATAATCAGGGCTCCGCTCTTTAAATGGTTCAGGGTCTCTTCCACATTCTTGGAATTCATTCCCTGCCCCGATATTTTTGCTACCTTCCCGGAGAAATTGCTGTCGGTCATCTGTACCTCGCGAATCATATTTTTCGCGAGAGACAGAGTATCCATTCCCTCTTCACCGGTAATGATAATATTTCCGGTATAAGCTGCCATGCTGACATTATCGATTGCCTTCACCAGCTTTTCACGACCCGAACGGCTTTGGATAAAAGGTGCATAAAGTTCCTTCTCTTCTCTGGTCAGCGCACGTACCTTTATCTTTTCCCGCTCCACATTTACATGAGACGGCTGCCCGGCTTTCGGCTGATCCGCAGGCTTCTCAACGTCTTCTCCGGCTTCCTCCGGTTCTTCTGTCCCGTCTGTCTCGTCGATTTCCTCGATTTCTTCTACTTCGCCGTATTCGTCTTCGCTGTATTCTTCAGCCGTATCGTCTCCCGGCTCCTGCCCGGACTCATTGTCGGCCTCTTCCTCCTCTGCAAACTCAACCTCAGTCTCGGCATCC
>Ga0129313_1000798_pt1 | contig 23058 bp, 14 predicted proteins | sample O1105metagenome_FD_94436 | JGI IMG/M metagenome (GOLD analysis project Ga0129313, IMG submission 94436) | Orangutan group fecal microbial communities from fecal samples from Wisconsin, USA - O1105 metagenome | ecosystem: Host-associated > Mammals > Digestive system > Large intestine > Fecal...
AGTGATACAGCATTGCGTGCGAAAAGCAAATGAACAGCTGAAATCGGGATATCAGGTCACAACGAATCTGATTTCGTTATCATATCCTGTAACCTATTCCTTTGCTCAGCGTGAAAGACTGATTAAACTGGCAGAAAAGGCCACTTTAGCTGATGGAACAAGAGTTAAGGTTTATGGAACTATTGCAGAGCCTGCAGCTGCAGCACTGGACTATCTTGCTGAATTTTCAAAAAGCACTAAAGATACAACCGTTCTTGTATATGACTTGGGTGGTGGAACTTTTGATCTTGCTCTAGTATCTGCGTATCCTGCTGGAAAACGCAATAGTTCTGGTGATTTATATTATTATGACGTTATTGATAACGGAGGTCTTGCCAAAGTTGGAGGAGCAGAGTTTGATGAGATAATGTTTAACTTGCTTGCAAAAAAATTCAATGTTCCTTTGAAACCAGCATATAAGAACACTCTTCGTACTCTTGCTGAAACCGTAAAGATTGACTTGAGTTCTGACGAATATGCTGAGCCAGAACTGCTTGATAATAATGGCGAGTATTTGACAGCTGAAATTACAAGAAGTGAATTTGAGGTTGCGTCTAAAGACTTGCTGATGAAAACCATCAGAGCAACAAAAGAAATACTTGATGATCATCCTAACCAGCAGCCTGAGTTCATACTTCTAACTGGTGGTGCAAGCCAGATGCCGATGGTACAGAGAGAATTAGAAGCACAGCTTCCTAACTTTAAGGGAAAAATTAAGTATTTCCGCCCAAGTCGAGCAATCGCATACGGCGCAGCACGCTTTGGTACATCTGAGGGAAACCCTGATCCTGTTAGAAAAACATCAATAGTGCAGCAAAGGACAGCATATGATCTGGGAATTAGTTTTTTTGTGCCTGGTACAGATAAAGAATTCATAAAAACATACATAAAAGCTGGAACACCAATTCCCTATACAGGGGATTATGATTCGTCTGAAACACGACGTGAAAAACAGAGATACTCTTTATTTAGTGTACATGAAGCAATAAAGGCACATCCTGATGAGAATAAAGTGAATGAGGATTACAGGGAGATTATGTCTGTTACGCTTGATCATGAAATTGAGGTTCCTAAGGGAACAAAATCTGAATCAAGATTAATGATTGATAAATTAGGAATACTTACTGTCGAGGCACGAGAAATGGATAAACCAGGGAAACCGCCAATTAAAAAATCTATAGAGTTAAAAAATCTCAGTTAATTAAGAAGAGGTGTCAATATGAATGAAGATAAAAAGTATGTACTAGGATGTGATATTGGGAATGGGTATGGATATGTATCATTGCTAATGAATGAAAATGAAGATCCAGTTTCTTTGTTTCCCAGTAAGTATGGGCTTACTAAAATTGGTATGCCAACAGCTGCATATGTAACTCCTCCAGATGGAAAAGAAATAGTAGTTTTTAAGAATGGTAAGACTGCAGAATCAATTTATAAGAGCAAACCTGCACAAATGGTACGTGCTATAAAAACGCGATTTAAAGAGAAGACCATAAATATTCCAAATATTGATAAACCGGTGGAAACTGGAGAAATTTACTCAGCAATCACAAGAGATCTAATATATTTAGCTGAAGAGGAGTTGAAGAATAAGAATATTAAGCCCGTGAACGATATCGTATTCACATTCCCTGCAGCATTTGCAGATAATGTTTCTTTTTTAGAAATGATGCAAAAAAATATAGAAAAAATTAAAATTAATGGAAATAAGATCAATGTGTTGGGAAGATTGCCAGAACCTGCGGCTGTCGCAATTGATTATTTGCATTATATGCAGCATATTGCGCCAAAAGACATTCGCATAAAAGATAAAAAATTTACGGTATTAGTATATGATTTGGGGCATGGAACTTTTGATACTGCTGTTGTTACTGCGCAGAGTGAAGGAACACCATATGTTCTTCATTCAAAAGCAGGTTTGCCTGAAATCGGTGGAAAAAATTTTGATGAGATTTTATATCAAGAGTTAATAAATGTGCTTGAGGAACAATATGATTATGTGCCCAAAAATGAAAGAATGCGAGAAATTGTTAGAGAGGAAGCAATTAAGAAAAAAATTGAATTAACCGATAATGAAATCGTATCTGCATCTGTTTTTAATGGAAATGATTATTACGACGTTGAATTAACAAGAGAGAGATTTGAAGAACTTACAGAGCATTTGTTAATTCAAACACTGGAGCTTGTTCAAGATGTGTTGAATGAATCTTCATCTGCAGGAATTAAAATAGATGCAATTGTTTTATCGGGTGGTGCTAGTCAAATGCCAATGGTATTGAATGGCTTGAAGGAATTGGTTGAAGATGAGTATCCAGTTGCTCTTTATAGACCAAGTGAAGCAGTATCATTTGGAGCAGCACGTTTTGCTTATGGAATTTCGAGAACAAAACCGATACCTGGACCAAAACCAGATTCCAGTTCTTCTAAAACGCATAAGAATCACACAGTGAAAGTATCTGAAAAAAAGGAGATTACCACTGAAACCGGAAAATCGAATCAAATAATGGAACAGTTGACGGACTGCTGTTATGGATTATGGATGCCTTCGGAAGATAACTTGGAAGGTGAAGTTGAATTTATGATTCAAAGTGGAAAATCTCGTCCAACTACTTCGGATAAAGTTGAATTCTTCACTGCTTCATCTAGATTAGTATTGAAATTGTATCGCTCAAAAGAAAAAAACAGAAATCTGAAATCTGCAACAATTAAAGAATGTGACTCAATTTTATGGGTTCCATTCGATGTAATTCCAGGAAAGAAATATGAAGCATCAATTACAGTATTAGAAAACTATGGTATTGAGGTTGAACTTCATGCTGAAACTGGTGAAATTGTTAAAAAGACAACATCAGACTTCTTATCTAAGCTTATATAATATAAGGAGGACAAATAAATATGGCTAATAATCAAAATGAGCGTCCTACTGCGATGGAGATTTATCGAAATGGGTATCAATCATTTTTTGGGGGCGGAAACAAAATTGATAGTAAAAGTTTTTTTACAGAACTTAGAGATGCTGTAATCTATGAGATAGAAACAACAGGATATTGTGAATTGGTGAACAAAATTCTTGAACAAGGCACTGGAGGATTAGATATAGTAGCATGTGCAGCTTTAGTAGATATTAAAAAAGGCTTTGAAGATAATACGTTAGCAGATGTAGAAAAAGACCCAAAATATAAAAACTATGTGCCTCATGTTAGTAGACCATTTAGATGGTTAAAATGTGAATTTGGAAGGTCAGAAGTGCCTATAGAAGTAGTCTATGAAGATGTTAAGGGTGCAAGAGAGATACTTCAATTGCATCATATACATACTATTAAAATGGAGAGAAAGACTTCAATTAACACAGATAAGAAAAATATAGAAGTTGTAGAACGTGCTAAAGAACAGGCAGAAAAGATAATATCAAGTGCTGAGGTGGAAGCGAAGAGAATTACAAATGATGCAAATGCAGAGGCTAGTAGAATAATTGAAGAGGCTAAAGTAAGAGCCAAAGAAATTGATGATAGTGTAATTGAGGAGGCAAAGGACAAAGCAGAAAAATTAGTTTCTCGCTATTTGACAGAGGAACAGAAATCTTACAAGTTAGAACTAAACGATGAAATGCGTAAATTCACTGATGCTTATATCGAAAACTCAAATAGAGCCATGACAGTTCATACAGAAATGTGTGATGCAACGAATGCGGTACAGGCAAGATGGATACAGGCATTAGATGATACAATAAGCAAAATGTCTGATGTTAAATCTGAATTTTATTCACATTTACATGATTGGCAGGTTTCACTCTTTCCAAAAGAAATTAAACCTTTAGCAGAGAGATTCCTAGAGTTATATAGAATAATAAATGTGGACAAAATGCTTCGTGAAGAGATTCTTTTAAAATCATTATCTGATGAAATGAGTGATGATCTAACAAATAGCAGAGTCGGTAAGAACAATGATTTAGAGATTCGAATTGCGGGCTTGCAGAAATTGAATAAGACATTGACTACATTTTTACGTAGATTCGAATTGTCATTGAATGGACTGGATTTATATGTTTTTTATCCTAATCCTGGTGATGAATTTGATGAGACTTGGCACATTCTAGATGATGAAGATGAAGAGTATGAAGGTAAATATATTAAAGAATGCATTGTTCCGGGTATTGCAAAGAAAGCAAATGATGACTATGGAGATGATGTTTTGATACCAGCAGTTGTTAAAGTGGAAACGGAGAACTGATTATGAGTATTACAAAATATGAAGCTGCATCGCTATATGATTATATTCAGCGAAATCATTCGTCTAAAAAGGATTATCTTGTTATTGATTTAGATGATAGTTCATGTGGTTATTGTGTCTGTAATAGTAAAATGGATATTCGTCTAGATAATAGTTGGCAGGGAGATGATGAAAATCTATGGTCAGTTATGACTGAAACATTAAATGTAATGGTTTCAAATTCACATCTGACTAATATTGAAACTGAAATTGAAGGACAATTGATTTCCGCAAATAAAGCCTTTTATAATTATTTCTTATCAGGAAAGACACTGAATGATGAGGCTTTTTCGTTTTTAAATATTGACATTTCATGTGCAGAATTAGACGAAAAGTTAACTAATCTAAAAGAAAAAATATCAAACTTACTTTTGCATGCAATCGATTTGGTATCGGCTGATAAAATGCTAGATACAAATATTATTATCTTGGGAAAAGCTCAAGAAATGTATTTAGTAATGTATTACATACGTGAAGAATTATCCTTTGATCCAATGTTGCCAGATGAACGTTTTAAAAATTCTGAATTAGTTGACCCTTATACAGATATTGTTGAAAAGGGAATGATGTTATATGAAACTATGACTAATTTAAAACACACATATTCACTCTTAGCGTTCAATCCAGAGTCTAATTCTTTTGATGCAATCTATACAGTTTCTAAAGAAAATGCAAAAGGTAACGTCTCAGATCTAGTTTTTTCAGAACCAGTGCTATTATGTGAAGATGATCAATTATCTATTAGAGTAGATGATAAAACTATAACTATTTCATTGCCATATTCAATTGCTCCGGCAAGAAGTGATCTTATAGCTGTGGCAATTGGAATTAAGGATAATGAGGATACATTGTTTATTCGTAGATGCAGATTTCCAACAAGAATTTACAACGTAAAACTCTCATGAAAGTGGATATACAATAAATTGTGAGGATGAGGTATAAGTAATGAGTACAGATAATCAACGATTACTGAGAAAACAATTGGAGTATCAAGCAAAATTGTTTGAAACTAGTAAAAATAATACAGAATTGGTGTTAGCTACTTTATCAACTTGCGTTTCCTTGCTTCGAGTAGTGGAAAGCAGCATGCCGAAAACAATCTCACAATCTGAATTTGACAGTATTTTTGCGGGCTATTTGGGAATTACAGGTAGAGTGGATGGCTTTTATAAGAAGAACGCTGAATACTTTGACTTGGAAGAATCAAATACTTTGCAAACAGTGCTAGAATCATTAAGAAATGCTGAAGCTAGAAAAAAAGAACTTGATGAGAAAATTCAGAATGTAGAGAAAGAAAATGCAGATGTTAATAGTGACATTAGAAATTCAGAGCATTTGTTGAAGGTAGAAGAAGAAAAATATAGTTCATTAATTGAAAAAGAAAAAGGGCTAAATAAAAAACTAAATGATATAAAAAAGAAAATTGAATTGCTGGAAGATGATTTGAAAAATACAACTAATAACATCGAAAATCTTGAGCCTAATATTGAGAAACTTATAAATGAAGTTAATACTGCAAAAGAAACATATGAAGAAATGAAAGCATATTATTCAGAATATCAAAAAATTCAGGAAGGAATTAAGGAAGAAGGATATGTTGATATGGAAAGTTTCCATAAGAAAGTGGATTCTATGAATAATACAGGAGAACAGTTAATGGCAGAGTACGATTCTTTGTTTAAAAACCTTGTTAGTGATATTGAGGCTTTACAGGCTAAAATTGAAAACAGAAGAAAGCCAGGAATATTTGGATAGGTATATGAATATAAGACTTTATGATATTAAAGATGGCATTACAAAACTTGGCCCAGGGTTAAGATTTGGTATATGGACTCAAGGTTGTACAAGACATTGTCATGGTTGCATGACTCCAGATAGTCAACCATTAGATAAAGGGTATTTAATGGCTGTTGAAGATCTAGCAGCAAAAATCATTTCATCTGGAAGAACAGAAATAACTATTAGCGGTGGAGAGCCTTTTTTACAGGCAAAACAATTAACAAAGCTGATAGATATAATCCAGAAAGAGATTGATTTAGGAGTTATTATTTATACTGGATTTACACACGAGGAACTCATGCAGAGCAATAATGATGAATTCCTAAAACTATTAGATAAATGTGATTTACTTGTTGATGGTGCGTATGATGAATCTTTGAATGATGGTAAAAATTTGCGAGGTTCATCAAATCAGAGAGCAATACCATTGACTGAAAGATATAAAGAGTTTTCAGCGGAATATGGAACAAAACCAGCTGAGGTTGAATTCTTCTTTCAAGAAGAAAAAGTAAGTATGGTTGGTGTACCTTCCGCAGAAGTTTTGGAAAGATTTAAGAATACTATTTTCTAAATAACGGAGGTAATTACAAAATGAGTCATTATGAAACTCCAGAGCAAAGACAGATTAGAGAGTTGCGAACAAAAATTTCAGCGATGACAAGCCAAGCAAATTATCAAGCTTCTCAGAATAATACTTTGAGAAGAGAACTCGATGTGGTTAGAAGACAGCAACAGGCTGAAAATGCGCGACTTTTACAGCAGATGCAACAACAGCAAGATGCTGCACGAAGAGATCGTACTCAGTTGAGTGCTACTATTAGAGAACTTGATAATCAAGTTAAGGAAAGAGAGAGACTTCAGCAGCAAAGAATAAATGCTATGCAGAGTCAACATGAGGCGCAAATCCAGCAACTTGAAACTGAATTTCAAGCAGAACATCAAGGGTTAAAAGATGAGATAAGGCAAACACGCAGTGAGATGCAAAGAGGATTAACTCATCTTAGAACAGAAACAGATCAGAAGCTTCAGAGACAAAGACAAGAATTACAGAGAAATATCAGCACTGTTAGTGCTAAGTTGGAAGGTCAAATTAGTGCTGTAGACCAAAAAGTGAATTCTTTAGCACAGCAGATTGCTGTAAGAGACCAAGGCGACAGAGAACTTGCAGAATACTGGGCACAGGAAGCTGCTAGAATGTTAAATCAGATAAGAGAGTCTTTCAAAGAACAATTATTGGATCAGAAGCAAGTTGCTGTTCTTGAAAGAAAAATTAGACAAGCGAATAATGATATCAAGGGTGGCCAATATCAATCTTCTATTACTTCTGGCAGAGATGCATTTTTTGATGCTTTAGATATGAAAGAAGAACTTGTAGCTGCTGAACTTGAGTGGAATTATTGGTATAATGCTGTGAAATCTAGGGAATCTCAATTACTTCAAGAACTTGACTCAGCAGAAAATAGAATATATGAAGTTGATACTGCTGATGGAGTGCTTGAATATAGTAATGGTATTGATTATTGGACTTTTGGGCAACTTTCTATTTTGAGAAATCAGATAACTGATTTGCGTAGTAGTATTCAAAATGTAAATTCTTTGACTAGAACTGAACTTGAAGCGAAGGAAGAACAGTTACGTGCTTTACAGGAACAACTTGCACTTATAGAAAATGCAGCTCATATCAACGTTGCAATGTCAGTTTCTAGATACGAAACTGCAGCTAAAATAGGAAATATTTTAGATTCAAATTATGAAATGATTGATTCAGATGGTGAATTTTTTGGACGCGAGGATAGAGAAGAATATCATGCTATCTTCCAAAATTCTAATACAGGTGATCAAGTTGCAGTAGTTATCACACCAATATTGGATGAATCTGGTATTGTTACTAATCATATCGAGCTCATCGTTGGTAATGCTGATAATAATCCAGTAACCAGGGATAGAATTGCGAGAGAAGTTGCGGAGAAGTTGAGAGTTTCGGGAGTAGAAGGTTGTTCATTCCCATGTGCTAGAAGATTCGGTGATGAAACCTCACAAGAGGTGGCGAGAGTTGGAAATATTGCAGCTGTTGAAAATGGTGATGAAAAAGCAAGAGCTAAATTGCCAGAAGGCATAGGTAATACAGATGGCTTTACATCTCGCGTAAGAAGAAACTAGGAAAGTTTGAAAGGTGAATTATATGGGAAGTAATTATTTTACACCTGAAAATTCGTGGAGACATCTGTTTTTTATTACAGGATTAACTGCTGATGAATTTTATACAGATGGCGGATTGAAGTTAAATATTGAACAGCTTACACACTTGGAATTGAAAAAGAGTGGATATGAAAGAATTGTATTTTATGATAAAGACAATAAGCTTTATTGTTATGATGATGATTCGTTTGCACTTTTAAGAGTAAATGGAAGCAATCGTAAAGACAAAAACGTTGAAGTGGGGAACAATAATACTTTGATTAGACAGAACAGAGGACTAAAACGTGGAAGACATGCACAGGTAGTATCTTCCAACACTGGTTCTCACAGTTCAACTAACAAAAATAGATCTACATTAGACGTGGTGCACACAAGTGGTGAAAAAGACTCGAATGGAAGTCTTAAAAGTGGGATTTTGATAAAATCTGGAGGAAATGGACCACTCCATCTCGGAATGAGAGATACAACATTTGTTAAGCGTCAAATAGATGCATATATGCATGATGCAATGATCAAGACTGCCGTGGTTATAAATGATCCAAACGCTTTCGAGCAAGAGTTTGGTCGAGAACCAATGCATTCATTGACTGCTGGATATGAAAGAATGGGCACTGATAATGAAAATATTCTTGTGTTCCTTTATACGGATGGAAATTTAGCAAATTTTTACAGAGTTAATCAATTTGACAATGAAGATAAAGATGCAAATGTTATTAATGTTGAGTGCCCTAATACAGTAGAACTAAAGAATATGCTTATGTATTTAAGATTGCACTGTGGTTTGAAAATTCATATGAGAGATTTAGATAGTATAGCAATTTCTTTACGTCAAGCTATGGCACTTAGTGAACATCAAATTCGAATTAAAGAAGTATATTTTAGACTTATAGCGTTTGGGACCAATAAATTATTGACACCAGATTTATGTTATGAGATAGTTGGTGTTAAAAAACCAGACTCAGCGAAAAATCAGTTGTCCCACATGATTGGAATGCAATCTGTGAAAGATGCACTAGAAAATTATGACATCGGAAATAAACCATCAACAGCAAATCTTAAATATTTGACAGCATCTAGATTGAGTCCTAACCTTCCACTACCAGAAAAAAAGGATGAAATGATTCATTTTGTGCTTACAGGTAATCCGGGTACAGGAAAAACAACTGTAGCAAAGCTCCTAGGTCAGATGTTCTATGAAATGGGATACTTGGAATCTGGTCATGTAGTTGAAACAGATCGCTCTAAATTAGTTGCTGGGTTTGTTGGACAAACTGCTATTAAAACAATGGATTGCATCCAAAAGGCTATGGGTGGAGTGTTGTTTATTGATGAGGCATATACACTCAAAAGAAGCGATGATGATGATAACCGTGATTTTGGACAGGAAGCAATAGATACTCTGTTGAAGGCGATGGATCAATATAAAGGAAAATTTATGGTTGTTGCAGCTGGATATCCAAAAGAGATGGATACATTTATTAATTCAAATCCAGGACTTCAGAGAAGATTCACTGAAAAAATTCATATCGAAGACTATACTGCCGAAGAAATGTACGAGATACTGCTCGTACATGCGAAAAAGAATTCAGTGAAATTTTCAGATGAGTTATTACAAAAACTTCCAAATTTTTGTGAGAATTGGGTCAACTCAGCGGATGAAAACTGGGGTAATGCAGGAGAGGCCGTAAAGTTAATTGAGCACATGATTAGAAGCTGGAAGAAGGATTCTAAGGCAAAATCAGTTGTTGAAGAGGGTCAAAGTATCGGAATACTTGAGGAAAAGCATATTCCTGAATCACTTCTTGACAATTTAAGACCAGTGGAAGAGATGCGTGCTGAAACTCTTGCCAGATTAAATGCAATGACTGGATTAGAGGAAGTTAAACAAACAGTTGAAAAACTAAGACGCCGTATGATTTCTGGAGATATGAAGGTTCCTGGTCATTACCTTTTTACAGGAAATCCAGGTACAGGTAAAACGACTGTCGCTCGTTACATGGGGCAGATTCTTAGAAATCTCGGACTTTTAAAGAGAGGACATTTAATTGAGTATACTGCGTCTGATTTGATGGCAGAAGTTTTTAATAAGAAAAATAACGGTGATTTTTCACAAGTTGCTAAGCGCGCAATTGGTGGTGTTTTGTTTATTGATGAAGCATACGAATTAGAAAAAGATACTACTGGTCGTGGTGAACCAATTTTGGGGGCCCTACTACCATTTATGGAAAATAACCGACATGATATTAGTATTATTATGGCTGGTTATGAAGATGAAATGGATGACCTTCTGAGAACAAATCCAGGATTTAATGGACGATTCACAGAAACTATACATTTTGAAAATTATAATGGGTCTGAGTTATGTTCTATTTTGTTACAAATGTTGAAGGACAAAGGAATTAATGCCGATGCTGAGTTTAAAGAAAATGCACTTCGCGCACTGACACGTTATGTGGAAATACATGGAAAAGATGCTGATTTCTCAAATGCTCGTTATGTACGTAATGTATTTCTTCCTGAAGCATTGGATGCACAGACTAATAGATTAATAGAAAAATATGGAGAAGATTTTTCTCATGATTTGAAAAAAACTCTGACAGGAGCGGATATACCTGCAAATTTAGTTAGATTTACAAAAATGCCTCTGCCTGAACCGGATAACCGTAGTGCTTCAGAAAAGTTGGATGACCTTATTGGGTATGACAAAATAAAAGAAGAACTACGCAAGCTTTTAAAATCAGCAGAATTTAACAAAAATAACGATCTTGGCGTAAGCAACATGCCAGAACGTTTGCATTGGGTGTTAGAGGGAAATCCTGGAACAGGTAAGACAACGATTGCAAAACTTATTGGTCAAGTTTATAAAGAATGTGGTATCTTAACCAATGGTAGAACACATAAGGTAACTCGATCTGATCTTGTTGCAGAGTATGAAGGTCAGACTGCGGTTAAAACTAGAAGATGGATTAACAGAGCGCAAGGTGGCATTCTTTTCATAGATGAAGCGTATTCCTTGACAAAGTCAGTAGGAACTGGTGGAGGATTTGGAAGTGAAGCTATCGATGAATTAGTTGAGGCAATGGAAGACTTAAATGGAGAATTTGCTGTAATCTGTGCAGGGTACCCTTCAGATATGGAAGATTTCCTTAGAAGTAATGAAGGTCTTTCTAGTAGAATGAAAAAATTTCTACTGGAAGACTACAAGCCTTCTGAATTAGTACAAATATTTCTTCTTAAATGTAAAGACCAAAAAGTCAAAATTGATGACGAATTAAAAACAAAATTAGAAGTATTTTTTGATAATAAAAAACGCAAGACTCTTTCAACTTGGGGAAATGGACGTGAGGCGGAAAATCTTTTACGAGATATGCTCCATAACTGGGTGGAAAATCCATTGTATGAAACCAACGAAGATGGAATACAAATTCGAGTTCTCAATGAAAATCATATTCCAAAAGAACAGCGTAAATTTTTAAAGGGTAAATTGCATAAAGAAGAGACTCCTACTTCTGCTATGGATGAAATTGATAAACTAATCGGATTTGAGGATGTCAAAACTAGATTACGAGATTTAATTGCTTTAAAAAATACTGCTCTAGAATATGACAGAGAAGATCTTTTAGAGGATCTTAATTTTCATTGGGTGCTTCGAGGAAATCCAGGGACAGGAAAAACAACTGTTGCTAAATTAATCGGAAAAGTCTATAAAGAATTGGGATTATTATCTCGTGGCCATACAGTAGAGGTGACAAGAGCAGAATTGGTTGCTGAGTACATGGGTCAAACAGCGGTTAAAACAAAAAAATGCATTGAAAGAGCGATGGGTGGAATATTATTCATAGATGAGGCTTATTCTTTGACGAGGGATGGTTCTTATGGTGATCCGTATGGACAAGAAGCCATAGATACTTTACTAGAACGAATGAGTGCTCTAAATGGTGAATTCGCAGTCATAGCTGCGGGATATCCAAAAGAGATGGATAGATTCTTAAATTCTAATCCTGGCTTTCAATCACGTTTTGGTGAGGATTTTCTTTTAAAAGATTATACTTCTGAAGAGTTGGCGAAGATATTCGAATTGAAATGTAATAGTAAAAAGTTTTTCTTGGATGATGAAACAAGGGATTTAATTACAAAGATATTTGAAAACATGATTAATGCAAAATTGAAGAATTGGGCAAATGGTCGTGTTGCTGAAAATCTTGAAAAAGACATGCGAAAAGTCTGGGCGAAAAACCCAAAATTGAAACAAGATTCTGATTCAGGTGAAATGATAAGCTATTATACAAAAGACCACATTCCACCTCAATATGAGAAATATCTTCCAAGAGAAGCTGATGATGGAAAAGAGGAACATTCGGAAAAAGTACAAGTAGAAAATACACAGGCAACCTGTACTTCAATTCCGATGAATAAGCTTGTTGTGGCAAAGAAAGAGTTTAACTACGAAGAGGCATACTTAAAACAGGTGGACAGTGTTGTGTTTATTCGAACTTCAACAGAAGATGGTATGTCGAGTGGCAGTGGCTCTATCATTACTAAGGATGGATATATATTAACATGCAATCATGTAATTTCCGGTGCAGAAAATATTCAAGTGAGATTACAAAATAGAAAGAATGCAGATGTAAGTACTACTTGGGAAAACGCTGATGTAGTATGGGAGGATACAGAGTTAGATGCAGCTATTTTAAAAATTCGTGATGGGAAATATAATGCATTGCCTTTAAGAACTTTGGAGACTGGAACATTTACAGGAGAAGCAATATACCTTTGGGGCTATCCTTTTGGGGATAGGTTAAGTGATGACTTAGATGAATTGCAAGCTAGTCTATTCCAGGGATATATATCATCTATTCAAACTAAAAATGGAATTGAAAGAATAAATACGAACATGGAAGCAAAAAGAGGATGTTCTGGAGGACCTGTTTTCTCAAAAAAAGACGGTAGTATTATTGGGATTCTTTGTGGATCTCAAACTGTTGGTGATGAGGGTCTGATTGAAGAGATAAATTATGTTTTACCAGTTAAATACTTGTTCGAAAAGGTATTTAAATAATTGAAACCAAGGCTAATGCGATTAATTGTCATAATGTTGATTTTTCGCATTAGCAAATAATAAAAACAGTATCATGGAGGATGTTAATGAGTGAAGTAATAAAATGTCCCGTATGTGGAAAAGAAAAAAAGCAAATATCACTTTCAGAATTTGACTGTGAGTACTGTGGATTTAATAATGCTTTTGTTAAACAATTTGCGAGTGAGAAATCATATAAAATTTGGAAAGAAAGCGTTTCTGAAGCAGTTCAAAATCTGATTAGAAAAAGACGAGGTATGTTATCAGATTCTCATTGTTTAAGAGTAGGAAACGGAACAATCGCATTTTTAGAAAGCGAAAAGAATAAAATTTATATCGCACTTAGTAGTGGTAAAGTTCAAATTGAAGATAATGCAGTTGAGTTTGATTCTAGTGAACGTAATTATGCGGTTGTATATAAGAATGGAAAAGTAAAAGTATTTGGAAATGATAACGAATTTGGACAAAAGAATACGGAAACATGGACTGATATAAATTATGTACTCACGGTTCCGAACTGTACATATGGTGTAACTCGCAAAGGAACAATTGTTTATGCAGGCTCTCCTGCTGACACTTCAATTTTAAAATGGAGTAATGTGAGAACTTTAAAAGCATATGAAGAGTTTGTAGTGGGAATTATTAATGATGGTAGTATAGTTTTACCTGAAAATTTACCAATGAATACAGAATTGAAGAGTGCTGAAAAATGGGTAAATATAAAGGATGTGGCAATGTTTAGAGAAGGTATTGTTGGCTTAAAAAATGATGGAACTGTATCCTTTCTAGGAAAACAGGATGATCCTAAAAATATGTGCACATCTTGGCAAAATATAATTGCCATTGAAACAGACAATACTTATATTTACGGATTATCCAAAGATGGAAAAATTCTTGTAGCGGGAAGCTGTAAAAAAATACTAGATAAAGGTAGAAAAGATTCTACACTTTGGAATAATGTCATGTTGATTTCTTGCAATAAAGCTGGAATAGGAGCAGTGGATGAAGAAGGAAAATTTTTATTTGCTGGAACTATTTCTGGGGACAAAACTAAAATAATTGAAGCTTGCAGTATGTATACAACTAAGTTGATACAAGGAGATTAAAATGATAATAAATAGAGACGACAATATAACAGGAGTAAAAAGTACAGAATCAGCGAAAGTGCAGTTGTCCAATATGATTGGAATGCAGTCTGTGAAAGATGTATTAGAAGCTTATGATGTCAGAAATAAACAGTCAACAGCAAATCTTAAATATTTGACAACATCTAGATTGAGTCCTAACCTTCCACTACCAGAAAAAAAGGATGAAATGATTCATTTTGTGCTTACAGGAAACCCAGGTACAGGAAAAACAACTGTAGCAAAGCTCCTAGGTCAAATGTTCTATGAAATGGGGTACTTGGAATCTGGTCATGTAGTCGAAGTGAATCGAAGTCAATTGATTGGTGAGTATATTGGACAAACTGCTATTAAAACAGCAGATTATATACAAAAAGCTATGGGTGGAGTGCTATTTATTGATGAAGCATATGCACTCATAAGAAGTAATCAAGACTATTTTGGACAGGAAGCGATAGATACTTTAATGAAGGCGATGGTTCAGTATAAAGGTAAGTTTATTGTTGTTGCATCTGGATATCCAAAAGAGATGGGTGCCTTTCTCGATTCAAATCCAGGTCTTCAGATAAGATTCACTGAAAAAATTCATATTGAAGACTATACTGCTGAAGAAATGTACGAGATACTTCTTTTCCATGCAAAAAAGAATTCAGTTAGATTTTCGAATGAACTATTACAAAAACTTCCAAATTTCTGTGAGAACTGGGTTAAATCTGCGAATGAAAACTGGGGTAATGCTAGAGAGGCTGTAGTATTAATTAATCACATGATTAGAAATTGGAAGAAGGACGCTGATGCAAAATCTATAGTTGAAGATGGTCAAACTATTGGAATACTTGAGGAAAAGCACATTCCTGAAACACTTCTTGATAATTTAAGACCAGCGGAAGAGAGGTGTGCTGAAGTTATTGCAAAATTAAATGCAATGATTGGATTAGAGGAAGTTAAACAAACGTTTGAAAAGTTGAGACTATGTATGATTTCTGGTGATATGGAGAATCCAGGTCATTATCTTTTTACAGGTAACCCAGGTACAGGCAAAACAACTGTAGCAAAACTCCTAGGCCAAATGTTCTATGAAATGAGATACTTGAGCTCTGGTCATCTAATCACAGTGCATCCAACTCAATTGATTGGTGAGTATATTGGACAAACTGGCATGAAAACAGCAAATTATATAAAGAAGGCTATGGGTGGAGTGCTGTTTATTGATGAAGCATATGCACTCATAAGAAGTAATCAAGACTATTTTGGACAGGAAGCGATAGATACTTTAGTGGAGACTATGGATCTGTATAAAGATAAATTTATTGTTGTTATGTCTGGATATCCAAAAGAGATGGATGACTTTCTCGATTCAAATCCAGGTCTTCAGAGTAGAATCAACGAAGAAATTCATATTGAAGATTATACTGCTGAAGAAATGTACGAGATACTGCTCTTCCATGTGACAAAGAATTCATTTAGATTTTCGGATGAATTACTACAAAAACTTCCAAATTTCTGTGAGAATTGGATTAACTCTGCGAATGAAAACTGGGGTAATGCTAGAGAGGCTGTAGTTTTAATTAATCACATGATTAGAAATTGGAAGAAGGACGCTGATGCAAAATCTATAGTTGAAGATGGTCAAACTATTGGAATACTTGAGGAAAAGCACATTTCTGAAACACTTCTTGATAATTTATGATTCGTGAAAGTAGATATCTATTAGAAAGGGATTATGGACTTATCTCTACCAGGAAATGGAATGATTGAAGGAACTACAAGAGTAGATGCTTATTCTATTCCTAATAATGAACTTAAGGATTATATAGAGAAAAGAGAACATAACTATATATGTGTTAAACAATACTTAGAATCTAAAGGATATGAGGTAGAGAGAGCTTATTTTGGCTCTGAAGATGGCGAAGCCATCTTATATAGAGATACAGGAGATTGGCATTTCTTAACACATATGGATCCTGATTTTGTGGAATCTGAAGATATAATAAAAGACTTAGGCATTTAGGTGTCTAAGTCTTTTTACGAAATCATATTATTTACTTTATCTTTTAAAGCACTATAATAACGACGACTAATAGGAATAGAAGTCCCATCTACAAGAAGTGCAGAATCTTTTGTGATTTCCTGTACCATCTTTAAATTAATAATATAACTACGATGGCACATCGCAAATGAATCTTCTAAACGTTCCAGTAAATCTGCAAGCTTTTCAGATGTTGAATAAGTCTGTGTAGGAGTCATAATCATTGTTGTTCTTAATTGTCTCTCCATATAGAAGATATCCTTCTGTAAGATGTTATATTCTTCTTTATTCCAGTAAATCTTTAAAGATGCTCTTCTTTGTTTATTTAATGCTTCATTTGCAAGTGATAATGCATGTGGTAAATACTTCTGATAATTCTTCTTAAGAATAAAATAGATATGTTCTGTATCATATACATCACTCACATAATCTTCATACGATGTCATATAAATAATAATTGTATGAGGTGAAAAGACATTAATCTGTTTAGAGAACTTAATACCATTACCATCAGGTAAATCAATATCAATAATCACAATATCATAAGGTTCTTTATCCTTCATTGCCTCTTGAATACTATTGTATAAATCAGTTCCTTTATAAAAAGAATCAATTGTATGCTTAGGCAAAGAAATTGTTTCTAAAAAGGATAATATCTGATTATGTTGTATTTCATTATCCTCACATAAACCAATCTTAAGCATATTGTTACCTCCTATACTTTCAACATAACAAGTGATGTAAATGTATCACCATTATCAATCCATTGGACTGATCCATCATGCTTATTCGCAATATCTGTAATAATAGATAAACCATAACCATGATGTACTTTATCTTCTTTAGTTGTTTCTCCTGTAAACTTCTTCTCTTGTTTTGAATTCACCATCTTAATATGTAAATACCCCATATGATCACTTATGGTCAATGTTAATGAAGAATCGGAACATCCAAGACACGCTTCAATACCATTATCTAACAAATTAAAGAGGACTGCAGATAAATCTGTATCAAATCTATTCGCATATTCAGTCACTACATGATAATGAACATCAATACCTTGTTTATTCGCATATTCTTTCTTTGATTGTAGAATCGCATTCATTAAGGAATCAGAACAAATAGGATGCATTCTCACAGATTCAAAATGATCAGATAATTGCATAAGTGTTTCTTTTGCTTGGTCTATATCATTGTTTTCCAACATTCCACTTACAGCCTTTAAGGCCTTTTTAATTTCATCTTGGAACTCTTCTGCATTCTCTTTCATTTCTTTTAACTCTGTTTCCTGTTTCTTTCTAAGTTCCTGATTTTTCATCATTGTATCAATCTTGATATTCTGTTCAGTTAAGTCAAAGATCTTTTTAATAGTATTGTACACTGATACAACAACATTCATTAATGTGATAAACATAAGGAACTGAAATAAACTAATAAAAGAATTTGATTCTGGTGAAGAAATGCTCATTTTACTTAAAAGGCCAAAGAAACAAGAAAAGATCATACATAAAAAGGTCATTTTATAAGACTTCATTGTTTCTCCTCCTCAATAATATTACGAATATATTCTTTAGCTTCTTCATTTTTAGAAGATTCAATTAAATGAGCCAATGATAATAAGTGATTCGCAATATCATGATTCCAATGACGTATCTCAATATATTGCGCTTCTGTTTCTTTATAAGATGTTAATTGAGATTCTACAAGTTCTACCTGCTGTTTTTTCAAGGCAATATCATGAGTGGACTCAGAAATCTCTTTAAATAGTCGTTTTATTAAAATAATCAAGAAAATCGTTGCAACCATACTAATTAGAACAAGGAATAAAGAAAATTTTATAGCAGATGGTAACGCAAATAGATTATTAATAAGGATCACTGCCACAAAATAGAAACATGCTCTTAAAACTAATCCTGATTTTAAAACAGTAAAGGAGTTCTTAAGAAGAGAAGCAGCTTTTACTGTGAGTAACAAGACGAATGATCCAGTCAATAATGAGAATATACTAATAAGTATATATTGATTGTTTGTCTTAAATAATACAGGAATCATATTAATATGTGGAAATAGTGGACTGATTGCAACAAAAACAATCGCAAAAATTATTTCTGAAGTTACTGTAAAGGTAAGTGACATAAATGTAAGCGTTAATTTATGTTTCATATCTCCTTCATAGAATAGTGAAGGAAGAAACATAAAGATGTATAATAGATAAGTAGCTAGATATAAATGTTTCTGTAGTAATAGATAAAGTACTACAAAGAGAATATGAAGTATGATACCAACAAGTAGAATATGATCTGTTTTTGGTTTTAATAGCTGATAATATAAGTACTGGGCGCTAGTTAGTACATATAGCATATAAAGTATAAATATAATAAATGATTGCATATGAGCCTCCTACGCTCTATTATAGATGGGAAAATCATGAAAGTAGCTCATAATGCATAAAACAACATAAATTTAGCGTGGAATGCATAAAATGTGATATAAAGTGTAATTATTACATTTATTTTATTTGAAAAGTAGATGAATGTGAGGTGAGAGTTATGGATATTAAAGGGATGTATGAAGAGGGAAGATATAAAGAACTTATAGAACGTTATGCGGATAGTATTGATTCGTTAGATGAAGAATCAAAAAGATATGTCTTATCATCAATAGATATAGTAGGTCAAGCAACAAAACAATTTTTTGATCTTCAAGATAAATACATTCAATGTCAACAATCTGGAAATATGAATGATGCATCTTATTTAAAATTATTGGAAGATTTAAGCAGGAATGCATTTATTTTGAATCAACAAGATTTATGTATTGGTGCTTTAAAAGATATTTATGAATTTTATAAGAATAAATTTTCTGAAAATGATTCTCAAACATTGAATGCTTTATATCGACTTATAATGATGTTTGTGAAATTTCAACGATATGGTGAAACACTTGATCTTTTAAAAAAATACTACCATATACAAAAATCTTTATATGGAATAAATGATTCAACATGTGATGCATTAGAGTGTATTACTGCTATTTATGAAAATAAAGGAGATATAATCCATTGTCGTGAATACAATAAATACTTATATGAAGATGCATTATTCATAGATGGATTTGGCAGTGAAAGAGCACTTAGGGCTCTCTATCAGGCAGCAGTTTGTTCCTATAATTTAGGAGATTATGAACAGGGCTTATTACAGGCACAGCAGTGTTTTTCAATGCAGAAAAAGAAATTCACATTATTTCATGATGATACATTAAGGACATATTATTTGATTGCCTCTTCTTATTATAAACTTGAAAAATATCAGGAAAGTTATGAAACAGCTTATCAATGTCTAGAAATAAGAGAGGAAATGTCTGGTAAATATGATGATGAAACTATAAAGATAAAAGAATTATTGACTGATCTTTACGAACAATTTGAAGAATATGAGAAAGCTTTGGATTTATATGAAGATATTCGACTGTATTATAAATCAAAGAATGACCGTATAGGATTGATTTATATTTTATCATCTATGAGAATTCTTTATTATAAATTACATGATTTAAAGAATATTCGAGAACTAGATTTAGAAATATATGATTCTTATTTGAGCCTATATATGTTTAGATCCTCTGATGAAATAGAACGAACTGATTTATTGGAAGAATTAATTTTTAGTAGTTCAGAGGCTGAGAAGTATACTGAATTTTTCAAATATTGTAAACAATACCTGGAGGAAATATATAACAATGATCGTGAAATGACTACAAGAACACTTGATGTACTATATGAAATGGGAGATGTACATAATTGTTTGAACCAGATAGAAGAGAGCTTTAATGCTTATGTAATGTGTTTTAAGGCAAGAATGAAAATATTAGGAGAAAATCATCCATATACAATAGAAGCTTTAAATAAAGTCATTGAAACGTGTTTGGATCAAGATAAAAAACTCTATTATGTACGTTTAAATGCAGAAATTCATAAAAAAAATGATGATGAAGAATATCTTGAATCCCTTTATCTTTTGTTAGAACTTGAAAATAACGATAAGTTTTTACAACTTCATAATCAAATCAGTTCTTTACTACAAACAAGAAAACCAAAAGAAAGAATACAGGGCTATTTGGAACTTGCATCAGCTCTAATACATAGGACAACAACATATAATACCGAATTTTTTAAATTGATTATGAAAGATGTTGATTCTTATTTAAATGCGTTTTACGAATCTTTCATTGATGATATCTTGAGTGATCAAACACCACAGATGAATGATTCATTCGTAGAAGTATTTTATAAAATAATAGTTATAGCGCTTCAATCAGGCTTTGATGTATATGATATGCTTATAAAAACAAAAACTCTCTTATTGAATCTAGAAAGATGTTATTCTTCTATCAAGAAGGATGAGGCTTATCAGGCTGTTTTTAAAGAATATAAACTTTATAAGGAAAAGATGGTTCATTCACATGGAACACAGGAGAAGGGGTTACAGAGAAAACTTCAAAGATTAGAAGAAAAGAGAAAGGAACTACTTCTTCCACATTTGACTATTCTTGAAAAGGATATTCATTATAAGAATCTTCAGGCAGTACTTCAAGAAGGTGAATATCTATTTGACTGTTATTGTGTAGAGGATAGAATGACTTTGATTCTTTTGAAAAATGATGGTATGTCGATAAAAAACTTTAAATCTAGCCAGTTAGAAAGTGTACTTAAACAAAATCAAAAATTATGGAAAAGCATGGAACACCTCTATATCTGTCCTGATGGAGACCTATATAATATTTCTTTCGCAAGATATATCAATACAGAAATCAGTTATCTCTCTTCACCACAAGATCTATTAGAAGATTATGATGACGCAAGTGATGATGATTTAGATATTGTATCTGTTATTTATCCTGATTATTATGATGAATCTTCTGAAAGTAGAGGACAAAAAGGTGTTCTTTATGGTAGCTATATTGAAGGCATGTATATTAATCAATTATTTGAAGATAGTACACTCTTATCACGTGAAGATGCCAATCATGATAACTTCTTAGATATTATCAGTCCTAAAATTCTTCATATTAGTACACATGGTGAATATGTTGATTCAGATCAGTTAATGGAAAATGGTCGTTTATGCTTATCAGGGTATAATAAAACAGATTCAGGTTATGTCACTGCTGCAGAAATACAAGACATGGACTTAACAGATACAGAACTTGTTGTCTTAAGTGCTTGTCAAACAGGACAAGGTAAGAGTATAGGAGGAGAAGGCGTCTATGGTATAAGACGTGCTTTCGAACTTGCAGGAGCACATACACTCTTACTTACTATAGAAGAAATAGATGACTACAATGCAGCACTATTCATGAAGATCTTCTATCAGTACTATAAGAAGTCTAGAAATGCGATGCAGTCTTACCAGGATACTCAATCTTATTTATCAGACTATCAGAATGGTATAAAAGAACTCATACAGTTCAAAGAAGACTTTAAGTATTATCTTAAAGAAGAAATACATCCAACGACTCTAAAGATGAAACTCATACAATTAGACAATAGAATAAAAGAATGCATGACACAGAAAAAGATGTTGAAAACTGTGCATGGACATTATGAAGAAGAAGACTGGAAAGGCTTCATCATCCAAGGGAAGGTACATATTTAATTATATGTATCTTTTTATTTTGTTCAAAAAGAGGGAAAAATATTACTCCATACATTATAGGGTGAAAGGAGTTGATATTCTATGTTTGTTAGAAGTCAAGATTATAGTGTGAATATTAGCTTTAAGAAATCAAAGGTTTCTATTCCTGCAATTTATAAAAATTCGAGATTAGATATTCCCTTTGATATCAATACGCTAGAGTCACATCTTGCTATATTTGGCGGTACACGTAGTGGTAAAACCACATTTATTAAAAATCTAGTAACACGTTTAAGACATGTACATCCTGATGATTTATATATCTTATTGAATGTAAAGGATGACTACAATGACTTACTCCAATCAAATGATGCATTATTCTCTATTAAGAATCCTACATTTCATTGGAGTATTCTCAAGGAGGCTTATGATTCTCCTTATCCAGAAGACGCACTCAATGAAATCACTATGGAACTTTTTCATGAAGAACTCACAAAATCACACAACAAGTTCTTTCCTGAAACAGCTCAGAAAGTACTCTATGGGCTTCTTCTCTTCCAGTTAAGAAACAATTGTATTGCAGACAATAAAACACTCGCAAACTGGATCAGAAGCTTAAGTCTTATTGATATCAAGAATATTCTACAAAACGTAGGTTTAGGCTATGTTGCTGAAACATACCTTTATGCTGGACAAACAAAAATGAATGGTCAGAGCGGTGCAATTCTTTCTACCATGCATTTGATTCTGGATTATTACTTTGTACAGGACAGTGCAGTATTGATGTTGTTGAACGTCACTTTAAATGTAAATTGATTCTTCAAATTATTTGAATCATATTCTCCCACCATAATTAAATTCTTCACTCTATTTGATATACAATCTTCACTTTATATGTAAAGAACGCAT
>Ga0129313_1000799_pt1 | contig 23052 bp, 23 predicted proteins | sample O1105metagenome_FD_94436 | JGI IMG/M metagenome (GOLD analysis project Ga0129313, IMG submission 94436) | Orangutan group fecal microbial communities from fecal samples from Wisconsin, USA - O1105 metagenome | ecosystem: Host-associated > Mammals > Digestive system > Large intestine > Fecal...
GTTATTTCACTGTTTAATTATCAAGGTTCTTTTTGTTCCGTTGTCACACGCAACTTTGACATCATACCATCTTGGGCTGCGTTTGTCAACTGCTTTTTTCATTTTTTTACACCGCTGGATTTCTGCGGTGGACTTTTATATTATCATTTAAAATATAACCTGTCAACACCTTTTCTATTCTATTTTTTACCATGTTTTTACACAGATCTTGTGCAAATAAATAGATGTTGAGGTTTTGGTTTTCACTTACCCCAACATCTTCCATTTTCTCTATAAAAATAATGTAATAATATATAGGAGAATATTATTTTCATATAAGACCGTTAAAAATCTGCTTTCCTGTATCATAGATAACAGCATTTCTCCCCAACCCACATTTTGGAACAGGGTAAGCAAATAAAAGAAAAGCCATATGATGATAAGCCCCTGTAACAGCCCTGCAGCAACCCCCAGCGTTTTATTTACGCCTTTCAATATCGGTATCTTAGATACGATATCCAACATATCCTGTAAAAAATGCATGAGAATGGCACATATAATCAAAGCTGCAAAGAATGCAATTCCATAATTGATGAAATCTGCCATTTCTCTTGCCATCTCTTCATAAATCCCGCTTTTTTCTAAAGTGTAATCTGCACCTTTTTGGATTTTTCCGATTAAACTTTCCTCTATATGCTCCGGCAGCGTAATTCCGTAATTTTCTAATGCGGTTTCTTTTTCTTCACTTTCCTGAGCAATTTTCTCCTGCATCCGCTCTTTGACTTTTTCTTCACACTTTATCTGAATCTTTTGATATATCTGTGTGTTCTCTTTTAATACATTACTGATATACGGTGTTGCCCATGTCACGAATGCAATGGTTATAATAAGAGAAAACAGAGAGAATAAAACCCGCAGCAAACCTTTCTGGTATCCCCGGATGGTATATGCCGCCAATATAACCAAAACAATTATTAATAACCAATTCATCTATCTGTTCCTTCTTTTATTTTAGTTTTACTTTGTCTGTTTCTCCCTCTACAATAAACAGATACCTGCTGGATGTACTTCCCGGGAGAATTTTATAAATGGATTTATCCCATGTCTCATGATATTTCTCAACGCCCCGCAGGGTATAAATCGTACATTCATCATCATTCAACAGACATATTTCATGATTACTCAGAAATTCTGCCTTCCGGTATGTGGTAGAGAAGGCTTTTTCCTTTACCAGATTTCCACTGCTGTCATAGATTTTCATGCTGTATACTTCTGATTTCTCTTCATCTTTTCCACCGTCATTATCTAAAATCATACCGATATATTTATCATCATAAAAGAGTGTTCTAAGCTGGCTTTTATATTCTATCTCTTTTTTTACTTCCGGTTTTTGAGAACAATTGAAAACAATCAGCTTTTTATCCCCTGCTGCAATCATTTTATTATTGCTGACAAAATCAATTTGCGGAATAATCATATCGGAATAGGAACTGGTACCCACAACATTGTTAATCTTTTTTTGTCCCGAAGAACCAAAATTATAAAAGGACAGGGTACATTTTACGTTTCCGTCCTTTACGTCTAAAAAGGATACCGCCAGCTTTTCTCCGTCTTTGGATAAAGCAATGTCCAAAGGATACCCCGTTTTGTCTGCATAGGTTTTTCCGTCTGCCAGTTCTTTTCCTGTTTTGTCATAAAGCTTTAGATAACCCACTCCGTCTTCTTCCATCAATACGGCTACCGTTCCCTGATCTGCAATCTTAACCTGAAGAATCGGCTTTGTGGTTTCTATTTTTCCACAACATCCGCTTTGATTTAATATGTAAATCAAATTTCCTTTTTTATCACCAATCACCACATATTTTCCCGAAGTGTTCACAATGGGATTTAACATCTCATAGGTCTGGTTCCAGATAAGGTTATTGGAAGTATCTGTATAAAAAGCTCCATCGTTGCTGTATTTTAAAATATTCCCATTAAACTCCAAAAAGGTGGTAGCCGCTGTATCAGGACGTTCCAGACTGGATTTTACCACATGACTGTCATAAGTCCACACTTGAGAGCAGATATATATAATCAGCCATAAAACAAATACAATCCCTGCTACCGTCCCCACTCTTTTAATAATGGTAAGACGATGCTCTCGGATTTTCTGTTCCAATTCTTCCATATTCATGGATACCGTTTGAAGTTTTGGTCTATTTGTTGCTGCCATATTTGTCACGTTCCCCTTTTCTATACTACCAATCATATCATATATCGGTTTTCATGACACTAATTTTCTTTTACGGCAGAAGTAATTTTTGTCCGATGATAATGTTATCGGCATTCTCAATGTTATTTATTTCTTTGATTTTTGCTACTCTGGATGTGTTTCCGTATATCTTTGTGCTAATGCTTTCTAAGGAATCTCCGCTCTGTACCACATAATAGCCCTGTGCCAGAATCTGCTCTGCCTCAGTAGGTGCCGCCTGCTGTGTTTCTGCCGGCTGGGCATTTGTCTGCTGCGAAGCTTCCTCCTTTTGCTCCTGTGGCTGCTGGGAGGATGTCGGTACGCTTTCTTCCAATGGTTCCACATCTCCGTCTACGGTGGTTACCACAAGCTCTTCGTCATCTTTTTTACTGTCCTGCTCCGTAAAGTTACCTGCTATCAAGGATACGGCTTCCTGAAGCTGCTCCATTTTTTCGTAGCTTCCGATACTGTTCACACCTATCACTAATGTACTGAGCACCAGCAGGGCACACGCCGCATATCCCAATTTGCTGAAATGCTTTTTTGTTCCTTCTTCCTCTATTTTTAATTTTTTCCGATAGCTTTTTGCCGCTTCATCAAAAAATACTTCTGTAACTTCCGATGGATTCTTTTTCTCGCGGTACTGCACCATATATTCCTGCATTTTTGGATTTTGCTCATAAAATATGTAGTAACCTTCTTTTCTTCTGAGGTTTCCCTTTTCATAAACATAAAAGTTTTCTTCTCTCTCCACCTCATCTAACAACAGAAGCAATGTGTGTTCTTCTGGAAAATTACTTTTATGCAGCCGTTCTATTTCTGTGGTCAGTCTCGGTGGCATTCCTCCCATTTCCATACTCCAACCCAAAATCTGAAGAGATTTATCCGGGTCTTCATCATCAAAATAGTTCTTCATATCTTTGTAGATACTGCCCCATATTTCTCCTGTGAACTGCGGCAACCCTTTTTCAAAGGAAATATTTTCTACGCATAGACTTCCTTTTACAAAATAGTAACGGACTCCTTCGTATTCCTCCTGCCTGCCCACCAGAATCCCGACTTTCATTCCGTCGTTTCTTTTTTCCTGACTGCTGGGATGCAAAAAGGTGTATACAAAATCTTCCACGTAAATTCTGTGGTCGCCGTTAGGGCTTCCGATTTGTCTTAGGTTTCTCGGTAAGGTTATCTTCTGCTTTTTTTCTTCCTGGATAATTTCTATCATGGTTACCCCCTTTGCCTGTGGCAGTAATTTTAAGGCTATCATAGCATATTCTTATTTCAGTTTTTGACGGCTTATGTCAGGGGTTCAAATTTTCTTTTGACACAGGCATACAAAAAAACCGTTCCTTTGACAGAACGGTTTTTCTCTGGTTTTCTTTTTTCTGTTATTTTGTAAATGCTTTCACCTTTTTGTAGATGCTTTCTGCGTCCAGTCCGTATTTCTTAATCAGCTCTACTGCCGGACCTGATTCGCCAAATACATCGTTAATTCCAATTTTCATCATCTGTGTCGGTGCTTTTTCCACCAAAACATCTGCAACAGCACTTCCCAGACCACCGATAATAGAGTGTTCCTCTACTGTTACGACTTTTCCGGTCTTCTTGGCTGAGGAAGCTACCAGTTCTTCATCGATTGGTTTGATGGTATGGATGTTAATGACTTCCGCATCAATTCCATCTGCCTCTAACATTTTTGCCGCTTCTATGGTTTCGTATACACAAAGTCCTGTGGTAAAGATACTTACGTCTTTTCCCTCTCTTAACACAACACCTTTTCCCATCTCGAACTGATAGGTTTCTTCATCATTAAAGGTTGGTACTGCCAACCGTCCAAAACGAAGGTATACCGGTCCTTCATATTCAAATGCTGCTTTGACTGCTGCCTTTGCCTCTACATAGTCACAAGGATTGATAACTACCATTCCCGGAATGGTCCGCATTAAGGCAATGTCCTCGTTACACTGATGAGTCGCTCCGTCCTCGCCTACAGAAATTCCTGCGTGGCTGGCTCCGATTTTTACATTCATATGAGGATAACCGATGGAGTTACGCACCTGCTCATAGGCACGTCCCGCCGCAAACATTGCAAAGGAACTCATAAACGGCACTTTTCCACAGGTAGCCAGTCCCGCTGCGATTCCTGCCATATTTGCCTCTGCGATTCCACAGTCAATATGACGCTCCGGGTACACATCACGGAATTTTTTGGTGTAGGTGGCTGCCGCTAAATCTGCATCCAATACCACCAGATTTTCATGCTCTTTTCCCAGCTCTAACAATGCATCTGCATAGCCCACTCTGGTTGCAACTTTCTTTACTTCTGACATAATGCTTCACCTGCTTTCTCCAAATCTTCCATTGCCACTGCAAACTGCTCGTCATTAGGTGCTGCACCATGCCAATTTGCCGCATTCTCCATAAAGGATACGCCTTTTCCTTTTACGGTTTTTGCAATAATTGCCGTCGGCATGCCCTTGGTTTCCCTTGCTTCCTTGAATGCCCGATCTATCTCTTCAAAATCATTTCCATCTATGGTAATGGTATGGAAGTGAAATGCTTCAAACTTTTTATCAATAGGACTTGGATCACAAACCTCTGCCACCGGACCGTCAATCTGAAGACCGTTGAAGTCCACAATAACCACCAAGTTGTCCAACTTACGGAAACCTGCCATCATGGCTGCCTCCCAAATCTGTCCCTCCTGAATCTCGCCATCTCCACAGAGAGCATAGACACGGTAATCCTTCTTGTCCATTTTTCCGGCAATTGCCATTCCCACTGCCGTCGACAGGCCCTGTCCTAAAGAACCACTGGACATATCTACGCCCGGTGTACCTTTCATGTCAGGATGTCCCTGAAGATAAGAACCCACATGACGAAGGGTGGTCAAATCCTCTACCGGGAAAAATCCTCTATGTGCCAATGTAGCATACAGTCCCGGTGCAACATGACCCTTAGATAATACAAAACGATCTCTGTCTTCCATCTTCGGATTCTTTGGATCTACGTTCATTTCCTCAAAGTAAAGATAAGTAAAAATATCTGCCGCTGACAGTGAACCGCCCGGATGACCGGATTTTGCACTGTGAACAGAAGCAATGATACCTTTACGTATTTCGTTTGCCTGTTTCTGCAATTCTAGTGTGTTCATTTTTTCTCCTCTTCCTTTTCCCTGCATAGGCTCCCTCCGGGGAATACCATTCGGCAGGTATAATGTCTAATCATATTATAACTCTACTCTGCCCTCCAATGCTCGAAGTAAAGTAACCTCATCAATATATTCTAAATCTCCTCCTACCGGGACACCGCTGGCAATTCTGGAAACCTTAATCCCTGTGGGTTTTATCAGTTTACTGATATACATAGCGGTTGTCTCGCCTTCCAAACTGGAATTCGTTGCTATTATAACCTCTTCTACCTCTTCTTGCAACCTTTGCATTAATTCCTTTAACCGGATATCTCCCGGTCCAATTCCCAGCATTGGTGAAATTGCCCCGTGAAGTACGTGATATACTCCCTCGTATTTTCCTGTTTTTTCATATGCCGCCAAATCTCTGGTGTTCTCCACCACCATAATCTGCTTATCGTCCCTTTTGGGATTGCTGCAAATCGGGCAAATCTCCTGATCGGTCAGCGTAAAGCATTTTTTACAGTAACGGACATTCTTTTTTGCTTCTAATATAGAAGAAGATAATTCTTCCACATTCTCCAGCGGCATATTTAAAATGTGAAAAGCCAGTCTCTGTGCAGACTTTGCTCCGATTCCCGGAAGACCGGAAAGCTGCTCTATTAACTTACTAATCTGACTGCTGTAATAATCCATGACTTCTCCTTTTGTTCAGAAAAGTTTTGCGAATCTTCGCTGTATGTAACAACATAAAATCGGGGTTTGCCTCTGCAAACCCTAATCATTTAAAACGGAAATCCTCCGCCCATTCCTCCCAGTCCTCCGGTGATTTTGGACATGGACTGTGTGGACATTTCTTCGATTTCACGGAAAGCTTCGTTGGTGGCTGCCATAATTAAATCCTCCAGCATTTCCACATCATCCGGATCCACCGCCTCCGGATCAATCTTCACCTTGGTAACCTCACGTTTTCCCGATACGGTAACCTCTACCACTCCGCCGCCGGCAGATGCAGTTGCTTCTTTTTCCTGAAGCTCTTTGGTCGCTTCCTCCATCTGTCTTTGCATTTTCTGTGCCTGCTTCATAAGGTTATTCATGTTTCCCGGCATTCCTCCCGGAAATCCGCCTTTTTTTGCCATTTCCTTTTCCTCCTGTTTTTATTCATCTTCTATTGTAATATCCATATGGATGACATCTGCCAAATCCACATAACTTTCCTCGAATGGACGATTGGTTTCATTTTTCTGTATCCGAAGTTCCACCCGGCTTCCTATCCGCTCTGTGATAGCATTCTCCAGTTCTGCCTTCCGTTCTTCTTCATTCAGCAAGCCTGCTGCCACCTCATCCTCCAAAACGATCAGAAGTACATTGTCTCCTCCCAAACTCAGATGAGCGGTTTTCAGATAGTTCTTTGTCAGCCCCGGCAGTTCCATCAAAATCTTATTCCAATTCTTTACTACCTGCTGCACTTCCTCCGGTATGGCTTTGGGATACTCTTTTTTCTGTATCTGCTCTGTCTGCTGTGCCGGTACCTCATTTATCTGTTGCGGCATAGGTGCCGCCATAGGTATTCCCTGCTCCAGCTTTTTTTCCAGATGGCTGAGTCTATCCAGAATCGAAGTTTCATCCTTTTCCATTTCTGGTTTACATAATTTTATAATCGCTATTTCAATTAACACACGTTTTTGACTGGCATACTTCACCTGATTGGACAGTTCCGAAAAGATACGGATGTAACGCATCAGTATTTCCGGTGCTATCATCTGTGCCTCTTCTTTTAATAAAGCCAGATTTTCCGAAGACATATCCAAGACATCTTCCATATCCTCGGAACTTTGTACCAGCAATAAATTCCGAAGATACCATGTAAAATCTGTCACAAACTGTCCCAATTCCCGGCCCTGTATGATGATGTCTTCCAGACTTCCCATCGCTCCCACAAGGTTTTGGTCCAATACCTGCCGAAGTAATTTGCTGAATACTTCCGTATCTACGGCTCCTAATACTTCCAGCACATGGTCATAGGTAAGAGTTTCTCCCAGATAGAAGGCAATGCATTGATCCAGCAGACTCAAGGCATCCCGCATGGAGCCGTCAGCTGCCTTGGCAATATAACGGATTGCCTTTTCCTCCACCTCTACCTGCTCTTCTTCCATAAGCTCTGTCAGCCGTGCCGCTATAGTATCTATGGAAATCCTGTGAAAGTCATACCTCTGACATCTGGACAAAATGGTAATCGGTATCTTATGCACCTCTGTGGTCGCCAGAATAAATATAACATAGGACGGCGGTTCTTCCAAGGTTTTTAATAAAGCATTAAATGCTCCTATGGATAGCATATGCACTTCATCTATAATGTAAACTTTATATTTTCCTTCCGTAGGAGCGTATTCCACCTCTTCCCGAATCTGACGGATGTTTTCCACACCATTGTTGGATGCCGCATCAATTTCTATGACATTCATAGAATTGCCTGCCGCTATAGCACGACAGGCTTCACAGGTTCCGCAAGGACTTCCGTCCACCGGATGCTGACAGTTCACTGCTTTTGCAAAAATTTTGGCAATGGTGGTTTTTCCGGTGCCTCTGGTTCCGCAAAAGAGATATGCATGTCCGATTCTATCCGCTTTTATTTGATTTTTCAGTGTTGTAACGATATGTTCCTGTCCTTTGACATCTTCAAATTCCTGTGGACGGAACTTTCGGTATAGTGCCGTATAAGACATCTCTTATCCCGTTCCTTTATTTAATCTCCAAAGCTGATTCCCATGCTTTTTGCTTCTTTAATCATCTGGCAATCCGGATCTACTACTTTCAGTTTCCCTGCAACCTCTCCCAACGGTACACGCTTTGTCTTGCCATTAACCATTGCAATCATATTGCCGTAGTCATTGTCCATAATTGCCTGTGCTGCTGCCGCACCCAGTCTGCTACAAAGTACACGGTCATACGGACACGGACTTCCACCTCTTTGGGTATGACCCGGAACCACTACCCGCACCTCTGCCCCGGTTTTCTTTTCAATCTCATCTGCTATCTCATAGGAAACAGATGGGAATTTATAATTTTTCAGTTTCTCTTTGTATTCTTTCTTGCTGAGCTTTGCATCTGCTTTGGAAATGGCTCCCTCTGCAACTGCCAGAATGGTAAAGCCCTTTCCTGCCCGGCTCCGTTTGTCGATAGCTTCTATTATCTTATCAATATCATATGGTATTTCCGGCAACAGAATAATATCTGCACCGCTGGCAACTCCTGCATAGAGGGTCAGCCAACCCACCTTATGTCCCATAACCTCTACAATGAAAATCCGGTTGTGAGAAGCTGCGGTGGTATGAATACAGTCAATGGCATCCGTTGCAATGTTGATGGCACTCTGGAAACCAAAGGTCACATCTGTTCCATAAATATCATTGTCGATGGTTTTTGGCAGATGGATTACATTCAAGCCTTCTTCCCGAAGAAGATTTGCTGTTTTCTGTGTTCCGTTGCCACCTAATATTACAAGACAGTCCAAATTCAATTTGTAATAGGTCTGTTTCATGGCTTCCACTTTGTCCAGACCGTTCTCGTCCGGCACCCGCATCTGTTTAAACGGCTGTCTGGAAGAACCCAGTATCGTTCCGCCTTTTGTGAGGATTCCTGAAAAATCTGCTGCAGTAAGCAGACGGTAATTTCCGTAGATTAATCCTTTATATCCATCAAAAAAGCCGTATACTTCCAACTCGTTACAACTCTCGCTCAATCCTTTTACCACGCCTCGCATAGCGGCATTCAAAGCCTGACAGTCTCCGCCACTTGTTAACATGCCTATTCTTTTCATGGACTACATCCCTTTCTTCTCTGATTTCGTCTAATTAGTATGTACAATCATAGTCATTATAATATATTTTTTTCTTCATAACAATACTTCCATAGTTGCATTGAAAAAAAAATATGATATAATTTATGGGTCTGGAGACGTATCGAAGTGGTCATAACGGGGCTGACTCGAAATCAGTTAGCCGGGCAACCGGCACGCGGGTTCGAATCCCGCCGTCTCCGTTCACAGAAAACCCCAGTATTTATCGGGAATGCCGATATTTACTGGGGTTTTGGGTTTCGTTACCTATGCTATTCTTTTTTCACATATTCTTCCAAAAATTCCTGATACGGACAAGGTCTTCCGAAATAGAATCCTTGAATATAGTCGGGTCCCAGATTACGGATTTTCTGAAGCTCTTCTATGGTTTCGATTCCTTCCACACAAAGCTTCAAATCCACACTGTGGGTCATCTCTACAATATAGTTCAACAAACGGTATTCATACTCATTATTCAATGCCCGTACTGTAAAGGATCGGTCTATCTTGATAATATTCGGATTCAGTTCGTATAGATAATGGAAATTGGAATAACCCGTTCCAAAATCGTCAATCGCCAACTCCAAGCCTTCTTCTTTTACATTGTTCCAGAACTTGGTGCAACTTCCGCTGGATTCTAAAAATCCACTTTCTGTCAGCTCCAGAATGATATCCGACGGTGTCAGTTCATACTCGTCTAACGCTTCCAAAATCTCACTTAAAATGTGACTTTTGGCAATCTGGATATAGGACAAATTAATAGACACTTTAAAATTCGGCAAATGATTTTTTATCTCTTTACAACGTGACAACGCTTGCCGAATAACCCATCTTCCCACCGGAATAATCAAACCTGTCTCTTCCAGCAAAGGAATGAACTCTGCCGGTGAGATTCTCCCGGTCTCCGGGGAGTCAAAACGAAGTAACGCCTCTGCATTCTCCACACGGTCGGATTCTCCATCCACAATCGGCTGTAAATAAATCTCAAAGCCTTCAAAATCATTGTAAACCGCATTTCTCAGAATCTGTATCAATTCTTTTTTCTTCAAATATGTCTCATAATCTTCCTGTCGATAGGTGTATGCTCTGCTTTTTCCCTTTCGTTTTGCTTCATTCAGAGCAAACTCTGTCAGCTTCATCACATTGGAAAAATTCGCCTGTTCTAAGCTGTCACTCATCAGTAATCCTGCAGAAATCGTATAAACCGCTTCATAATGGTTCTCTTCAATGAATTCATCTAACTTTGCACGGATTTTCCGGTAAATATCATAGGCATCTTCTCTGGTTCCACCCAGAAAATCTATAATAATAAACTCATCTGCCACCAGCTTGTAGAGGTTCTGCCCCGGATAAATACACTCAGCGATACAATGTGCGGTTCTCTGCAAAATCATATCTCCGTATTCCATTCCCCAGTTCTCATTGATGTCTTTAAAATCATCAATTCCCAGTCGCAACATAAATCCCTGCGGAAATCCGTTGGTGTGTTTCTTTAACAGATTCCTTAAGCTTGTCTCACCCAATAAACCACTGATGTTATCTGCTTTTTGCTTTGCTCCGATTTCATTGATACAGCCCAGCATCACATATGGTTTTCCCTCTGCATCCATCAGTGAACGCCCTCTGCAATTAATCCAAATCGGTTGTTTCTCCCGATCCAGCCACCGATACTGCAAATTGTGGAAGGTTTTTTCGCCCCGTTCCATCTTAGTCAGATCTTCCGTCAGCATCTCAATGTCATCGGGATGTACAAACAGTTCATGGGTCTTTTGTACATCATGGAATTTATGATCCGGCATATTAAATCTCTGCATCGCACTAGGCGAAATTGCATAATAATCATTTTTTAAATCATATACGTAGAGATAATCATCCATACAAGGATTCCATATATCAACCATTGCACATAGCTGCTCTACCGTAATATTTCGAACATCATATTCCATAAAGATTCTCCTATTACCGTACTCCTAATACCTGTTATATCTCCCCATTTTTTCGGGTACTTTTCTATTCTTATTATATTTGATAATTCATGTGTGTGTCAATCAATTTTCCGACTATTTCTTCGTTTTTCCATTATCTGTAAAGATTATTTTTTGCATTTCCATTTTTCGCTCTATTTTATCTGTATTTTTCCGTCAAAAATCGCCTTTGATACTTCAGTGCGGCATAATCTGTGATTTTTTTCTGATAAACCATATCCGACAATCCGCCTACCATACCCACCACTGGTATTCCTTGGATGAATTTCAGATACAAAAGCTCCTCCGAAAGGGCTGTGGCCGTTTTTTCTATCTGCTCTTTTCTGGAAATTCCAAAAGGCTGTCCCTGTTCCATCCAGAGATTCAGTTCCGCATCTTCCGCAAATAAATCCGCTCCATGGGAAACCGCCGTCCGTATCAGTTTCAGAATAAAAATCTGCTCTTCCTCTGTCTCATAAGAAAAACCATAGCTCATGGCTATCTCATAAATGCTTTTCAAAAGCAAAGACAAAAATATGGGGATATCCGGCAATCCCATTCCAAGAACACCCATCCCCACACCTTCGGCGGTGGAAAGTGCCATATTCAGGTTTTTGGTGGCGGCAGCCTGTTTACTGAATGCCTTTAATGACCTACGGTTCTGTTTTACTTCCGCTGTAATTTCATTCATTCGGTAAGTCTGTTGCCGTTTTTCTTTATTATAGGTTTTTTCAATAATTCCCGTTCCTTTTTGAAAAACCATATCAAAAGCTTTTTCAAATCCTTTTTGCAAGGTATTATTTAATTTCTGCGGGACATACTGTTCCACCTTCTTCTGCCATCCCATAATCCTTACTTCGCGGTTTTTGTCTAAAAAGGCCTTTTCCGCTTTTCTCAATTTTTTCCATTCTTTTTCAACGACTCTCTGCTTCATCTTGCTTTTCCCCCTCCTTCTGTCGGCGTTTCCTCTCCCGCAGTTCCTTGAAAAAACTGCTGAGCATGTGGGAGCACTCTTCCTCCAACACGCCTTTTTGAATTTCTACCTGATGATTAAAGCTGGGAATCTCCAAAAGGTTTAGCACCGAACCGGCACAGCCCGCTTTGGGATTCATGCTTCCGATGACTACTTTATCAATTCTCGCCTGCACAATGGCTCCGGCACACATCTGGCAAGGCTCTAAAGTTACATACATCGTACAGCCTTCCAGCCTCCAGTCGCCCAGTTTTTTGCTTGCCTTTTTGATGGCAGTCATTTCCGCATGGGCAATGGTATTCTTATCCGTATTCCTCCGGTTGTAACCTCTGGCGATAATTTTATCCTGATATACAATCACGCAGCCAATCGGAACCTCCTCCAAAGCATATGCTTTTCTGGCTTCCCGAATCGCTGCGTGCATATATTTTTCTTCTTTATTGCTTGTCCTGCTCATACTCTGTATCTTCTTTCGTCGTTTTCTTCCTCATAGAAAATATACTGTGTTCATGTTCCCTTTCCTCCGGAATCCGGATATACTTTCTGATTCCAAACAAAATGGCAATGCTGAGAATAGATACAAAATCTTCAAAAGCATTGGTATCTCCTATAATCATATGACGTGATACCAAGAAAATCAAGACCTCCAACACAGTATCCGCATCTGGCTGACAAAGCATTTTTAAAAATTCTATACTGATAACAATTTCAAAGATAGCGTCCAAAAAGATGTAAAAGGATCCTGTCTCACCTCTGTTGCCCCAAAAGGTCAAAATCTCCGGCTTCAATCCTAAAATAGAAATAACAATCCCTACCACTACCACAACTGCCATAAACAATTCCATATAGTTACACAGTTCATATAAAAACGCTCTTAATCTTTTTGACATAATCCCTCCTAAATTGTATGCAACAATACAAAACCGAGCATTCTGCTTTGAATCCAGATGACAAACGTTACCTTGGCAGTTAACTCAGTCCAGGCACCCTCACGGCACACGAAAGGTTCTACTTAGTGCTGCTTCATTCCTGACCTGACACGGTTCATAGATTTCCGTTGCGTAAGACCCAAACGTCATCGCCACTTACCAAGGGCTGCTTTACCATCAAAGACCCGGGGCAGAATATCACTCTAGCTATAGCGGATTGCTAGTACAGGGTACCGCTACCACCCCAGCTGCTCGGAAACATAAGTATACCGAATTTCACCGGTTTTGTCAATTTATTCTTCACTTTCCCTTGCTGGTATGACATAATAGGAATTAGTAATTTAAGAGGTGTTTATGATGGAAATTCATGGATTTCAAAAAACTACATTATTAGACTATCCGGGACACGTGGCTACCACGATTTTTTTTGGTGGTTGCAATTTCCGCTGTCCCTATTGTCACAACGGAGATTTGGTGCTGACCCCTTCTGCCCTTCCTGTAATATCAAAGGAAGAAGTCCTAAAACACCTCCGAAAGCGGCAGGGTATTCTGGACGGGGTCTGCATTACCGGCGGCGAACCAACTTTACAGCCGGATTTGGAAAAACTGATTACGGAAATACGCAGTCTGGGCTATGATATCAAGTTGGATACCAACGGCTCCAAACCGGACGTCCTAAAATCCCTTTGCGAAAAAAAACTCATTGACTATGTGGCAATGGACATCAAGCACACACGGGAAAAATACAACACCGTCTGCCGCTGGGATGCCTTTTCCATAGAAAATATTTCTGAATCTGTGTCCTTTTTACTTCAGGGAAATGTTCCCTATGAATTTCGCACCACGGTTGCCAGAGAGCTTCACTCAAAAGAAGATATTCTTTCCATCGGAGACTGGCTTGCAGGGGCAGATGCCTATTATCTCCAAGCCTATCGTGAATCGGAACAGGTCATTGACCCTGTCTTTTCTTCCTATTCTTATGAAGAATTGACGGAATTTCAGACCCTTCTGAAAACAAAAATTTCAACTGTGGAAATACGGGGGATAGATACATGAATTTTCAATATGAAACGGAACGTTTAATTTTAAAGATATTACCGGAATCCGCCGCCTCGGATGTCCTGTTTTTTCAATTGAAAAACCAAGAGCATTTTGAAGAATTTGATGGGCAGCCTCAAAAAAATTTTTATACCAAACAATATCAGAAAAACCTTTTGTTTTGGAGTTATAATATGGCGGTACGGCAAAAGGCTGTCCGTTTTTGGCTTTTTGAAAAGGAGAATCCCTTTGAAATTATCGGAACGGTAAGTATTCAGCGGATTGAGCGTGGAATTTTTCAATCCTGTACCTTGGGCTACAAACTGGACAAAGACCATCTCCATCAAGGATATATGACCGAAGCCTTGGAGAAGGTGATTTCCATCGTCTTTTCCGAGCTTTCCCTGCATCGGATAGAAGCCTTTGTCCATCCGCAAAATACAGCCTCTATCCGCCTCTTGAACCATCTGAATTTTAAAGAGGAAGGGATTGCTTACGAAAGCGTTTTTGCCAAAGGACAATGGCAGGACTACTTAAGATTTGCCCTTATTTCTGGTCCAGAGTGCCAGCCCAAAGACTAGTTCACTTCCGCTGTGCTGTTCTAATTTTTCCCATTCATAACACCACCAGTCAAAGGGTTTCTTTTCCTCCTTGGGAATCACATTTTTTATTTCGGCAGCCTCCAGCGTGTGTTCTTCTTTGTCTTCTTTTATTTCTTTTTCTAATATTTGAGGTGTTGGCTCCTTCTTGAGAGCTTCAATACGGTTCATATCCAATTCTTCTTCCAGCCATTGACTGGCAAAAACCTCCTGCTCCGTCCGAATATATAATCCCGTAATATCTTTAAAGGAATAATTGCTGTGTCCCATTTTCTTTGTCAGAAAACGTCCCTTATAATTTCCGGTATCCCTTTCAAAATGAATTTCCGCCATAGGAATCGCTATTACTCGCTCCCCTTCCTTTGCCAGAAAACAAATCTGTGCATCTTCCTTTCGGGGAATCTCTTTACGAACCTGAAGCTCCAGACGAATATATTCACCCCGGCAGTCCACCTTTGCAAAACCTGCATTTTTATCTTTTTGATTCTGCCGATAAGAATAAATATAAGTAACAAAATGATTTAAATTCTGCATATTTCCTCCAATCCTATTTCTTCAATCTATGTTATAAGACTATCCTATTTTCAAATCGGGAAAAATATGTTGACATATTGCCTGTTCACAAGCTATATTATTAATATAATTAGTTATCATTACTGTTATTATATTTGGAAAGTTGAGGTTTTTATGAGAAAGTATAGCAGGCAGCGGGAGTCTATCAAAAATTATTTGGCCACCCATTCAAATCATCCTACCGCAGAGACGGTGTATTTATCGATTAAGGAAGAGTACCCAAATATCAGTCTTGGTACGGTTTACCGGAATCTTGCCTTACTGGAAGAAACGGGAGAAATCATAAAAATCTCCACCGGTATCGGTCCTGACCGCTATGATGGCTGTGTGGAGCCTCATTATCATTTCTTTTGCAATGAATGTGGAGCTGTGTACGATTTAAAAATGAAATCCATCGACCATATCAATGTGGTTGCCAATCATGATTTTGACGGAATTATTGAAGGAAGTGTGACTCATTTCTTTGGAAAATGTCCGGAATGTGCGAAAAAAATAAAAATGCCAAAAACCAGTTGACAACCAACTGGTTTTTTGTTATATTAATATCAGTAATAATTACTATTACTAATCAGAGAGGACACCTCTCTCAAAACGGTAATCCTAATACTAGGATTCTTCCTTTTATTATTTAACCTAAACTCCCTACAAAAGGCGGTCTGCAATGCAGCCGCCTTTTTCCCTTTTTTCCTTATTCTGTTTCTATTTCTGATTTGCCGGTTCGATACTGATGGATTTGCCTTTGATTTTTACATTTCGCATGGCTTCCAGTACTTCTCTTCCGTATTCCTTCGGAACTTCCACAAAGGTGTATTTGTCATACATATCTATGGCTCCCACCAGTTTTCCCGACATTCCTGATTCTCCCGCAACGGCTCCTAAGATGTCTCCCGGTTTCACGTTCTGCTTCTTGCCAATATTAATAAACAGACGAACCATTCCCTCTTCGGCTCCCGTATTGTCAAAATCATAGCCTTCAAAAACCGTTCCCTCAGCTCCGCCTATTGCTTCATACAAAAATGCTGCCGCAATATCCATCGCCGTATAGTCATCCGACTCATTGATGTGCTGTTCAATAAAGTCAATGGTCTGCTTTAAATCCTCTTCTTCGATGATGTTTCCGATACGCTCCATTATTTTTTCTGCTTTGATGGATGCCACATCCTCTGTGGATGGGATAGGCTGTGCCAGTATCTTTGTCTTACAGTATCGCTGAATATCTTTTAATTTGTAGACCTCTTTCCCTTTTACAAAGGTAAATGCCCTTCCGGTTCTTCCTGCCCGTCCGGTTCTTCCGATTCGATGCACATAATATTCATCATCCTGTGGAATATCATAGTTAAAAACTGCCTCCACATCATCCACATCGATTCCTCTTGCAGCAACATCCGTTGCCACCAGAATGTCCGTCTTTCCCTTTCGGAAATTGTTCATAACCCGGTCTCTCTGGGACTGTTTCATGTCACCATGAAGACCTTCCGCAAAATAACCTCTTCCCTGCAACTCAGAGGTCAGCTCATCTACCTTCCTTTTGGTATTGCAGAAAACCAATGACAGTTTCGGATCATAGTAATCCAGAAGTCTGGAAAGCACTTCTATTTTATCTTTCCGCTTTACGTCATAATAAAACTGATCAATGCTTGGAACGGTCAGTTCTTTTTTCACTACCTTAATATGAACGGCATCTTTTTGATATTTTTTGGTGATATCCAAAATAGGTTTTGGCATGGTTGCCGAGAATAGTACGGTCTGATGTGGGGATGGAATGTATTCCAAAATCATTTCTATATCTTCCCGGAATCCCATATTCAGCATCTCATCTGCCTCATCTAATACAATGGTGTGTACATGGTCGCAGCGGATGGTCCGTCTGCGGAGATGATCCATAATTCGTCCCGGGGTTCCGATAATAATCTGTGTTCCGCCTTTTAAAGAACGGATTTGCTTGGTGATGTCCTGTCCGCCGTATACCGGCAGCACCTTGATTCCATGCATATATTTTGCCAATGCACGGATTTCATCTGCCACCTGAATCGCCAGTTCTCTGGTGGGGGAGAGAATAATCACTTGGGTCTTTTTGTTGGAAGGGTCTACCTTCTGTAGAATCGGAATTCCAAAAGCTGCTGTCTTTCCGGTTCCTGTCTGTGCCTGCCCAATCACATCCGCACCGGACATAACCACAGGAATTGCCTTGCTCTGTATCGGGGTTGCCTCTTCAAATCCCATTGCTTTAATTCCTCTTAAAATCTGAGGCTGTAATTCCAATTCATCAAATCTAACTGTTTCCATATTTCTCCTTATTCTGTTTTGCTATCAATGCCTCTTTTTCTTCACGGCTCAGCTTTTTAATCGCCGCTTCCCGCTTTAAGGCCTCGCTTTTTGTTTCAAAAATTTCATAGTACACCAGCTTTACCGGTGTACGCCCCCTTGTGTACTTCGCCCCTTTATTTTCATTATGGTCATGAATCCGTTTTTCTAAATGATTGGTCCATCCGGTGTAATAGGTTCCGTCAGAACATTCTAAAATATATGTGTAATTCATGCTATTCTTCTCCGCATCTTCCCACAAGAATGCTGTTTCTGGATTTTTCTTTTACCCGATAGAGCATGGTATCCGCAGAATGCAGGAAATCCCATACTTTGTTTTTACTGTGGGGAATGTCCCAGCAGATTCCCTGTGAAATCGTTACGATAGGAAGTGCTTTGGAATAGAGATGCTCCATATTCTCCTGCATAATATTCTGTTTCAGCTCTTCTGCCATATCTGACACCTGCTGCTGGCTGTAACCCTCGTAAATAATCATAAATTCATCCCCGCCGTAACGGGCACAGAATACATTCTCATATTTCTCCAGCTCACGGATTGCCTTTGCAATTTTCACAAGGCAGCTATCTCCTGCCTGATGTCCGTAATTGTCGTTATACTGTTTGAAATAATCGATATCCAGAATTTCTACTGCCAACGGCGTCCGATTCTTGTATGCACGGAAAAAGGCTTCTTCTGCATGGATATTCAATCTGGCACGGTTGGAAAGTCCGGTCAGAGAATCGGTCTCTGCACGATGAAGTAAAATTGCATTTTCAGCTTCTACTTCCTGTCTTTTTTTCTGTGCCTCTTCCAGAGAGCTTCGGATAATCAGCATGGAACGCATGATATAGTTGTTTTCTCTCTCCAAAAGATTGGACAATTCAAAGTACATACCTGCTGCCTGCAAATAGTTCTCGTTTTCCCGATTCATCTTATAGTATTGGATTTTTAGTGTCAAAAGCCGCTTTTGCAGATTGATGATTTTTGCCTGTTTGGCGATTTTCTCCATCCAGTCTATAATCGTCCAGAATTCCTGATATTTCTTTATCTCCAAGAGCATATTGCAATACTCATATACATCATCAAAAATATCCATGAGAATCAGATTGTTGGATGCCTTCTCCTGCACCTTTTCAATCATTGCATCCCTCTCGGCTGTCTTTCCCAGTGCATTCAGCAGCCTTGCTTCAAAACACCAGATATACAGCATCTCTTCTTCCTGAAGATACGGGATACACTCATTGGCTACCTTTTTATCATACTCCTGTGCCCTTTGCAGCATTTCACGGTGCAGATAAGAGGATGCAATGCTGATGTAAATATTCGCCATATGGCTGTAATAATTTTCATCCTCCGGGTGTTGTTTGAAAAATGCATAGCTTCTTTCAAAATACTGCTGCCCGGTCTGATATTCCTGCAAGCCCATATAAAGGGTTCCGATATTCATATGTATCACAGCCGCCATCATATCCAGATGATGCTCCTTGCAATAGGCAAGACCACTCAGATAGTAGTCCAGTGCATAGGGTGCATTTCCCCTTCCGGCAGAAGAAATTGCCAGAATATTATAGGCTCTCGCCACCAGCTCCCACTCGCCGATTCTCTGCAAATACGTCAATGCCGTTGTGATATTCTGAAAAAAATTCTCCGTATCATTTAACTGATAATAGGTTTCACCACTGTAATAATACGCAAATCCCAATATTTTATTATCCTCTGTTCTCTTCCCATACTCCATAAGCCGGGAACATCCATACAAGGTTTTTACCGGATCAATCTCTCTATTACATAACACAATATCTACAAAACTTTGTACGGAATCTTCATATTCACGAAAATCCACTCTTAAATCTCCTTTTTAGAGAATTCTGTTTTTGTCTTACGTGTTTCATCCTATAATGAAAATCGACGGTGCTTTCTCCACCGCCGAGTATCAATACTGTCTCATTATAACAGACTTTTTTTTGAGGTTCAAGGTATCTTACTGAAAATATGTCATAGGGTCCACCGGGGTTCCATCCTTTAACAACTGAAAATAAAGATTACTTCCTTCCTCGGAATAATATTTCGTAGGCTCGCTGATATATCCGATGACCTCTCCCGCCTCCACATAGCTTCCAGCCTGCTTTGGCACTTCCTTCAATTGACCGTAGATTGCCTGATAACCATCTCCCAAATCCACACTTACCGTACATCCTGTTACTTCATTATTGCTAATCTCCAGAATTTTTCCTGCTGCTGCGGCGGTTACCGCATCATTTACATTGGCACCGATAACCACTGCCGGGTTGTAACGGTACTGATCCAGAGATTTAAAATATACGGTCTTGTCCATGCTGTAATTCATAATTACATTTCCGTTAGCAGGCCATTCCAGCTCTCCTACAAAATGCAGCGTTGGTGTGGTATTGGCGGTTTCCTGTTCCTGCTCCGCCTTTTCCGCTTCTTGTTCCTGCTCCTGCTGCTCTTTCTGTTTTGCTGCCAGAATGTTAGACACATCCTCTACCTCTTCTTTTGCCTCTTCCTTGTCCTCTTCCACTTCCTGAAAAGCTACCTGATTTTTGTCTTCTTCTTTTGCTTTCTTGCTGTCGGACTCTGTCTGATATGCAAAGACCATTCCTACGATTGCAAGACTTAACAGGGAACCTGCTATGATGTATTCTTTGTTCTTCTTCATCTTTTCACCATCCATTATCACATTTGATAATTCTAGTGTTTCCCCGTTTTCTCTATTTTAATCCCCGAAAAATAATATTTCAGAATTTCTTCATAGGTTTTTTCTTTTTTTGCCATTTCATTGGCTCCGTACTGGCTGAGTCCATAGCCGTGACCACAGCCTTTGGTAACAATCCGAACCTTATCATCCATTTCTTTGATAAAAAAATTAGCAGATGGTAATTCAAAGGTTTCCAGAAAAGCATCCACATCTACTTCCGTACCATTGATTTTCATAGCGGTTACATATTCTGCTCCGTCCCTTTGCAATTCAATAGACTTTACAATGTCCCCAACCGGCTTCTCTTCTATACCGGAGGCAGGTATCAGATAAGACTGCCGCTCCATAAATTCTTTGGAGGTAAAAAACTGCACCTTCAGATAATCTTCCGACAAAATATCCGCTTCGCTTTTTACGCTTAGCAAATACGGAGTGTTCTTATAGACCGTACTTCCATCTCTGGTATAACCGGCACTTACCTTGTGAAAAGCCGGATTGATGACCTCCCCCTGAAAGGTAATAACCTGTCCCTCTGTTTCCTCTGCCGCACGTATCAACTTTTCATAAAACTCATAATAATTCTTCTGTCCCCACAACTGTTCCATCTCTTCTTTAGACAACGCCTTGGGCTTTTCCTGATTGTTTTTTTCACAGTATGCCAACTGGGTCCGTACCATAACCGCCTGTGCCTTTAACACCTCTTCCTTCATATTTACCGGAACCTGTTCTGCCAGAATTCCCGCTATCTCCTGACTTTCTTCACTCTTCTCCGTAGCCGCAGAGGTTTTCTCTCCCTGAAAAAAATAAGTAATCAGATACGGCAGACACACCAGTATCAGGGCACAAGAAATTATCACTTTTATTTTTTCTTTCAATGCAACCTCCCGCTGTCAAAGATTTCGTTCCATTTATTATATGGAAGTGTCCTCTTTCTTAGAAGTGAAGCTTTTACTTTTCTTTTTTACGCCCAGAACATTTGTTCTTGATTTTCTGTCACCATCATGCTATGATGTGTTCAGAACATTTGTTTGTATTGTGCAAAATGTAAGGAGAACCCTATGAACCTGACTATGGAAATGTCACTTTTGGAAAAATTGACCATATTATCCGATGCAGCAAAGTATGATGTTGCCTGTACCTCCAGCGGCGTAGACCGGGGAGGCAACGGGACATCTATGGGAAATTGTCTGGCACCGGGAATCTGTCACAGCTTTTCCGCCGACGGCAGATGTGTTTCCCTGCTGAAGATTCTGTTTACCAATGAATGTATTTTTAACTGCTCCTATTGTTTGAACAACTGCAACAATGATGTGCCAAGGGCTTCTTTTACCCCGGAGGAGGTTTGCACTATTACTATGGAGTTTTACCGCAGGAATTATATTGAAGGTTTATTTTTAAGCTCCGGTATTCTGGTAAGTCCCAACTATACCATGGATTTAATCTATCAGACCCTCTATCTTCTTCGGACAAAATACCATTTTAACGGTTACATTCACGTAAAAGCCATTCCGGGAGCAGACCCTGTTCTCATTGAAAAGACCGGGTTTCTGGCAGACCGCATGAGTATCAACTTGGAACTGCCCACCGCAGACTCTTTAAAAAAACTGGCTCCTTACAAATCACGGAATACAATTTTAAAGCCTATGCGTCAGATTCAAAATGGCATTACCGAAAGCAAACAGGAGCTTACAGTCTACAAATCTGCCCCTAAGTTTGTTCCCGCCGGACAAAGCACCCAGATGATTATCGGTGCCACCCCGGAAAACGATTACCAGATTATGAGCGTTGCGGAAAGTCTCTATCAGAAATTTTCCTTAAAACGGGTCTTTTACTCCGCTTTTGTAAACGTCAATGAGAATTCCGAACTTCCTATGCTGACCACAGGACCTCCCCTTCTTCGGGAACACCGCCTCTATCAAGCGGACTGGCTTCTGCGGTACTATCATTTTCAGGTGGCAGAGCTTTTGGATGAAAGCCATCCCGATTTCAATGTCTATATTGACCCAAAGTGCGACTGGGCATTGCGGCATATGGAACAATTCCCGGTGGAGATTCAAAAGGCAGATTATAGAACTCTGTTGCGTGTACCGGGTATCGGCTACAAGTCCGCTGGGCGGATTATTCAAGCCAGACGCCACGCCTCTTTGGATTTTTCCGATTTAAAGAAAATCGGCGTGGTTTTAAAACGGGCTCTTTACTTTATTACCTGTTCCGGCAAAATGATGTATCCCACAAAGCTGGATGCCGACTATATTCTTTCCAATCTGCTTTCCGACCACACCCAAATTCCAAAGGAGATTCGGAATATGAATTATCATCAGCTTTCGCTTTTTGACGATTACCATATGCAGGAACCTCTGCCCACACAGCAGAAAGGAGGTCTTTGATGTATACATTTTTATGTGAGGATAGTCCCGATGGCATTTTCAGCGGAATCTATGCCGCCTATGAAAGTCGTTACGGACATTCCAATATCCGTCTGGCTCTGTCCGAATATCAGGAAAATTACGAACTGTTTCAGGAATATATCACAATTCCCACCGACAGCAAAAAGAGCGAAAAGGTGGCACGAACCTTAAGAACCCGTTTCGGTGAAGAGGTCTATTCCATGATTTATCAGGCTGCTGTGGCTGACGGACGCCCCCAGAATCAAAAACATCCCATCAACAAGGCAGATGCCATTTACAAATCCGTGGTACTGGGACTTTCCCTTGCAGATGGCAGCCGTCTGATGGACTACCTTCATGAGTCTTATGTACATCAGGTTTTCCTGCTGAA
>Ga0129313_1000800_pt1 | contig 22973 bp, 24 predicted proteins | sample O1105metagenome_FD_94436 | JGI IMG/M metagenome (GOLD analysis project Ga0129313, IMG submission 94436) | Orangutan group fecal microbial communities from fecal samples from Wisconsin, USA - O1105 metagenome | ecosystem: Host-associated > Mammals > Digestive system > Large intestine > Fecal...
AGGATGTTGATATTTTCTAGAAAAGTGCTGAAAGACAGGGGGAAAGCGGACACGATGTCCGCGTCAGCCGATTGTCGACATAGATGTCGACTGTAGGCGGCCCTGTCATGACGAGAACTACTCATCACTTTTCGTAGAAAATTCACATCCGGAGACCTTACATCGAGACATGTGTATCGCACGCTCCGGGAGTTCGTGGATTTTGCCAATGTATTCAACTAACTTTCAAGTTAGTTGAATGCCGCTGGGATGACTTTGCTGTCATCCCAGGCGGTATAAAACGATACAAGAACACAGAAAAGGCATACATACGTATGCCTTTTCAAAATAAATCCGTTATAATTAAGCGTTCATCTGAGCGGCAACTTCTGCTGCGAAGTCTTCGTTCTTCTTCTCCATGCCTTCGCCAACTTCGAAACGAACAACCTTAGCGATGGTCAGAGCCTTGTTAACGCTCTCTAAATACTTAGCTACGGTCTGCTTGCCATCCTCAGCCTTAACATAGGTCTGATCTAACAGGCAGATCTCCTTCAGTTGCTTGGATACACGACCGTCTGCCAGACCCTTGAAGATCTTATCAGATACGATAGCGTCCTTGTCAGCCATAGCCAGCTCAGCCAGAGCAGCTGCTGCTTCCTTGGACAGGAAATTGAACAGGTAGTTCATGTTGCTCTTCTTCTCTTCGTAGATTGCCTTATCCTCATCGCTCCATGCAGAACTGTTCATAGCCTTATCGATCAGCTTATTCAGGATGGGCTTAGGCAGAGATGCAGGATCGTTCAGAGCTGCGTCAACAGTGATCTCCTGTAACTTAGCCAGCTCTTCTGCGGAAATATCATTTCTGCTGATGTAGGTAGGATTCATAGCTGCTACCTGCATAGCGATGTTGGTCAGTGCTTCTCTAGCTGCGTCATCGGATGCACCGTTAGCTGCAACGATAACACCGATGCGTCCACCACCGTGAATGTAGGATACTGCCACATCTCCGGATACCTTCTCGAAACGACGGATAGACAGCTTTTCACCGATGGTAGCGGTCTTCTCTACCAGAGCTTCCTTAACAGTTGCGCCTTCAAAAGGAGTAGCCAACAGTGCTTCGATATCTTCACCGTCCTTGCCCCCCTGTAAATCGGAAGCCAGAGCAGCTCCATTAACAGCCTCTACAAAAGAAGTAAAAGTCTCGTTTTTTGCAACGAAGTCGGTCTCGGAGTTCACTTCAATAACGCAAGCGGTCTTGCCGTCTGCGGAGATTGCTGCACGTGCAACACCTTCTGCTGCGATACGACTTGCCTTCTTCTCAGCTTTAGCCTGTCCGTTCTTTCTCAGGAACTCAACAGCTGCGTCCATATCTCCATTTGTCTCGCTCAGAGCCTTCTTACAATCCATCATACCAGCGCCGGTCATTTCACGGAGCTCTTTTACCATAGATGCGGTAATTGCCATTTTTTTATCCTCTCTTCTTAATTAATATATTATCCTCAAGAACCCAGACCGTAATGACAGGCATCGCAATCTGGGTTCCTATGCTTCTCTTATGGAATCGGATTATTCAGCGTCAGCTGCAACCTCTTCGATATCCTCTGCTTCGGTAGCTACATCAGCATCGCTGTATACAGCCTCGCCCTGTTTAGCTTCGATGACAGCGTCAGCCATCTTGGAAACGATCAGCTTAACGGCTCTGATCGCATCATCGTTACCGGGGATGATGTAATCCAGCTCTTCAGGATCACAGTTGGTATCGCCGATACCGATCAGGGTAATGCCCAGTGCATGAGCCTCCTGTACACAAATTCTTTCCTTCTTAGGATCTACAACAAAGATAGCATCGGGAACTCTGGTCATGTTCTTGATACCTCCCAGGTTCTTCTCCAGCTTCTCCCATTCTTTCTTTAACTGAATAACTTCCTTCTTAGGCAGTACATCGAAAGTACCGTCCTGAGACATGGTCTCGATTGCATGCAGTCTTGCGATACGGGACTGGATGGTTCTGAAGTTGGTCAGCATACCACCTAACCATCTCTCGTTTACATAGTACATACCGCAACGCTCAGCCTCAACCTTTACAGCGTCCTGTGCCTGCTTCTTGGTACCAACGAACAGAATGGTGCCGCCCTGTGCAGCGATCTCGGATACTGCCTTGTAAGCCTCATCAACCTTAACTACAGACTTCTGCAGATCAATGATGTGGATGCCGTTTCTCTCGGTGAAGATGTAAGGAGCCATCTTAGGGTTCCATCTTCTGGTCTGATGTCCGAAATGAACACCTGCTTCAAGTAACTGTTTCATAGAAATAACGCTCATGTCTTTACCTCCGTTTGGTTAAAATCTTCCGCTTTTCTTTTCTGCCGGGACGCGTTAAGAACCCGGTTAGCTCTGACAAAGACTTCTGTAAAACCAGTAAGCACCATCGTCAAATCGAAAGGCGTGTTTTTTGTCACAACAATGCGATTATAACATAGGAAAACCCCTGTGGCAAGGGGTTTTTAATGTTTTCCTGTGATTATTTTGGCAATTTCTTCTTCGGAAGTTCCGGGAACTATCTCATAAGTGCCGGGATTTATGCTGCGGCTGTAGCCGTTATTACATAAGTAATTGTCAAATGTCTTCGCATCTTCCACCAATCCCGCTTCCTGTAGCCGGCTGCTGACGCTTCCGGAGCTTGCTCCTTTTTTTACGGTAACGGTAACCGTCTGCGCTGCTTCTGATGCTACAATCGTCTCAGGCTGTGGTGTTGCTTCCGGTTCCATGGTATTCTCCGGTGCGACCGTTGTCTCCGGTTCCATGGTATTCTCCGGTGCAACCGTTGTCTCCGGTTCCGATGTTGTTGTCATTGCTTCTTCGGTCTCAGGCTCCGGGGATGCTTCCGTCTTCTCCGTGTTTTCCTGTGCCTGCTGCTGTACGCTGTTCTGCAGAGCTGTTAACGTCAGTTCACTGCTGTCCACCATTCCCAGCTGTTCCGCACGTTCTCTGATCTGATCATCTGTCAATATCTGTGTCTCCTGCCCCTGACGGTGAGAAAAGCTGATTCCCAGGATCAATGCGGTCACAATCATACCAATTCCAAGACCGCGCAGATAATATTTTAATTTCATTTCTGTCTCCGTCCTTAATTTCGTGATTACCTTCAGGCCTTATACAGGTCAATTACGAGTTTTACTTCTCCCACGCCCAGTCCGAGTTCCCTGGCTATTGCTACCGTGGATTTGCCCTGTCTGTGCATTTCCAGGATCTTCTCGTTGTTGTTCTGGCCTTCTTCCGCTGTCTCACCCATGAATCCGATTTCCGGAGATACAGCCTCCTCTGTTTTCGCCGGTTCGTCTGCCAGGATCACTTTTTCCGTTTCCTCAGTTTTTACCGTCGGAGTATCATCGATCACCTTCACCTTGTCTTCCGCAGCTTTCACCGCTTTGTCCACTTTGGAGACGGTATCTTTGATATTGGCATGCTTGTTGTTCAGCATATCATATAAGAACATTGCTTCCTCATGATTTTTATGAATTTCCTGTAATACCGTATCGGAATATTCATTTACCGCCATGATTTTCTCGTTAGTCAGGCGTTCCAGCGATCTCTCCGCCTTTTCCACCACATCTTCTGAGGTTTCTTCCACTTTATCCTGCACCTGTGCACGGACTGTTTTCATTTCTTCCTCTATCAGACCGTGGATTTCCTGTTTTGCCGCATCTGTGTCGATTCTACCGGCGTCCGATCTGCCTGCCGGCAGTAAAAAACTTCCTATAAAAATTACAATTCCTACGATCAGCAGGATCACTTCTAAAATGTCCATCTTACTACGTTTCCTTTGTATTTTCAGATCTTGATGTCAAAACCACGATGCTGTTTTTGGATAACAACACCATCTTCCGGTTCTTTCTTTTTCCGGCGTTTATCTCCGCCGTTTCCGGCATATTCATTGTGTCCCTTCTCCTTGGCATCATATTGTCCGGTATACCAGTCCGCATTATCACTGCTGTGTACTTCTTTCGTAAGCTTTTCACTCTGTTTTTGAGACTGCTGTCCCAGAGTCATCTGTTGAAATGCCCCTTTATTGTCCTCATTCTGCTTCATCACGGAATAATCCTGTGTTCTGGGGATCGAAGCAATCTCCAACGAACCAAACGCCATATCTGTGCCTCTTTTCTGCTATATTGCGGTAGCCTTAACATCTCCATCGATGCGTTCAAATCTACAGTACTGGTAAGTATTTTTCACCTGCATGGAGGAATCCCCGATAATGATCGTAGTCCCCGGATACACCTCTCCCTTGACGATGACAGCGGCCTTTTCCTGTGGATTGAACTCCATCTGCAATTCCTGCATGCGCGCGTTTTTCTCCTCCAGGCTCTTTTTCTGTGTCTCCATCGTTGCTGCGGAATTCCGGATATAATTCAACTGATCCGGAGTAAAACGCACTCCTCTGTTTTTTTTCTCTGTGAAACTGGCAAGAATCGGCTGAATACTCCGAATATTTTTAACGATCTCCGAAATTTCTTTCTGGAGTTTCATATATTCTGCTTTTTTCTCCGGGTCCACTCCGACCTCTACCACGGTCGGTGCCCCCAGTGTCGCTCCCAGAGTCTTCACTTCGATTTTCTGACCGGCACGTACATGTCCCCCAGTGATAAAGCCTCTCTTACCGGTTACCTGGATCTCCGTAGATGCCGTCACATTGCTATGCAGAATCGACTCCGTATTCACATAACCACCGGCACTGACCGTCGCATTTTCGAGGAATTTGGCAACGATATTGCCACCGGCCTTCAGGATGCCTTTTGCCATACCATTCATACCGCGGGCAATGATAATGTTTCCTCCGGCCTCGATGCAGGCACCCTCTACCACACCGCTTATGACCACATTGCCACCGGCCCTGATCTCAAAATTAGAAGAAACATTGCCACGCACCTGCACGCTTCCTTCAAATTCAATATTTCCGGTGGATAGATCTACATTCTCTACTTCATAAACATCGGATACAAATACTTTGCCCTCTACCAGTGACACGTGACCGTCCACCAGAGAAGTAAGTTTTTTTCTGTCCTCTGAGATTTCAATATTATGTCCGAATTCCAGATGTGCTTTCTTCACCTGTCTGGGGCGGATTTTGGCTCCCTGCACCGTTATTCCGTATTCCCCTTCATCTTCCGGAATGATTTCCGCCAGGAGCTGTCCCTTTCTGCAGGGGTTGATCATATTCAGGTGGAAATAATCCACGGTGCCGTCATCTTTTAATGTAGGCTGTGCATGAACATCCGTATTAAAATAATACCTGACCGACGCATCCGTACCATGTCTCGGTTCTTTTCCTTTGGCCACGATCAGATCTGTACCATAGATCCCATCCGACATAAAGTGATCCTGCAGAACGTTCATCTGTATTCCGTAGACAACGTTCCGGTATCTGAGATCCCGGATCACACTGTCCATGGTTGTTCTTTTCCCGCTTTGTGATGCCGGATAGAATCGAAGAATCACCTGCATATTATCCTGGCTGACCTCGATACTGTAGGTTTCTTCCAGTGCCGGGCAATCCTTTCTCTCCAGAAAGCATACCGTATCTTCCCCCGACAAAATTGCTTTTTTAATTGCCATAGGATCATACGGCACAGATTCCCGTTCAAGATAATTCAACACTTCCTGGAGATTCACGTCCGCTCCTCCGTCCTTTGGTTGAAATATCTGTAGCCCATAACCTCCCAGTGCATTTACGAGCTGAAAATAGCCATTCTGCATGCATTTTCTCCTCTTACCCAATCTGCGGGTCAAACATTTTTATAAAAGTCCCATATAATTTCCCATTTTTGTCTTCATTTTCTGCAGAGCTCTCGTATGCAGCTGGGAGACTCTGGATTCCGACACTTCCAGTATATTACTGATCTCTTTTAGCGTAAGATCTTCGTAATAATACAGCGTAACTACTTTCTTCTCTTTCTCTGTCAAAAGTTCCAATGCTTCTCCGAGTACTTTTGTCAGTTCTTCCTTCTCAACGCTCTCTTCCGGACCGTCAAATCTGGCCGTGGTATGTCTGCTATAATCCTGCGAGACATCGCTTCCCTGATCCATATATTCATTCAGTGACACCAGTCCCGTAATTTTCATCTGCGACTGCCAGTCCAGATATTCCTCCGCGGATATTCCCAAACCCATAGCAATATCTTCATCTGTTGCACTGCGTCCCGTGGTCTGTTCCACTTCCTTGATGACAGCGTCAATCTTCTTCTGTCTCTGGCGAATCGTCCGAGGTATCCAGTCCATTTTACGAATCTGATCCAGAATGGCTCCACGGATACGCAGACTGGCATAGGTCTCGAATTTTACTTCTTTGAGGCAATCAAATTTGTCAATTGCATCAATCAAGCCAAAGATCCCGTAGCTGACCAGATCCTCATAGTCTACGTTGTATCCCAGATACATGCTCAGTCTTCCGGCCACCACTTTCACCAGGGGGGCATACTCCAGTATCAGCTGCTCCCTGGTCTCCGGTCGCTTATTAGCAGCATATTCTTCTAATAATCTTTTCTTACCGGCTTCATCCATTTGACTCGCTTACACCCTTCTGTTGTGCATCTTCCGATACAGCATCTTCTTGTTCCGCCTTCTCTTCCTGTTCCTGTTTTGCCTTTTCCTCGTTCTGCCTGTCAAAGCGATCCAGCAGAAGCCGGACACCGTTTCCCAGACAGTAAAACAAAAGCATCACAGCAAACAGTGCCACCAAACTTGCCAATACCGAGTAAGCCTGTACCATCGTAACAATACAGGTACAGGCGCCGGCTGTCAGCATCAGGATCAATGGCATATTCTTTCTGTTCATAATTTTCTTCCATTCCAATATTTATCAGATGACTGATTCATCTCTTCCTACCGCACGGATATGAAATTCTCCGGTCTCCGGATAAAATGTAACGGTTCTTCCGTAGTTTTTGCCTGTATCCTCTGCTAAAATAGGGATATTGATTTCCTTCAATTTCTTCTTAACAGCCTGTACATTGCGCTCCCCCACCTGCATCATGTCGTTACGACCCTGAAATGTAAACATGGTAGCGCCACCGGCAATCTTAGCAACCATTCTTGCCTTTCTCGCACCAAGTTTTTCCATCTGGCGTACCAGTTCATCAATTCCCGTATCCGCAAATTTTGCAATATTCTGGCTACTGTTACGTATCGTAGTGCTGTCTGGTAGCATAATATGCGCCAGACCGCCTATTTTCGTCACCGGATCGCGGATTGCAATTCCCACACAAGATCCCAATCCCAAAGTCGTCACTCCGTCGGGACTTACGCAGGTCTTCAGATCCGCCATTCCTACCTTAATAATCTCGCTCATTCTGCTCCCCTTCTTCTGCCTCTTAGCACCTTATGCAACAGATATTCCCAAAGACGATAATATCTTGGGATAGGATTCAATATCGGGAACCAGAATGAAATAACCGTCAATCTCCACCTCATCGTAAAACTGAGACTGGATCAGTAAAATCTTATCTCCCAAAGTTCCAAATTCAATTGCCGGAACGCTTAGGATCGCTCCCGCCATATCCAGCGTCAGAGAAGGCGGGGTAGGGATAATCGTCAGGTTCGTAAGAGTCGACAGGGAATTCAGATAGGCTCCCGTGATAATGTTGCCGATCTCCTGCATTGCAGAAAATTCAATCTCTGAAAAACCTTCCGGCTGTACCATATCTCCAAGGATCTTATGGAGAAGATGTTTTGCGCTGTTCTGTTCCACCAGGAACATCATGCTTCCGGTAATGTCTCCTTCCACCCCCAGGAAAACACCGATCATTACCTGTTCCTCTCCTCCCATCAGTGCTCCGACTTCGTTAAAATCCAAAAGCTTTACCTGTGGTACTTTCATATCCACCTTGCAGTTTAACATCTGGGAGAGTGCTGTCATAGCGTTGCCTGCACCTATGTTTCCAATTTCTTTTAAAACATCCAGATATGTTTCCGAAACTTCCTCTAAACTCAGATCTCCCATGGATCCATCTCCTTTATGCGTTTTCCTCCAGTGTAATGGAATTCAGATCCAGAAGAGAGATCAGTTCTCCATTGTGTTTTCCTACACCTGTAATAAAACTCTTTTTATTCTCACCGGCATTCTGAGACATTTTTTCAATCTGGCTGGTACCGAGAGTGACAACTTCCTTCACTTCGTCCACAATAATGCCGACACTGCCCTGCTGTTCCAGTTTCAGAATGATAATTCTGGTAGCACGGGTCAGTTCGTCTGCCTCCAGTCCCATTTTCAGTCGGAGGCTCATTACCGGCAGTACTTCTCCACGCAGATTAATAACACCTTTCAGATATGCGGGTACCTTGGGTACTCTGGTAATGTGCTGCATTCTGACAATGTTGTCTATGTAACGGATATCAATGCCGTACTGCTCATCACCGAGGCGGATCACAATATACTGGAAAAATTCCTCCTCAATTTTACGCTCATCTCCGGCTTTTAACGTATTTTTCATGCTAAGTTCTTCCATAATCGTCATCTCCCTCCTTACAGTAATGCATTTGCATCCAGGATCAGTGCCACTTCACCGTCACCCAAAATCGTTGCACCGCTGATAAATTTACACTGCTTGATATATTTGCCAAGAGATTTGATAACGATCTCCTGCTGACCGATCAGTTCATCGATCACAAGACCTGCCATTTTGTCTCCCTTCTTGACGATTACCACAATCAGATTATCCTCGGGAGATCTGGTACTTTCCACATCCAGTACTTCCGTCAGACGGATCAGGGGAATTACCGTTCCTCTTAAGTTGATCACTTCTTTGTTCTCTACCAGTTTGACATCCTTCGGTGAGATATCTTCGATGGTCTGAATGGATCCCAGGGAGATCGCATATTTTTCTCCACCTACGACTACCATCAGTGCCTGAATGATTGCAAGGGTCAGAGGCAGACGGATCGTCCAGGTACTTCCCTCTCCCCATTTTGATTTCACTTCTACTTCACCGCTTAAGGATTCGATCTTGGACTTCACGACATCCAGTCCCACGCCTCTTCCCGATACATCGGTTACTTTTTCGGAAGTGGAGAAACCGGGCTGGAACAGCAGATTGATAATATCCTTCTCCGGCATATTTGCTGCCTGTTCTACGGTTACCAGATTACGTTCGATTGCTTTATTCTTAACAGCTTCCACATCAATACCGTTACCATCATCTCTTACCTCGATGACTACGTTATTGCCATCCTGATAAGCATCCAGGAAAATAGATCCCTGCTCGGGCTTGCCGCGCTGTGCACGAACTTCCGCGGATTCCAGGCCGTGGTCAGCGGAATTACGCAGCAGATGCATCAGAGGATCCCCGATCTCATCCACCACGGTACGATCCAGCTCGGTCTCCTCACCGGTCATATACAGTTCCATCTTCTTGTCCAGCTTCTTAGACAGATCACGGATCATTCTGGGGAACTTCACTACAACGCTTTCGATAGGTACCATTCGTACCTTCATTACGGATTCATGCAGATTAGTTGTCACATTTTCCAGATATTCGATCTGCTCATTGAATGCCGTATTGTTGCCCTGGTCATTGCTGGAAGCAGCTACCAGAGAGTTTTTGGCAATGATCAGCTCACTTACGAGATTCATCAGAGAATCCAGTTTTTCGATGTCTACACGTACAGTACGGTTGACCACAGGCTTGCTCACCTGTTTTTTCTCCGGAGCTTTAGCAGCCGCAGGCTTCTTCTCTTCTTTTCTCGTTTCAGTCTTTGTCTCGGCTACTTCTTCTTTTTTCTCCTGTGCGGGTTCCTGTGTCTCCTCTTCCGGATGATAATTCTTGGTCTTCTCCAGTTCCAGAACCGCACCGGTCACCTGTGCGATCTCGGATACGCTTTCCGCTGCCTTGATCACATCATCCAGGGAATAATCGGACAAAATGATCAGAGTGAAATCTTTATCGAACTTTTCGTCTTCCACATCCTGTGCGCTGGGTACGGAGACGATGATCTCTCCTTTTTCCTCCACAGCCTTGAACACCAGGAAAGCTCTTGCCGCCTTCAGGATACAGCTGTCCTGTACCACAACATTAATACCGTATACATTTTTGCCCTGTTTCATAGCTTCTTTGATCACGCGGATCTGGCTGTCATCAAACGCAATGTCATTCCATTTTTCCGCACCTGTTCCGGTGCTCTCCGCCGCGGGTGCTGCTGCTTTTTCTTCCTTTGCGGGCTGCGCCTGTCCGGCCTTGCTGCCGTTCAAAATATCATTCAGGGCTTTGATCAGATTTTCATTGTCATTGGTTCCCTCATCGGAGGTCTCCTGGATGTTGTTTTTATACTCCTCCAGAGCGTCCAGGCACTGGAACAGTACGTCGATCATTTCCGGTGTCACCTTAATATTGCCGTTACGCACTTCCGAAAATACATTTTCCATATCATGGGTCAGATTCTGCATACGCTTATAGCCCATGGTTCCTGCCATACCCTTCAGGGAATGTGCCGCACGGAATATTTCATTGATATTATCCATGTTCTCGGGATCTGACTCCAGTTCCAGAATCTGTGTATTCAGGTTCTGCAGATGTTCATTTGTTTCATCCAGAAAAATTTCAAGATATTGGCTTACGTCCATCTTTTCCTCCATTCTGCCGGTCACAGCATTGCCGGAAACGGCATATATTACTTAATTTACTCCTACATGCAGTATGATTTCCTGGGCGATCTGGTCTAACGGTACCACCTGATCTGCCAGTCCTGCTGCAATAATACTCTTGGGCATTCCAAATACAGTGCTTGTCTCCTGATCCTGTGCGATCACGTATGTTTTCCTGGAAGTTTTCAATTTACCGATCCCTTCCGTTCCGTCCGCACCCATTCCGGTCATAACTGCACATACAACCGTATCAAAGCGGCTGTCCTGCAGTGATTCGTACATATAATTGGCACAGGGCCTGACTCCTTCCCTGTAAGGTTCTTCCGATAAATGCAGCGTATGACGTCCGGCCGGTGAGGTTACCACATGGAGATGCTTTCCTCCCATGGCGATATAGACCCAACCCTTTTTCAGTTCTTCCCCCTCGGCTGCCTCCTTGACATGAATCTGGCTTAAATTATCCAGTCTCTCTGCAAGAGATGCTGTGAATCCTGCCGGCATATGCTGTACTACCAGTACCGGTGCATCCAGATCGGCCGGTAACAGAGGGATCACCGATTGCAGAGATTTCGGGCCTCCCGTGGAGCTTGCAATTGCCACCACTTTGTTGCCGCCCACACTGACCGGGTGATGATTGATGATCTTCATCATCTCCCTGACTGTGCCCTTCTCTTCGGAAATTTTCTTCTCCTCATTGAATGACGGCATTCTGCCGTTAGCCACAACATTCAGTGTCCGCAAAAACTCTCTGCGGAAATTATCTCCCCGGCAGTCGACTGCACTGTCCGGCTTGTGTACGAAATCAAGAGCTCCCAGTTCCAGTGCATCCAGGGTGGTTCTGGCACCTTCCATAGTGTCGGTACTCGCCATCATCACTCTTGCCGGTATCTTGTATTTCCGCAATTCCTGTAACAGCTGCAGTCCATTCATCCTCGGCATATTCACATCCAGGACAACCGCGTCATAACTGTTTCTGCTCAACAGATCAAAAGCTTCCAATCCGTCTTTTGCTCTGTCAACTACCTGAAACCTTATGTCTGCATCTATTATATCACAGAGCACTCTTCTCATGAGTGCAGAGTCATCTACGACCAATATTTTTTTTGGCATCAGTTCAGTCTCTCCTTCTTACGGCTCTTACGCTCTTCTTCAAATATAAACCGAATAATCTCTTCTCTGGTATTTACATCCAGATTGTAGTACTGGACTCTGTGTTCAAACATTCCCTTCCGGTTTTCCAGTTCCTTGACTGCTAAAACCTTTCCGACCACATCATATTTTTTTCTTTCCCCATCTTTTAACAGATGGTAGCTGCACAGGATCAGGCTCCCGGGTTCATATTTCTGAGATGACAGAAAGCGCAATCCTCCACCACTGATATCTACGATCACACTATGCTTTAACGGAAGTCCCGGCTGAAGCTCATAGGGTGAATTTTTTTCCAGTGCCTCGATTTCTTCTTCCTCCAGATTCCGCGCACACATATCCAGTGCACAACTGAACCGATAATATTCTCTCCGCTGATATTTGCGCAGATTGCTGGTCAGTTCCATCACCAGCACATATACATTATTACTTTTGTAACGATCTACGATTCTGGAAAAACACTGATACAGACTATTCTCTTCGAAAAATACCATATCATATTCGCTTTCCACCGGCAGAAGGATCAGTCTGGTCTGTTCCATTGGCATGGAAATCTCCAGTGTATCCTCCGATAGGATCTGCAGTACACGGCTCTGGTAAACCTTTGTCGTATTTTCGGCTCCGGATTCTCCCAATCCATGTTCCAGCGCCCGAAGCTCTACTTTAGAACCTTCTTCCACAAATCTGGACAACATAATTTTGTACCTCTCTTATCTGGACTGTTTTGCAGCTTTGTTTCTGGTCCCTATAATATGGGAGAAAAAAGCTGCCATTCCGCGCTTCGTTTGTTCTTCCTGTGTTTTATCGCACAATCTCTCCGCAATTCTCTGATATGCCTGACTGGATTTTGCTCCCGGATTCTGTATCGACACAGGCACCTGTTGCATTACTGCCTGCACCACCTGGGGATCCTGTGGTACACACCCCAAATATTCCATGGAGGTCTTAAGATATCTGGTAACCACTGCATTCAGCTTATCAAACAGCACCTGGCCTTCTTTTACATTTTCCACTCTGTTTGCCACCATTTTGACCTTAGTATAGCCCTCTTCATATCTCGGATGTCGGTACAACGCCTTTAACAAAGAATAAGAATCCGTAATGGAAGTAGGCTCCGGCGTCGTCACCAGCAGCACCTCGCCGCTCGCCACCAGGAATTCTAATACGCTGTCCGATATTCCGGCTCCTGTGTCCACTATGATCACATCCGTAAGGGCATCCAGCTCGGCCAGATTCTGTATAATGCAGGTAAGAGCATCTTTTCCCAGATTTGACATTCCGGCAATTCCGGATCCTCCGGAGATAAATCCCACTCCCATAGGGCCCTGGGTTATAATGTCACTGATACTTTTTCCTTCGTATACCAGATCACATAAGTTATGCTTTGGCACTGCACCAAACATAATTTCAATATTCGCCAGTCCGAAATCTGCATCTAAAATAACGACCCTTTTTCCCATTTTACGAAATTGAATTGCCAGATTGATAGACATATTGGATTTTCCAACGCCACCTTTTCCGGAGGTGACAGTTATGACTCTTGCAGTCGGTCTTATCTGCTTATTTGCTTTAATAATCCTTAACTGTTCCGCCTGATCCATTTTCTCGCGCCTTTCTGTCTAAGCTTTATTCCTTTCCACCAAGGATCTGTTTTACCGTCTTCTGTGGATTGAATACTTCCATGTCATCCGGAACATTCTGTCCACAGGTCACATAAGCGACCGGTGCACCGGTATAAAGCTTCATATTCAGCAGATTCCCCACTGCCTCCGTTTCATCCAACTTGGTAAAGATCAGCTCATAATCCGTAATCTTACCATAACAGTCTGCAATCCTCTGAAGATCTCTATATTTGGTAGTTGCACTGAGAACCAGAAACACATGATAGTTTCCGGGGTCTTTCAGTGCTCCCACCATTTCCTTCATTTTCTCCAGCTGATCCGCATTCTGATGTGATCTCCCCGCTGTATCTATAAAAATATAATCACAATCCCAATAATCCTTCACTGCAGTCTGCAGTTCTTCCGGGGTATAGATGACCCGGAAAGGTGTCTCCAAAATATTGGCATAGGTTCTTAGCTGTTCTGCGGCCGCAATACGATAGGTATCTGCGGTTAACAGTGCCACTTTCTTTTTATCCTCCACACAATATTTTCCTGCCAGCTTGGCAATGGTAGTTGTCTTACCCACTCCCGTAGGTCCGATAAATAATACAATCCTCGGTCCGTCCGCAGAGGGCGTAATCCCTTCTGACTTTCCGAATTTCAATACCATCTTCTGATAAATATTAGCCAGAAGATAATCAAAGGGCAGGTCTGCTTTTTTGGTTTTAGAGGCATCTTCCAAAATACTGTTTACGTATTTCTCGTCCATCTCGTTATCCAGCATTTTATTATACAACAGCCGGATAAATTTATCCTGTTCCGGATTCTGCTCTTCCTCTTTCTTCTCCGGGGTTTCCGCTTTCGAATCCTTTTTCTCTTTTTCTTCACTGACTGTTTCCCGGTGGGTTCCTGTCTCCTCCCCGGTCGCCTGTCTGCTGTTTAACTGACTCTCCAACAGTGTCTGCAGACTGTCCAGCTTTTTTTCTATATTCTCTGTACTGTTTCTGACAAACAGATTTCTGTTCTCCGCCGGTGCATCCGTCGTGCGCGTAATACTTCCATATTGCGGTTTCTGAGGTTTTTCCTCCTCCAGTGCAGCAGTGATCTCTATCTGCTTCGGAGACAGAAATGCAAAAAATCCCTTCTTTTTTACTTCCCTTACATTCATGATCACGAGACCGCTTCCAAGTTCTTTTTTCGCAGCTTCTGTAGCTTCTGCTTCCGTTTTCCCCGTGTATTTCTTGATGATCATATTACTCCTCACTCCTGCGTCGGTTCACTCTTCCTGTTATGCTGTGACCATTCCCACAGATTGTAATTCTACATTTGATTCCACTTCATTGTAAGATACCACGACCAGATCCGGATAATAGTCTTCCGTCAATCGTTTGAAATACATTCTCACAATGGGTGATGTCATAATAATTGGGGTTTTTCCCATATTTTCCAGCTTTTTGATCTCTTCACCCACAGCGTTCAGTATCGCCTTGCTTCTGGCAGGATCCAGATTCAGGAAAGCTCCCGTCTCCGTCTGTTTTACGCTGCCCATAATTTCCTGTTCGATCTTCGGATCCAGTGTCAACACACTTGTCGTCTCATGGTAAGGGAAATATTTCGTAGAAATCGCTCTCTTGAGGCTCTGTCTTACATATTCCGTAAGGATATCCGTATCCCGCGTCGTTGGCGCATAATCGGCCAGGGTTTCCAGTATTGTCAGCAGATCTCTGATGGATATTCCTTCTTTTAACAGATTCTGCAACACTTTCTGTATTTCACCCAGTCCAAGCAGCTTGGGTACCAGTTCTTCCACCAGGGAAGAATTGTTCTCTTTTACGTTGTTGATCAGGTTCTGAACATCCTGTCTGGTAAGCAGCTCTGCAATATGCTGACGAATGATCTCTGTCAGGTGCGTAGCAATGATCGAGGGAGGATCTACTACTGTATATCCCAGACTCTCCGCACGTTCTCTCTGTCCTTCCGTGATCCAGATCGCCGGCAGGTGGAAAGAAGGCTCAAAGGTAGGGATTCCGGTGATCTCTTCCTCTACATACCCGGGATTCATGGCCATATAATGGTCAAACAGTATCTCTCCCTCACTGACCTGAATTCCCTTGATTTTAATAATATACTGATTCGGGTTCAGCTGAATATTATCCCGCAGTCGGATAATAGGTACCACCGTACCAAGTTCCAATGCTATCTGTCTTCGAATCATCACGACACGATCCAGCAGGTCACCACCTTGGTTCACATCCGCCAAAGGGATAATTCCGTAACCGAATTCCAATTCGATCGGATCCACCTGCAGCAGGCTGTTGACATTTTCCGGCTGTCGTATCTCCTCCGCAGCTGCTTCCTCACTGTCTACTTCCTGTTCAATCTTTGCCGTCTCAATCGTGCCCTCAATATTTCTCGCCACAATGATAAATACCAGGCCAAGACCCACGAACAGGATCGTGTTCAGTTGTGTCACAAATCCTAAAACAGCCAGCATGGTCCCTACCAGGTACAGTGCTTTCGGCACACCGAACAGCTGGCTTACCAACGTAGTGCCAAAGTCAGCATCCTTGCTTCCTTTGGTCACAAGAATACCGGTGGAAAGTGAAATCAGCAGAGAAGGGATCTGGCTTACCAGACCGTCACCAATGGTCAGGATCGCATATTTGTTCAGGGCCGCTGTAATATCCATTCCCTGCCTGGTCATTCCCGTGATAATACCACCCACGATATTGATCGTGGTGATCAGAAGACCCGCTACCGCATCTCCCTTTACGTATTTTACAGCACCATCCATGGAACCGAAAAAGCTTGCCTCTTCCTGGATCTTCTCTCTGCGTCTCTTGGCTTCCGCATCCGTGATGGCTCCGGTATTCAGATCTGCATCAATTGCCATCTGCTTACCGGGCATTGCATCCAGAGTAAATCTTGCGGTTACTTCAGACACTCGCTCGGAACCTTTATTGATTACCATGAACTGGATCAATATCAGAATAATAAAGATGATAACACCGATGACCAGGTCTCCGCCGCCTACAAATTCACCGAAAGTCTCCACGACATTACCGGCATTACCGTCCCGCAGGATCAGTCTGGTGGATGAGGTGTTCAGTGCTATTCGGAAAATTGTTGTAAACAACAGCATGGTGGGGAAGAACGACATATCCAGCACTTCCTTGCTGAACATGGTAGCGAACAGAACCGTCAACGCAATGGAAATATTGATAGCCAGCAGTATATCCAGAAGCCAGGCCGGAATCGGTACAATAAACATGATAATGGCAGCCATGATATAAATTGCTACACCCACATCCGCTTTTTTCATTTTCATATGCACCTGACCTCCTTTCTGTCTTTCTGTAAATTCTTCTTAAGTTATATCTTCCCCTGCAGATGATATACAAATGCCAGCACTTCCGCCACTGCCTGATAAAGCTCCGGAGGGACTGCCTGTCCCACATCCACATTGGCATACAGCATTCTGGCCAGGGGTTTATTCTCTACGATTTCTATCTGATGGTCTCTGGCGATCTCTTTGATCTTAGCCGCCAGATAATCTTCTCCTTTAGCGATCACAATGGGAGCATCCGCCACCTCCGGATCGTATTTTATGGCAACCGCATAATGCGTGGGGTTCGTAATAACCACATCTGCCTGAGGGAGATTCTGCATCATTCTGCGCTGGGAGGCTTCCCGCATTCTCTGCCGGATACGGCCTTTGATCTGCGGATCTCCTTCCTGCTGCTTATATTCTTCTTTTACTTCCTGCTTGGTCATTCTCATGTCCCTGCTGAATTTTACCTTCTGATAGATAAAATCAGCTGCCGCAATGATCATGTAGATCAGTGATATTCTGATTCCGAGATCCGTCACCGTATTCCCGATCAGTTCGATCGCCTGCATCAGATCCAGATCATATAGCTGATACAACAGGGGCCATTTATTCTTCAGATAATTATAGCATATGTAAACGATCAGTCCAATCTTCAGGAGGGATTTGATCAGTTCTACCACTGAGTTGACTGAAAATATTCTCTTAAATCCGGACACCGGACTCATTTTGGAAAACTTCGGCTGCAATGTTTTTCCGGTGGGATGCCATCCTACCTGGACCACATCACTTAAAAAAGCAATCAGGAAACCGATCAGCAGAAGCGGTGCCATGATCACTACGGCTTCCAGCATCATTTTTCGGAATACCAGTGTGGTATCCTGTTGCGGCATATTGCCATGCCAGAACGTTACCACCTCGGGAATCTTCTCATAAATAACCGTAAAAACATTCATGAACTGATATCCCATATTTCCTACCCATAGTTTCAGTACCAGGAACACCGCCAGTAATCCAAGCCCATTAGCAACCTCACGGCTTTTGGCAACCTGTCCTTCTTTTCTGGCATCTGTTAATTTTTTCTCGGTAGCAGGTTCTGTCTTCTCCCCTCCCTGGCCTTCTGCGGCAAAGAATTGCAGATTATATTCTAAGCTCACATCATACCTCCGATAAAAGATACTACCATCTTCTTCATTTCCTGATACACAAAATCCGCTGCCCCAGGCAACATTCCGGCCGTAAGGAACAGGGCAGACAATCCCGCCAGCACCTTCAGCTGAATTCCCACCGCAAACATATTCATCTGCGGTGACACCTTGGCCAGCACACCTAAAATGGCATTTAACAGCAATGTCACACAAAAAATCGGCAATACAATGCGAAAGCCGATCAGAATATAATCATTCATAAATTCTATCATGGAGTTCAGCAGACTGTCCGCATGAAAAGTCACACCGTTTATGGGGATCAGCGTAAAGCTGTCTGCCAGCGCTCCAAACAGATAGCGGTACATTCCGGAAGCGATCAGCATCAACATAAAAGAATACTGATATAACACACCGGTGATACTGGTACTCTCTCTGGTAGCCGGATCCATCAGGGTTGCCATGGACAGGCCGGTCTCCATATCCGCAATGGATCCGGCGAAATTCACGATCGCCATGCAGATATTCGCGCCGAATCCGATCAGAAGTCCGGCAATTGCCTCTTTCATGACGATCACAGCATACTCCATCACCGTATCAAATACAACCGCATCTGCCGGTGTCAGTGTTTCATACAGCAGGATCGATGTAAAAAAACTGATACCGATCCGGATCCTGGCAGGAGTATCGTTCATTCCAAAATACGGTGCTATGTATACAAAACAGGATACCCTGACAAAAATCAATAAAAAATATTCAAGATCATATATCGAAAACGAAAAATCTATCATGAAGTCATCCCGTCACCTGTGTACATACTGGCTGAAACTCGACCAAAGCTGTACTGTGTATTCTACCATAGTATTCATCATCCAGCTGCCCAGCAGGATCAGCGTCAGGAAGATCGCTATGATTTTTGGTACAAATGTCAATGTCTGTTCCTGAATGGATGTCACCGTCTGAAAAATACTGATGATCAGACCCACGATCAAAGACACCAGAAGTACAGGAAGCGATACCTTGATGATCACATAGAGTGCATTATTAGTCATTTCAGATACTGCATCAATCGTCATAGTAACACCTCACCTTCCGATTAATAGAACGTCTGCACCAGCTGACCTATGATCAGTGCCCATCCATCTGCCAGAACAAACAGCAGTATTTTGAAGGGCATGGAAATCGTCGTAGGCGGCAGCATCATCATACCCATACTCATCAAGGTCGACGCCACTACCATATCGATCACAATGAAAGGAATATAAATCATAAATCCGATCCAGAATGCAGTACGCAATTCACTGATCATAAAACTCGGTACCAGCACGGAATTGGGAATATCCTCCAGGGTTCCATCCCACTCCAGTCCGGCGATATCCATAAAAAGTTCTACGTCCTTTACCTGTGTCTGCGGATACATGAACTCCCGCAAGGGAGCCATTCCTTTTTCCAGTGCTTCACTCTGGTCGATGGTTCCCGCTTCAAACGGCTGGATCGCCTCTTCATTGATTCTCGTAATGGTAGGCTCCATAATAAAAAATGTCAGGATCAATGCCAGACCGATCAGGATCTGATTGGGCGGTGCCGTCTGCGTATTCAATGCCGATCTGGTAAAGTGCAGCACAATGATGATCCTGGTAAAAGAGGTCATCATAATGATAATGGTCGGTGCCAGTGCAATCAGTGTCAGAGTGATCAGAATTCTCAGTGCTCCATTGATCTGACCGTTCCCATTATTGTAGGTAATGCTGACCGTATTGGCTGTATTCAACGACCCTACTTCCTCATGGGTAGTCGCCGTTCCGGCAGGATTGATCACTGTGGAGACCTCCGTGTCTCCCGTAAGATGTCTTTCCGAAGCCTGTGCCTTTATCGGTACGCAAATACACAATATGCCCACCGTGACCAGCAGGCATACCATATACGTTGCAATCTTAAATTTATTACTCCAGTTAATGATCTTGTTCTTCATTCTCTTTCTTAGCCGCACGTTTCAATAACTCCCGGAAGCCAGAAGTATTATCTGTTGTTGTCTTGTCCTTCAGCTGCCCGGCAGGAATTTCTCCCAGATTTGTTACGGTATCTTTGCAGACCGCAATCGCAAAATAGCTTTCGCCAATGCGAACCAACTGGATATATTTGTTGTTGGCGATCCGGACGGTCTCCAATACTTCAATATTCCCCGCTGCACCCTGCTGCTTCTGATATCCGGCAATCCATTTTGTCACCAGCGCAGTCACCGCCAGTACCGCCACAAAGATCAACAGCACTGTGATGAATTGCGCATAACTGTCTGTTTTTCCGGTAAGTATGATCATTAGCCCACTACCTTTTTCACTGCTTCAATAACACGCTCAGCCTGGAAAGGCTTTACAATGAAGTCCTTGGCTCCGGCCTGAATGGACTCAATAACCATTGCCTGCTGTCCCATAGCGGAACACATAATTATTTTTGCTCCGCCGTCGATCTTTTTGATCTCTTTCAATGCCTGGATTCCATCCATCTCAGGCATAGTGATATCCATAAGTACCAGATCAGGATTTACCTCTTTGAACTTTTCCACTGCCTTCAATCCGTTTTCTGCTTCTCCTGCCACATTATAACCGTTCTTGGTCAGAATATCCTTGATCATCATTCTCATAAATGCTGCATCATCACAGATTAAAATATTTTTAGCCATTTAATTTTCCTCCGTTTATTTGGTCTGTTCTCTGCCTACTTTATAATCTCCGTAATTCGTACGCCAAAACTCTCTTCAATTACAACAACTTCTCCCTTGGCTACGAACTTGCCATTCACCAATACGTCGATCGGCTCACCGGCAATACGGTCAAGCTCTATGATCGTTCCCGGAGAGAAGTCCAGAATATCGGATATGGATTTTGTCGTTCTGCCAAGCTCCACCGTTACTTCCAGTGGAACATCTTTGATCAGTCCGATATTCTCCTGTCCGGTAGTGCCCATATTGTCATTCGAAAAGCTCTGGAACTGCGCAGGCTGTACATTCACATTCTGTCCCGGCATTCCCATCATGCCCATCTGGTTCATGCTGTTCATGCCCATGTTGCCCATCTGGTTCATGCCGTTCATGCCCATATTGCCCATCTGGTTCATGCCGTTCATGCCCATGCTGCCCATCTGGTTCATGCCATTCATGCCCATGTTACCCATCTGGTTCATGCCATTCATGCCCATGTTGTTCATCTGGTTCATGTCATTCATGCCCATGTTGTTCATCTGGTTCATGTCATTCATGCCCATGTTACCCATCTGGTTCATGCCGTTCAGATTCGTATTGTTCATCTGCGTCTGATTATCAGTACCCGGTGCAGGAATCTGCGCTGTGGTATCGGTATCATTCTCCGGCTGTGCAGGCTTTTTCTCTGTCACTTCATCAATGTTAGCCATCTGCGTATTGATAAATGTCTCTACCAGCTTACGGGCAAAATCTATGGGATACAGCTGCATGATAGTGCTGTCCACCAGATCATCAATCTGCATGCGAAAAGAGATCTTTACAAAAGTACCGCCCAAAAATGGAGAAATTTCTTTGCCGTCTTTTACTTCTGTCAGGTCGAACAGGGAAGACTCAGGCGGGCTGATGTCGATCACCGTCTGCAGCAGCGTAGATAGTGAGGTGGCTGCTGATCCCATCATCTGATTCATTGCCTCGGAGATTGCACTCAGATGCAGCTCTCCCAGTTCTCCTTCTGTATTGGTACCGTCACCGCCCATCATCAGGTCGGTGATCACTTTTACATCATGCTCTTTTAAAACCAGAATATTGGTGCCGTCCAACCCCTGTGTATACTTGATCTGAATAAATACGCAGGGCTTCTCGTAAGTATCCAGCAGGGTCTTCCATGTGGCCAGTGTAACCACCGGAGTGGTAATATTTACTTTGCGGTTTACCAGTGAATATAATGTAGTGGCGGAAGAACCCATGCTGATATTGGCTACTTCACCAATGGCATCCTTCTCCACATCCGTCAGTCCCTCTTCGTCTCCGACAGTCGGTGCCACATCTTTCACATATCCATTATCCGTATTTTCAGCCGAGCTGCTGTCCTGAGGTGTCTCCGGCGATGCACCGCTGTCCGCGGTGTCCGACAGATCCATGCCTTGCAGCAGGGCATTTATCTCATCCTGAGATAACATCCCATCCATCGTTACTCCTCCTCTCTGATCACCGATGTGATCTGAACAGCATACGAATCTTTCTCTGTACCCGGTAATGCTGTGAACTTCTTAATATTGCCCACATACACTTCCATATCGGTATCCACTCTGGAATCCAGTCGAATACAATCTCCAACCTGCAGATTCAGAAAATCGCTTACTGAAATTGCGCTCTTGCCCAACACCGCTTTAATGGGAACATCCACTCTGCGGATCATGGATTCAATGTACTCCTCGTAGTGTTCATCATGGTTCTCCTGCATTGTGGAGAACCAATATTTGGTGTTCAGTTTATCCATCACATCTTCCAGTGTAAAGAAAGGAAGACAGATATTTAACATTCCTTCTACATCCCCGATTTTCATATTCAGGGTTACAATGGCGATCATATCACTGGGAGCGATCACCTGTGCAAACTGGGGATTCGTCTCTAGCCTGCTTAAAACCGGCGAGATATCAAGGACATTCTTCCAGGGTTCCCGCAGTAACTGTGTGAACATGATCAGCAGCTTCTGCAGTATTGTCAACTCTATATCTGAAAATTCCCTGCTTTTTTCCAAAGGCTGTCCGCTGCCTCCCAACATACGGTCAAGCATGGCATAGCACAGATTGGTTGCTATCTCAATAATGATATTGCCGTTAAGTGGTGCAAAATTAATAATACCGAGTACCGACGGATTTGATAGTGCATTGGAGAATTCACTGAAAGTAACCGTCTCGGAACTTGCAACCGATACCTGTACGTTTTTACGCAGATATACCGGCAGGTTTGTCGATACCAGTCTGCTGTAATGTTCAAATATAATCTCCAATGTTCTTAAGTGTTCTTTGGAGAATTTGGTGGGACGACTGAAGTCATAATTTTTAACCTGCTTCTCATCCTCACCCTGAATCTGATCCACATCCAGATCTCCGTCCGACAATTGTTTCAAGAGATTATCAATTTCGCTTTGTGAAAG
>Ga0129313_1000802_pt1 | contig 22946 bp, 22 predicted proteins | sample O1105metagenome_FD_94436 | JGI IMG/M metagenome (GOLD analysis project Ga0129313, IMG submission 94436) | Orangutan group fecal microbial communities from fecal samples from Wisconsin, USA - O1105 metagenome | ecosystem: Host-associated > Mammals > Digestive system > Large intestine > Fecal...
CAGATATGGTTGTAAATGATGTAATATCTTTGTAGAAATATTCATCTGTGATTTCCTTCTTACTGTCATCATCTAAATTAAACCTACATCTATATACATGCACCTGTGAATTGCTAAAAAAAAGCCAGGTAATTTCATATGTAGAACTAACCCAACGACCATTTGCTGTCTTTTTGGCGTACGCATTATTAAATCTAAATCCCTCAAAGTACACTGGTGGAATTTCCTTAACCTCATCTGGGTCAAGACCTATCTTGTTAAGAGCCTGCTGCATTGAGTTGTACTGAGCGCTCATATTTGAGACAATGTTATAATACTGCTGATCTGTTATGGTTTTTGCTCCACATCCATAACGGACAAAGTATGTAATTACATCTGTCTGCACCTGATTTTTACCTCTTGTAAGCTCCTTTACCAGCTTCGCATTATCTGATCCTGCTGTATTCTTGTAATAAACAATCGCTCCCACGATTATAATAATGATTACTAATACTGCCATAATATTCTCTCCTTTATTTATTCTTCTTGTTTTTTATATTACTTTAATTCATATTATGTAATCCCGCTTTTACAGTTGTTCTTTTTTCTCCCGCAGCTTCTGTCGCATTCCATTGATGGTTTGAGCAGCATTGTCATCTGTCAATGCACATTCAAAATTTATACCTGCGCCATACATACCAAACTTTTCCGTAGGTACTGTTATGTCATTCTGCCCTTTCTCCATTTCAGAGATAGTCGAAAATGAATTTACATCTCTGTAGAAATACTCTGATGTGGTTTCGCGTTTGTTGTCTTTATCCATATCAAATCTACAGCTATAAACATGCACCTGCGAATCGCTGAAAAATATCCATGTTATTTCATATCTGGAACTTACCCACTTGCCAGAGACTGTCTTCTTTACATATGCATCTTCATAAGCAAACCCCTGAAAGCATATAGGTTTTACCTCCTTAACCTGACCTCCATCAAGTCCCAGCTTGTTCAATGCATATTCCGATGAGCCATATTTATTTTTTTCATTGTCTACCATGTTTATATATGCTTCGTCAGAAATAGTCTTAGCGCCACATCCCACACGCAGAAAATAAGCAATTATTTTTGCCTGCTCCTGACTTTTTCCGATGCACAGCTTCTTAACTATCTTTGCGCTCTTATATGTTTTTGATTTTCTTATATAAAGAAACGCAAGGAAGAAACATAGTATAAGCAGATATAACACAAGCATAAAAAGGCTACTGGTGTTTGAAGCTGAAACCTCATGTAATGTCATCACTGCAGCTAAAGACGACTGTTTGCACATAAAACTCTTCACCATCCCCTCTACATGCAGTCTGGTCTGCTGACATTTAAGGTAGCATACAGCATCTGTATATCAGCTTCAGGTACACCCACGCTTACTGCGTTATTAAGGCACTCTCTGTAATCCGGTGAGGTCATATAACTTTTTCTTGCGAAATAGTCATACTTTATGTAAGCCATGAAATAATAATATATTCCTCTTGGCTCTATCATTATGGCTGCCTCAATATATTCCAGAGCCTTATCAATATTTCCTCTTGGATTAAGAAATGCTTTCTTTCCATCCAGAACGCATACAGCAGCATAGTAATACGACTCCGAGTCATCAAAGTTGTCAACTATGGCTTTCTCAAAAGCCTCCAATGCCTTGGCATACAGATGCAATTTCAAAAAGCATATTCCTATAGACTTGTTTATTTCCGGATTTTCCGGGTCATCAGCCAGTCCTTTCCTGTAGAAATTCACATACCGGTTAATCAACGGAGCCGGCATAGAATTCACACTATTAAAGGATGTGATATTGATCGGATGCCCCGCCGGACACTCTTTCTGTCCAATACTTATGGGAAAACCACAATTAGGACATTTTAAGTCTTCAACGCTATAACTCACTCTATCTTCCCTCCTCGTCTTAATACGTCTATATATGACGTCATTTTCTACGAATACATAATATCATCTTTTGTAGCCATTAGTAACACTTTTATTGTTTTATAGCTGTCGGTTACTACAGGCGGTATATTGTGTTTCTTTACAATTTTCTTGATCGGAGGTTTTATTATGGATATATTTGATGTGGGTGTACGTGTTAAAACATTACGGAAAAAGCAACACATGACACAGGAACAATTTGCAGAAAAGATTGGCGTCTCACAACATTATGTGTACGAAATTGAGCGTGGTCTCAAAACAATGAGCATATACACCCTGGCGAACGTTGCAGACGCTCTTAATACACCTATTGATTATATTGTAAATGGGAAATTATATGATGGGGACAATACGGATATCGATACCAAAGACTCTCTTGATATATTAATAGAAACAATACCTATTACCAAAAGGGATACAGTTTACAAGGTCATGAAGAATTTATTGCCATATATAAAGTAGTCGAATCTATTAATGCTTTATATATGTAATACAAATATTTGTCCATAAAAAAGCAGAACATATCGCAAATGATATATCCTGCTTTTTTAGTGGAGGGGTTCAAAAACTTTACGGTTGTATTTTCCAAATCTTTATGGTTGTATTTGCCAAATCTTTACGGTTGTATTTGCCAAATCTTTACGGTTGTATTTTCCAAATCTTTACGGTTGTATTTTCCAAATCTTTACGGTTGTATTTTCCAAATCTTTACGGTTGTATTTGCCAAATCTTTACGGTTGTATTTGCCAAATCTTTACGGTTGTATTTGCCAAATCTTTACGGTTGGTATATAATTTGTACATGAGGTGATAATAAAAATATGATTAAAAAAGAGTATAAACCAAGAGTAATTGATAATACCATAGAAGAATATTTAAAGAGCTTCGGTGCCGTATGTATAGAAGGTCCAAAGTGGTGTGGAAAAACCTGGACTTCCTCGTTCCATAGCAACAGCGAAATCTATATAGGTGACCCAACAGGAAATTTTCAGAACAGGGTTCTTGCACAAATGTCTCCCGATTTAGTCTTAAATGGTGACACTCCAAGATTAATTGATGAATGGCAGGAGGTACCACCACTGTGGGACGCTGTAAGATACAGAGTCGATCAATCAGTAGAAAAAGGACAATTCATTCTCACCGGATCATCTACACCAAATCACAAGGGAATACTTCACAGTGGTGCCGGACGAATTGCCAGAATAAAAATGCATCCAATGTCATTATATGAATCAGGTGATTCAACTGGCATTGTGTCGTTGAAAAGATTATGTAATAACACATTAATTCCAGCTATGACCGGCGAGGTCAATCTGACGACTTTAATACAATATATAATAAGGGGAGGCTGGCCAGGCAACATAGACACTCCTATAGCCCAGGCAGCTCTGCTCCCCCTCCAGTATATTGATGCCATAATAGAAGACGATGTGTTCAGAATAGATGGTGTCAAGCGAAATAAAGATAAAATGAAACTATTACTTCGTTCACTGGCAAGAAATGAGACAACCACTGCTACAAATCTTTCCCTAGCAAAAGACGTCAGGGAAAATGACGACTTAGAAATCGACAAAGGAACTATAGCAGACTATCTGGATATATTTAAAAGACTGTTTATAATAGACAATCAGAAGCCTTTCTCTACCAATATAAGGTCATCTGTACGGGTAAAGCAGTCCGAGAAAAGACATTTCTGTGATCCATCCCTTGCATGTGCATTATTAAATGCGTCACCGGAAATGTTAATAAATGACCTGCAGACACTGGGCTTTTTGTTCGAGGCTCTTTGTGAAAGAGATCTAAAGATATACGCAGAATCTTTTGGTGCATCCCTATATCATTATCAGGACTATGACAACAAAGAAATTGATGCGGTCATAGAACTTAAAAATGGTGAATGGTGTGCTTTTGAGATTAAATTAGGTGCAAATCAAATTGATGATGCAGCAAAGAACTTATTAGAAATAGACAAGAAAATAAGAAATGATTCCAAGGGAAAGCCCCCTAAAATATTATCTGTAATCTGTGGTCTGTCAAATGCCGCATACAAACGCCCTGATGGTGTGTACGTCGTTCCGATCACGGCACTTAAAAACTAATAAAAAAGTCTCCGGAGCTTGCAGTTTTCCATAGGTACCGCTGCCTGCTCAGGAGACTTTTTTATAGTCTGTCCAGGACACACATATCAGTGTTTATTTGTTAATGTGTCTGCAGTGTCTGAATCCGTGCATTCAGCCTGTCTGCGTCTTTCTCGTCATGGCTTACAACCACAAGGGTTCTGCCGTTTAGATTTGCAGTTATATATTCTGCCGTCCGGTCCTTAAGCTCCTCGTCAAGGCTGGCAAATGGTTCATCAAGGATCAACACCTGCCCTGGTGACATCACTGCCCTGACGATAGCCGTACGTCGTTTCATACCACCCGACAGCTCTTTTACATCTGTGAACAGACTTTCTTCCATGCCAACCTGCTCAAGATTTTTCCGTATATCTTCCAGCCCTGACCTGCTGTGTCTTTTCAGGCCCAGTTCTATATTGTAGGCAGCTGTATACTCATTACACAGCCGGTCTTCCTGGAAGACCATGGATATGTTGACCCCATCACCGGTATCCACTTCAAAAGATACGATGCCGCCGTCAGGCTTAAGTCCACCTGTTATCAGATTGAGAAGTGTTGTCTTTCCTGTGCCGGAGGGTGCCATTATGCACACTCTGTCTCCTGCCGGAATATGAAGGCTCAGATCATTTATGAGTTCTTCGTCCACGCCCTTATTATACGAGAAGCATACATTGCTTAAATCTATGGCAGCACCGGACGAGTCAACCCCATCGCCCTTAATCTCATTGTGATGTCCATTACATCTATTTTCCTTGCAAGCCCTGCCTCCCACAACATGCCGTTGCAGCCCTGCGAACATCCACTTCACAAGCTTTAAGATCACCTGTTCCACCACAACGCTTAAGACTATGATCACCAGCGTCCATGCGAATAGCTCCGGCGTCTCAAGATACACCTTGGTGTTATAGAGCATTTTTCCCACAGACCCTCCGGGAGTTCCGATAACCTCCGCCGCGATTCCAGCCTTAAATGCCATGCCTGTAGCCAGGGTAAATGCAGCTATGATATATGTCTTAAGCTCCGGAAGATACACATACAACAGGCGGCGTAATCCATTTATCCCGAATACCCTCGCCATGTCCTTCATTTTCAGATCGAGATTTTTTATGCCTGCAAGAATATTTGTATATATCACCGGGGTGACCACCAAAAATACTATGAATACCGACAGTCTTCTGCCAGACAGCCACACCAGACAAAGGATAACAATGGAAGCCACCGGTGTTGCCTTCATAGCTGAGAAATACGGCCAGAAAAGCACCTCCATGAAATGCCATCTGCCTGCCAAAAGTGCACAGGCTGTTCCTACTGCCGCACCTATGAGCAAACCAAGCAGGATACGTCCCATGGAATATGCTATAGCACTGTAGAACTCCTGACTCTTCACCAGAACCCCCAGGGTCTTCGCCACATCAACAGGTGTTGCCAGCAGCAGCTTCTGGTCAAGCTTCATTGCCAGCAACTGCCAAAGAAGGATAGCAACAATTATTGCTGCTATCCTCTCTGTACAAACTTTCCACATAGATGTCTCTTTATTGAATTTTGATTTTTTTACGTTACCTTTATTCATTCTGCATCAACCAATCATAGTGTATATTTACGATCCGGAATTCCTATGTCTGACAACTGTCAGTCAAAAAAAACATCCTATCTTGAATAGTAGAAATCGTCTCCCGGTATAGCTCCGCCTATGCTCTTAGGCTCCGCCTCATTCAATATTCCAAGGTAGCTTGAGAGGATCGACTTCATTTCTTCACCCTCGATAAATGTAATGTTGCACTTTGGAATTGCCTGCTTGGCAATAGGTGCCTTAACAATATCAAGCTGCTCTATAAGTGCTGCTGCCTCGTCAACATTTGTATTTACATAGTCAACCGAATCAGCATAAGCGTTCATAAATGCTGAAACTGCCTCCGGATGTTCATTTACAAATTCTGTTCTGGCAATAACCACACCTGTGACCATACCGCCGTCCGGTGTAAGATTCTTCCATTCTTCATTGAAATCGATAGGCACATTCAAGTTGTCAACCTTTGTTGCCGCAACAGTGACAAATGGCTGTGGCAGCATTGCTATAACCTCATCATCTGTAGATGTCATAACCGAGAGCACCTCTGTTGCCTCTGACTTCCACTCTATAGTAACATCATTGTCAGGATCTATACCGTTATTCTTCAGTATAAATCTGAGAGAATATTCCGGTGTTGCTCCCTGTCCGGTGGCGTAGATTGTCTTACCCTTAAGGTCTGCCACAGACTGAACTGAATCGCCGGTATCAACAATGGAGATAACTCCAAGGGTATTGATGGCAAGTACTGTTACCTGTCCCTCTGTCTTGTTGTAGAGAACGCTGGCAAGATTTGCTGGGATCGCTGCCACATCCACATTTCCCTGGATGATCTCAGGTGTGATCTCATCTGCCGCAGTGCTTATTGAGTACTGGATATTCACGCCGGCATTCCCTGCGTCCGAGTCTGTAAGGAGCTTTGAAAGTCCCATGGCTGTAGGTCCCTTTAATGCAGCAACACGGATGGTTACATCATCATCTGCAGCATTGCTGCTTTCCTCTGTGGCTACTTCCTCACTTACAGTGTCAGCCTCATTGGTATCTGCCTCACTCCGGGTGTCCTCTGTAACTGTGGTCACCTCTGATGTTGCCTCTGTAGTTGCAGTTTCTTTGCTTCCGCAGCCTGCAAGTGCCATAACTGACATTGCAACTGCAAGTGCTACTCCTAATATTTTCTTTTTCATTTCTGTCTCCTTTCTATTTCATGACACAACCCACTAAATAATGTTGTGCTATGTTTTATTGCACAGCCCGCAAAGTAATGGCGAGCTATATTTTTTATATGTCATCAGGCACTTTTCTTTCGGTGCTAATATACACACTGCCTGAGTCCTTCCATGTCAAGTATCAGGATCTCGCCACCTCTGTCCTCGATCAATTTCTTATCCTGGAACTCCGTGAGGGTTCTGAACAGGCTGGCTCTGCTGACATTTAAAAACTTTGCGAATTGCTCCTTTGACACATCAAGCACCACCCGCCCGTCCACTGCATTGTGGAGCAGATAAAAGGCAAGCTTGCTGCCACAGCCTGACATTCCCATAAGCTCGATCTTGTATGCAAGGTACATGATCTTCTTGTTACACAGGGTCAGATACCGCTTAAGCAATCTCTCATCCCTGCCCAGCAATTTTCTGAAATCCGCCTTCGACATGAACGCCACCCGGCACTTCACCTTGCAGATAAGCTTTGTGGGCATTGGTGTGGGGCAATACACATTGCATATACCGAAGATATTCCCCTCATGCTGGGTTGACACATTTACACTTCCCGTGCAGACTTCCTCATGCCGGGACAGAGCGTACACGTCCGCCTCGCCGCTCCCTATGACACCTATGCAATAGGTTTTCTCCTGCAGTTCAGATATCTCATCCCGACGCTTAAACTCCTTCACGAACAGGTCGATACCTGACAGATCTACCTCTGCAAATAACGGGTTCAACCGCAGGATTTCCTCTGCGGAAGCCGAGTTTTTCAATTTTCTTTTATCCTCAAAGATATTCTCCGTCACCGTCTGTCATTCCTACCATTTCTACCACTACAGCATTTTTCTAGTCCAACACGCAGAAAAACAGTATCATATGATACTGTTTTTTGCAAGTATTTTATTCTTTTGTGAGAAGATTTATCATGATCACTGTTACTTTAGCGATATCATCTATGTGTGTGTACTCATGACAGGTATGGACATCGTTCATTGCATTTGCAATTACAATTCCGGGAATACCATGCTCAGCCAGGATATTATTGTCACTGCCACCGAAGGTTTTACTCGGTGCCAGTGTTATTCCTGCAAGCTTACATGCCTCTTCGTAATCCTTTACAAGCTCATGTTCAATGTCAGTCTCATACGCTTTTATATGCGTAGTAAGTTTAAAATCGACCTTAACTATACCATCAGCTGATACATCATTATTCCCAAACAATTTATTATCCGTTTCCTCCGGCTGCTGTATTTTTTCTTTCATTTCAGCTGCATGAACTATCTCATTATATTCCTCCGCTGCCGCCTTGAATATCTCCTCATACTCCTTCGCCACAGCCAGTGCCTTTTCATGATGGAGGCTTCTTATCTCTCCCTTCACCTGACAGTGCTCAGGAACTATGTTGATACCGGCGCCACCGGATATAATCCCTACATTTGCAGTGGTCACAGGATCTATATGTCCGGCAGGAAGCTTCGTTATGGCTTTTGCCGCCACAAGAATTGCACTCCTTCCCGACTCCGGGTCTAAGCCCGCATGGCTTGCTCTTCCTTTTATATCCACTGTAAATGACAGTATGCTCGGAGCCGCATATGCATATCCGCCTACAGCACCGCTTAGATCCGGTACATAAGCCCTGTCTGACCTGATCTTTGCAAAATCGAATTTCTTGATACCATCGCAGTAGGTTTCCTCTGAGGTTGAAAATACAAGTTCAACGTCTCTGTGAGGGATATTGTTTTCCTTCAGAAATCTTACAGCCTCATATATTGTCGCAAGTCCGGTTCCGTCATCGGCACCAAGGACCGTAGTTCCGTCGCTAGTTATACTGCCATCCTCATGTCTGATGGCTTTCCTGCCCTTAGCAGGCTCCACCGTATGTCTCCATCAAAATATCCTGCGTCCACAAGTGAATTGTAGTAATCAACAATACCATCCTTGTTAGGGTCAACAGTCATTACAGTTCTGTTCTCAAAAAGATATGTCCTTACATAATCTTCTGTCTGATCTGAATATTCAGCAAGATATTTTACAATTTCGTCTCTATTTGCTTCATCATTGTAATACTTAAGTGCCCTGATATTTGCCTTGGTAAATGCTATAAGAGCGTCCTTCTTGTCTGTAAGGGTCTTTCTTGAAGTAACCTCACGGCAGCATACATACATTGGTTCAAGCTCTCCCACTTCATATACTACCGAAACCTTATCAGCATATTTATTTGCAAATTCAGCAGGAAGGAAACCAAGCTGTGCTTCTCCTTTATTTACAGCCTCAGCAACATTCACCTGACTGTCTACTTCCATAACCTTAATGCTATCTATATCAACCCCCTGCTTCTTAAGATACTCCCTTGATACTACCCAGGCTGTATCTGCGCGGACTGTAGCGATTGTAAGTCCGCCGTACTTTGTTACATCCTTATAATTGTCAACCTCATCGGGTTTGCTTATGATGGCTCCACCCTCAGCGGCTGTACCACCAAAGATGACCAGGTCTGAACCATTTGCAATGAAGTTAAGATCCGGAACAATTCCTGTGCCCCATACATCGATCTCGCCCTTATTGGTGCTTATGGAAGTAAGGGCTGCTGTGGCATCCTGGGACTCGACCAGCTCAACATTTACCCCCTCTTCCTTGTAGTAGCCAAGGTGATCTGCCATAAGAACAACTGCTGTTCTGATGGTTCCCGGCAATATACCAAACTTTATTGTATTGTTTTCATCACTGTTATTATTTGATTTCTTTGATCCGCAGGCTGTGGCTGAAAGTGCCAGTGTTGCCGCAAGAAGAAGTGTTATGCTTTTCTTAAGTATCTTTCTCATATTTTTCCTCCAATTAGATTTATCATTTTTATTTTTTATTCATCATACAGATCTGATGACAGGTAACGCTCCCCTGAGTCAGGCACAATGACCACTATCTTCTTACCCTTGTTCTCAGGTCTTGCCGCTACCACTGCTGCCGCATGAAGGGCTGCACCGGCTGATATACCTACGGCTATTCCTTCTTTCTTTGCTGCAAATCTCGCCATTTCGTAAGCGTCATCATCTGTAACTGTTATCACTTCATTAAAAAGTGCTTCGTCTGTAACTGGTGGTGTAGGGCCTCCGCCTATTCCCTGGATCTTATGAGGTCCCGGCTCGCCGCCTGATAATACAGGACTCCCGGCAGGCTCTACTGCGATTATCTCTATGCCAGGCTTCATCCTTCTTAAATAATGGCCGGTTCCCGATATGGTTCCGCCTGTTCCGGATGCAGCGATAAATATATCCACATCTCCTTCGGTATCCTCCCAGATCTCAGGTCCCGTTGTCGCCTCGTGTACTCCGGGATTTGCAGGATTTTTACCCTGTCCCGGCACAAATGAATTTGGAGTGTTTGCCGCAAGCTCGGCAACCTTTTCTCCGGCTCCGGTCATATTTGCCTCGGGATCGGTAAGAACAACCTGTCCACCATAGGACCGGATGATCTTTATCCTTTCAGGGCTCATATTTGCAGGCATTGTAATGATGGTCTTATATCCCTTGGCTGCTGCCACCAGAGCAAGTCCTATTCCTGTATTTCCACTGGTTCCTTCTATAATTGTTCCGCCGGGCTTAAGGCTCCCGTCCTTTTCTGCCTGTTCTATCATATTCTTGGCTGTTCTGGCCTTGGATGAAAAGCCCGGATTGAAGAATTCCAGCTTGCCGATGATCTCCGCATTGGCTCCCCAGTTCTTCTCCACTCCCTTAAACCTCACCAGCGGAGTGTGTCCAACCAAATCCAAAATGCTGTCATATATTCGTTTCATAATCTGTTTCGGATACTCCTTCCTGAGTTTTAATTATTTTCGACATCCACTGAATTTTATAATTCCCTGGATGTCATAATACATCGGAACATCCCCGTGCCTTCTGTTTTGGTGTAGTCCGGTGTGTATCCAAGTCTTTCATAGAAGCGTAACGCCTCTTCCCTGGAATTGATAAATACCCGGTCTGCCCCTTTGTCCTTAAGCCAGCTCTCTGCCTCCCGTATCACAGCCTCGCCGTAACGCTTTCCTCTATATTCCGGAAGGGTGCACACCCTTTCAACCTTTCCTGTGTGAGGATCCGTAAGTCTTATCCTGCAGGTTGAAACGGGTATGTTGCCGTCCATAGCCAGTATGTATTCTGACTCCTTTGTGTCATCTTCAAATTCCATGCTCAAGGGGATGTCATAGTCCTTACACATTCCCAGAGTCCTCACAGTATATACTCCGGCACGCTGCCATTCTTCTTTTACTCTGATCACTTCCATGTACTATCCCCTCCTTTTTTGCTCTTATGTTAGTGCCTCACCTGTTATTGCTTCTCATATTCATCAGGCGGCACAATTCCCATATAAATTTTCTCTATTAGTGGATCAGGAACTTCTGCTCCGGTGTCTTGCTAAGCTTCTTTCTATCCTGTGGTGCTGACCAAATCTCTTCATATGGTATCTGATCCTTAAATCTTGTATTGAAATCTGCAAACAAACTATCCTTTTTACTTCTTCCTCCGGCGAAATCCCTGAAGTATGTATTGTTCTTAAATGCAGGTATCTCGTAAAGGTCTCTTGCGTATGCCCAGATATTTTCATAGTCAATAACCCTCTTCTTCTGTGGGCCAAGGTTGAGATAGTAGTGTGTATCCCATCTTGCCAGAGTTACGTAAAATCTTACATCTGAATCTGTTACATAATCTCCGAATAAAAATCTGTTGGTAGCAAGTCTTTCCTCAAGCTTGTCCATTGCATTGTAGAAATCTTCAAATGCCTCATGGTAAGCTATAAGTGACTGGCAGAATGCCATTCTGTAGTGGGCGTTATTGATATTTGGGAATAACCAGTCATTGAAATCGTTGATCTCCTGTCTCAGTTCAACAGGATAAAGATCAGGTGCGTCCGGCTTCTGGAACTCCTTGAAGTTTGCTTCAAAATAATTTGTAAGACGGTGATAATCATTATTAACCACTTTTCCGGTCTCAACATCTACCAGTGCAGGTACTGTACATCTTCCATTATATTCGGGATCCGCTTTATAATAAGCCTCACTTAAAAACTTAATATGGAGCACCGGATCTTCAAAAAATTCATTGTCAGGAAATCCCCAGCCATACTTATTTGACTCTCCTGTGTGTCCAACAATATTTATGCTTATGGCGTCCTGAAGTCCAAGAAGTTCTCTTACGATGGCTGCCCTGTTTGACCAGTGGCAACCCTTAGCCCAGAAAAGCCTGTACTTTCCGCTGGCTGCCTTAAGCTCTCCCTCACCATCACCAAATGGAGTTGTGAATCTGTTAGGCTGTCTGACAAATGCACCTCTCTCATCTATCTCTTCCTTTATCTCCATTGGTCTTGGTCTTACTCCTCTATCCTGTGCATAGATCTCAGCGATCTCGTCTGTGTAACCATTTGCAGGTCCCTCAGCACTATTATTTTCTATTGGTTTAAATCCGCAGCATGACATATTGTATTTCCTCCTCGTTTTCCTTTTATTCTTCTGATACTTTTTGTCTGATCTCTCGTAACTCATCAGGCCCTTTTGTAATTCCCACTATTTTTATAGGAATAGTATGTATTAATTTTATGTTTTGCATTATACCATTGAAATTTCATTTGTCAACAGATTTCTATAAGATTTGCTACTAGAAAAAAGCTATAACAGGTTATAGGTTTTATTAGAAGACTGCAACAATCTGAAACCGAGGTCATTTTGAGTTATATAAAAAAAGCGAACCAGTCTTTTGACTGATCCGCTTTTTAATTTTGATTTATTGATTTAAAATTTACTGCTTGATCCTAAGCTCCGGCATGGATGACGCAGCCTTGGTATTTGCAGGGATAGATTTAATGACAAATGTATTACCTGCAACTACTGAATTCTCACCGATTACTGTCTCGCCACCTAAGACTGTGGTATTTGCATATATTACCACGTTGTCCTCAATGGTTGGGTGACGCTTGACACCTGCAAGCTCCTGTCCCTTTCTTGTGGAAAGTGCACCAAGGGTAACGCCCTGGTAGATCTTCACGTTATTTCCAATGTTGGTTGTCTCTCCAACTACAATACCGGTTCCGTGATCTATGAAGAATGAAGAACCTATGGTTGCTCCCGGATTTATATCTATTCCTGTCTGACCATGGGCATACTCGGACATCATTCTCGGAATGAACGGAATGTTCATATCATAGAGCACATGAGCGTAACGATATACAAATATCGCATAGAGTCCCGGATAGGAAAGTATTATCTCCTCTTTGCTCTTGGCAGCCGGATCTCCGTTAAAGCCTGCCTCTACGTCTAACAGCAGAAGTGACTGAACCTTAGGGATCTCTTCAATAAACTTAAGGGTCTTCTCCTCTGCCTCAAGTCGTACCTTCTCGTACTCTCCCTGCTCTCTGCCGTAGTTAAGGGCTGTCTTTATCTGGTGATATAACTTGTCATATACCAGTGACAGCTCGTGTCCTGCGAAATTCTTCTTCTCCACATATCCCAGGTTCTCCGCACCGAAAAATCCCGGAAATGTAATCCTTCTCAGATCATCTATAATAGTGATCACAATGTCACGGTTCGGCAGCTTACGTCCAAGATCCACATCGAAGATCTTCTGCTCCTTGTAAAGTCCGCTGAGCTTCTTTGAAGTCTCCTTGATCACCGTCTTAATATTATTATCCATGTTTATGCCTCCAACTCTTGCTGCTATTATATATAGTATTCATCAATCTTCTCTTTTTGCCATTCCACCAGTGTAGCCAGTGTAAGATTATCCACCACATTGTTGATGGCATCACCGATCATGCCCCATATCCTCTGGGTTACATGAAATGATGGCTTTTCTATACTTTCAAGGTCAGCATTCACAGCCGAACTTGTAGGTGCAAGGTTGCCCTCTGTAACTCTCAAGACCATTCCCACGGTACACGCCTCAGGCTTAAGTGCCAGAAGATATCCTCCCTGGGCACCACGGAAGCTTTTTATAAGCCCAGCCTTAGCAAGCATATTCATGATCTGCTCAGAATACTTCTCCGAGATCCCCTGTCTTCTTGCAATATCCTTAAGACTTACCGGGATACCTGTATTATTACATGCAAGATCCAGCATAAGCTGTATGGCATAATCTCCTTTTGTAGATATCTTCATTACAGTTCCTCACCATTTGTCTCGATAACATGCTTATACCAGAAATAAGAGTCCTTCTTTATTCTGTTTAAGGTTCCTGAGTTCTCATCCTCTTCCCTGTCCACATACACAAATCCATATCTCTTCTGGTATCCGTTGAGCCAGCTTAACAGGTCAGTATATGACCATGTACAATATGCCAGAACCCTGCATCCGTCATCAATGGCATCTTTCAATGCCTCTATGTGCTTCTTAAGATATTCTATACGATATGGGTCATGGATCTGACCATCCTCAAGCTTGTCAAATGCACCGAGACCATTCTCTGAGATCACTATCGGAAGGTCATATCTTGATGTGATCTCACGACAGCATATTCTTATTCCCATTGGATCAATGGTCCAATCCCAATCAGTTGTTGAAAGGAACTCATTTTGTGGGTTCTTGTAAAGTCCCGGAACTCCGGACACCTTGGCAGTCCCCTTCTTTCCTGTGGTGTTCATCTCCATGCTCATGCCTACACCATCAATAGGATTGTGCTCTACCACGCAGCTCTGATAGTAGTTGACTCCCATGAAGTCCACCTTAGCGGCAGCCTCCTTAAGCACCTGCTTGTCTCCCGGAGCAAATTCCGGTGCAACGCCCTTACTCTCAAGATATTTGATAGCAGCTCTTGGATATCTGCCAAGAGCATATATATCCATCCAGTAGAAATTCTTCAGATCATTGTAATCCTCCAGTGCCATGGCATTTTCAGGGTGTCTGTCATATGCATAGCCAGGAGTATAAGCGAAGCTTGAGCCAACCTTTGCGTCAGGGTACAATGCCTTAAGGGCAAGCACTGACTTGGCAAACGCTATATTTGCATGGTGGTTTACCTGATAGAACAGCTTCTCCTCATTCTTCTTTCCAGGTGGATGCATACCGTTCATCCAGCCAAATGTAGTGAACACATTCTGCTCATTCATGATGATCCAGTACTTAACCCTGTCACCAAGCTTCTTGAACAGAACCGTTGCATAATTCACAAAATCATCTATGATCCTGCGATCCTCAAATCCATGATACTGATCCTCAAGTGCCTGTGGCATATCCCAGTGGTATACTGTTACCATCGGCTCAATGCCGTACTTGAGAAGTTCATTTACAAGGTCATCATAAAACTGAAGTCCCTTTTCGTTTACAGGACCGTTTCCGTCAGGAATAACTCTTGACCATGCTATGGAAAATCTGTAGGTCTTAAGGCCCATCTCCGCCATAAGCTTCACGTCTTCCTTATATCTGTGATAATGATCAACTGCCTTATCTCCTGTTGTCGCCTTAAAAGTCTTGCCCGGTATCCTTACGAACTTATCCCAGTTTGAAGGTCCCTTACCGTCAACATCCCAGGCACCCTCTACCTGATATGCTGCCGAAGCTGATCCCCAAAGAAAATTCTTTGGAAATCCCTGTGTCTTTTCAAAATACATAGCCTTCCTCCATTCTTATAATTTAACATTCTTAATAAATTGTCATTTTTGATAATCACACTGCAAGTTATATATATATGTCTACACATGTATCTGATCCAGTACGGATCCGATCTTGTCAGTTATAAGCAGATCGGCTTCTCTGTCAGACTGTGTTGGGGACATATTTATGACCACCAGATGTCTGCCACGGAAATATCTTATTAAGCCTGCCGCCGGATATACCACCAGAGAAGTTCCCCCTATTATAAGGGTATCTGCCTCTGATATATACCGTATGGCATCCTCTATATCCTGATTGTTAAGTCCTTCTTCATACAGAACAACATCAGGCTTTATGGTTCCGCCGCAGGAGCACTTAGGCACTCCCGGAGCGTCGATCACATACCGGAGGTCATAGAACTTATGGCAGCGTTCACAATAATTTCTGTGTACCGAACCATGAAGCTCAATAACTCTTCTGCTTCCTGCCATCTGATGAAGCCCATCTATATTCTGTGTTATTACAGCCTTGAGCTTTCCTGCCGCCTCAAGCTCCGCAAGCTTCATGTGTGCCTTGTTGGGTTTTGCCTCAGGAAACAGCATTTTATCCTTATAAAACCTGTAGAATTCTTCCGGATTCCTGCGATAAAAGCTGTGGCTGATTATAGTCTCCGGCGGATATTTATATTTCTGGTTGTACAATCCGTCTACACTTCTGAAATCCGGTATTCCGCTTTCTGTAGAGACTCCGGCGCCCCCAAAGAACACAATATTGTCGGACTCATCTACGATACTCTGTAATTTATTTATCTCTTCCATACCCATGTCCTGAACACCTCCATATGAAACACACATATTTTTATATGCACAAGACCCATCCTGAAAATATCATCCGGGATGGGTCTCTATGTACAATTCCAAATATTTTATGGTATATCTGTTACAGTTATAAGTACCTTACATACTGATTTTACTGTATATTTCTCTCCATCCGAAACGGTAAGCTCCACTGTATTCTCGCCCATTGAGAGACTGTCAGCATCTATTTTTATCTTAAGGTCACTGCCCTTAACCTTGCTTATGTCGTCTCCAAGACCTACTATCTCAACAACATTCCCGTCAGGGAAGGAAATCTCATAATTCTTGTCCTCATTCTTGTTAATGATAGTAATATCACCGGCATTCAGCGAAATGCTTCTGGTTATGTTATGTTCAATAAGTACTCTTACGTTTATCATGTTGTTGCTCTTGTCTGCCAGTACAACATTATCCGGCAGGTAAGGAGTTATATCAATATTCGTCTCGTAATTCTCTGTAGCTCCGGAAATGTCTACATCCGATATAACTATCTCATCTAACGCCTCAAGTTCATCATTAGGTGCACCCACCACAACCGTCTCAGGACCATATTCAATGCTGCCTATAAGATATCCCTCTCCCGGAGTACCTGTAGTGGAAACCCTCACCGGAACAGCTTTAGTCTTGTAGATAGGTATCTTAACCGCAATGGTATCATTGTCACAGGTAATCTTACTATCTGCAACCTCCTGTCCGTCCTTATCATAAAATACAAGCTTGCCGGTTGTATTGACCTCCCTTGTGCTTCCGCTTACATCTACAACCACCTGGGCTGTTGCTATACTGTCCACAACACTGACCGCCCCTGTAATATTCACAAGGTTCGGAGTTGTCACCGGTTCACCTGCAGTATATCCCGACTCAGCTTCACCCTCAACCTTAACAGTTACAGGTACAGAGGATGTCTCCTCCTTCTCAAGCTCCACTGTAACCACACTGTCCGTCATGGAAACAGATACTGATGATGCTATATTCTTATTAACCGCCTCCACCTTGATAGGTACCGAGTTTGTGATAGAAAGCTGTGAAAGATCTGCAGATGCCTTGAAATCATCGGCATTAAGCTCCGCAATCACCGAACGTCTTCCTTTAACTATTATATTCACGGTATCACCGGATTTAACATAATAAAGCTGTCCCTGACTTGTGATGGCATCCTCATTCAGCATCTGTACCGGGATTCCCGATATCTGCTTAGACACCACATAATCATCAAGATTAAGTACAATGACCCACACGATAAAGGCGAAGACCACAGCTAACAGCTTCAACCCTATATTGGAGAAAAGTTTGTCCTTCATCTGTGACTACCTCCTTTTCCGCCCTTGTGCTTTCTTATCTTTATAACCTTCTTATCTTCTTTGGTACGTTTGCCTTCCTCGCGATGCAGGGTAAACAGGAACTTTCTCAGAGCTTCAGCATCGAGATTTCTGTATATCTGACCATCCTTAGCCACTGCAATAGAGCCTGTCTCCTCAGATACAATAACGGTTATGCTGTCAGACATTTCACTGACACCGATACCGGCTCTGTGTCTTGTACCAAGTTCCTTGTTGATGTCGTTATTTGCCGAGAGGGGAAGATAGCAGGTTGCAGCCTCAACCCTGTTATTTCTGATTATGACGGCACCATCATGAAGAGGCGTATTATGCTCAAATATATTCACCAGAAGCTGGTTGGTAACTATGGCGTCAACACTGATACCTGTATCAACGAAATCCTGGAGAGATATCTCATTCTCGATAACAATAAGTGCGCCTGTCCTGGTAGCTGAAAGGGCCGTGGCGGTCTTAACTATCTCATAGATAGTCTTGTCGGTAAGTCCGTGTTGGTTCTCCGTATCCCTTATACTCAGATAACTGGACAGCTTCTTCTTACCTAATTCCTCAAGTCCCCTTCTGAACTCCGGCTGAAACAATATGATAATGGCAATAATACCTACACTGAAGGCGTTCTTCAATATATACAGTATGGTATTAAGCCGCAGAACCGCTGCAAATACCATGAACAACAGAATGATGACGACACCCTTAAGTAATGTCCACGCTCTGCTATTCATGAACCACTGCATAACCTTGTATATGGCAAGGCTCAATATTGCTATCTCAATAATGTCTCTTATGCCGGGCACTGCTATATATAAATTTTCAAAATAGCTTCTGAAATAAGCGAAAATATTCTCCATATCCAACCCCAACAATCTATAGGCTTAATACTCAAACGCCACCCGCTTAGGAACTGTCATGCAGTTTTTAATGGGTGGCGTGATGGTACTAAATCCTAATAATCTTATTTTTTAGTATCTGTATTTGAAAATGCGCTGTCTGTCTGCCCAACAAATGCACTGTCAGCTTGTGGTCTCGGGCGTCTGTTCTGTGCCTGCTGACGCTGTGGCACATTACCTGCAGGTCTTCCATTCTGGTTCTGTCCCGCCTGTCTGTTATGCGGAGCCGCATTTCTGTTCTGTGCATTATGTGCTGTACCTGCTGATGGTCTTCCACTCTGTGATGCACCTGCTGATGGCCTTCCATTCTGTGCTGTGCCTGCTGATGACCTTCCATTCTGTGGTCTGCCGGCTGCCCCTCTGTTCTGTGGCTGTCTTCCTGCATTTACAGAATTTCTTGCAGGCTGTCTGTTCTGCTCCTGACCTGCCTGTGGTCTTGGACGTCTGTTCTGTGAAGGAGCCTGTCTTCTTGCAGGGCTCTCATCCTCTGTAAGATACTCATCAAGTTCCTCATCATTATATGATGTAACAGTTCTAAGGTTCTGTGGCTTCTTTCTGTCAAGGAACTTAGGAACTGCCTTAACATAATAATAATACTCATCATCCTCAAACTGTGTCTTCTCAACCTTTGAATAGTCAACAACCGTCTTCCAGAACTGCACAACTGCCGCTACAATAACAGAAACAAGACTTCCTATCACTACTGATGTAAGCGACATATCTGCACCTGTTGTAACATTTCCCACTAAAAACAGTATTATCTCAAATACGCCACCAATAGCAATGGCAACATACCATGAATAATCAAATGACAACTTATAGATTATAGCTACAATAAGTACTATCACAGCGAACACCACCACTGTAAGCACAAGCTCTTTATTTCCCTTTAATGCTTCAAATATAAACTTGTAGCTGGCTGCGATCTCTGCTCCGCCTGCCGACGCAAGGGCATCCACATAATCGCCTGCTGCAATCATGAAGTAATAGATTATGCATCCTATACCTACGCTGAACATTGCTGCCGGTCCCACCAGCATACCTGCCAGTATAGGCAGAAGGAACTGCAGCTTAACCAGGAAAAATACCGGTGCAAATAATACAATCCATATTGTCTTAGGGAAAAATCTTATATATGCACAATAAAGCACCAAAAACATCAGGAGGAATACAACACCGATCTCAACATTCGCCGAGAACAACTGTCCTGTAAGAAGAAGTGCGCCAAGCCCCAATCCGATACCATCTGACGTAACAGCACTGATAACAGCCATGAGCACTGCAACCTTAGTACTTCCAAACGCCGTACTGTATCCGGTCATACTGTTTAATGTCATATACATAATAAGATATAATATAAATCTTACTACAGGCGTTATGATCATGTCATACTTGCTGCAGAATTCTTTCACTGACTGACGAAACTTTAATATTTCCTTCATAACTATCTCTTCCTCCCGGAGTTCTTAATGGTATGCCCATCTTCATCATAGAAGTCTATGAGCGCCTTTAGATTCTGATTATACCTGATCAGTCCCGGCTTCGCCTTACTGTAGCGGTATGTGTAAACCAGCCACGCAATAATAAAATACACAACGCAGACTGCCACATACGCTAACAGCACATTTCTTGCCAGCTTGCCGTAATCATATGTAGTAAGGTTCTCTATAACCTTTGCAAGGTTATAATACACATACATAGCTGCAACTCCCCAGAAGAGAATCGTAGTCGATACCAATGTCTTGAGGCAGTTCAGTCTCACATAATCGCTCTGAAAAAACCTCGCTTTATTCAAATCTTCTTTTCCTGTGGATTCCTCGTAAGTACTGAGCTTAGTCATAAGAATCACTTTTTCTTCATTGATCATTTTGTTTCCTCGCCTTATAGTGCCCAATAACAGCTCTAAACATTATATCAAAGTGTCATGAATTAAGCAATAAAGTAATTATGAATTTATTGTGGTGTCTTCCTTAAGATATTCCTTGCATATTCCTTGAACATCCCTCGAAACTCTTCACGAAATAATTCTTGATAAATTCATCTTGAAAAATTCACTATGAATTAGCCTGGGCTTTAAGCTCCTCAAGCATCTGCGGAAGTCTGGTGTCCATCTCGTCATCCTTGAACTGGCAGGTGCCGACCTTCCTGTGTCCGCCACCGCCGTACTTAAGCATAAGACTTCCAACATCCATGGTGGCTGTGCGGTTCAGTATACTGTAACCGACTGCTGCCGAACATCCCTGTCCACCTTTTCCGCTTACTATCCAGGCTGACACGTTCTGTTCAGGGTACATGCTGTATATCATGAAACGGTTTCCTGTGTAGATCGGGTCAACGCCTCTCAAATCACTTATGATAAGGTTTCCGTCAACGATGGTATGGGCCTTGACCATTTCCTTAAACTTCTCTGTCTGCTCATTGTAGAGTACTATTCTTTCCTGAATATCAGGCATTGCAAGAATTTCGTCTGTAGTCATTGTCCTGCAGGCGTCTATAAGCCTCTCCATGAGCTGATAATTTGATATAGTGAAATTTCTGAATCTTCCGAGACCTGTCCTTGGATCCATAAGGAAGCCTATAAGTATCCACCCCTTAGGATTCTGTACTTCATCTATTGTAAGGTTTCCTGAATCCACCTTATCTACAGCCTCCATCATATCATCAAACTGAGGGAATCTTTCCTTTCCTCCATAATATTCATATATTATCCTTGCACAGGATGGTGTTATACGGCTCTCACCCTTGTACCTGCCTTCAAGTGCAAGTCTCTCGTGCTCACTTGAGTGGTGGTCGAACCACAATCCGCAGCCCTCTACAAACGGAACATTTGCAAGACAGTCATCCTCTGTGATGTCAATAAGTCCATCCTGGAGATCCTTTGGATGTGCAAATTTCCAATGGTCTATTATACCCGCCTCCTTAAGAAGCGCACCACATGCAAGTCCGTCAAAATCCGATCTGGTAACTAATCTCATAAAGTACTCCTCCCTATTTCAAAAACCTTCTCTTTTGATTATATAAAATGCTCCCTGGCTTTTCAAGTAATTGTTGGTGCATGCCACATATGGCAAAGCCCTGCTTACCCTAATCCAGCTTCACCACAAGCTTAAGTGGATTGTGGTCTGTGTTCTTAAAGCCCTCATTCAACGTCTCCAGGGACTCTACAGTCACATTATCCGATACAATAAAGCCATCAATTACATAGTACTGGAAATCCGAACCCTCATATGTGTCTAAAGGCTGATCAAGAGATCTGCAGGTAGGATTTGCCGGGTCTGTCAGACAGGAGAGATGCTCCCCAAATGCCTCTGTATCAATAAGTCCCGGTGCCCACAGGTCATCCCGCTGTAATGGATAGTCAGATATATCTACATTGGAAAACGCCTGATTGAAATCCCCACCGGCAATAACGTAATTCCCGGCCTCCTGCTCCTTCTTAAGAAGCTCTGCGAGCATCTTTGTCTGGGCCTCCTTGCCCTCGCCCGAGTCATATGCCTCAAGATGAACATTCACTATCACAAGCTCCTTGTCACTTCCTGCCACTGGTATCCTGGAAACCAGAAGACACCGTTTAAGATTGCACAATCTCACCGGGTATGAAAACGGACACGGCAGCTTTATCCTCACTGCACTGTCCACCGAATATGCTGAAAGGGTCATTATTCCCGACGCCACCTTCCCTATAGGTGGCAGAGGATACGGCACCATAAGAGTCTTATAATTATATGCAAATGATGTGTAATACCCTGCGAATGCTTCCTCGTAGCTTTCTCTCTCATTTATCCCATAACTTCTTGTTGAATTCTCATCAACCTCCTGGAGCATGATAATGTCAGGATCTATGTCCTTTATGGTGTCTGTTATCCCTGTAACATTGGCAAGTACACGATCCTTGTCAGCGGTCTTCACCATCTCGCCGCCATCCATGAAGAAATCCGCATTGTCACCTAAGGCTCCGTAGCCGGTATTCCATGTCAGGACTGTAAGTGAGTCTCCCTGATGTATTTCATTTGTTCCGTTGTTATCTTCCGATGAGGCCTCATTATCTGCAGATGTATTTGGATTACCGCCTGTCTGCCCTGATCCGCCTCTCACTTCAAGGGTCTCAACATCCTCCGGACGATACTCGGTTACGGTGAGTACTCCTACAAATATCAGTACAAGTGCCACTATCACAGCAAACACTATCAAGATTATTTTCATAGCTTTTTTCACAAGATATATCTCCTATCTTTGTTTTAATTTTTTGCTGTATCTCTCCAAACCAGAGAGAGGTTTTTCTGCCGGCCTGATTTTATTTTCTACGTAAGAACCGGTTCCTATCATTTTAGTGTTTCAAGCTTTCAATATCTCTGACAGATTTTTCTGGATTCCATAAGCAACATCAGGCTTATTCATTGAATATACATGGACGTGCTTCACTCCGTTTGCCATAAGATCTATGATCTGGTCTGTGGC
>Ga0129313_1000803_pt1 | contig 22929 bp, 19 predicted proteins | sample O1105metagenome_FD_94436 | JGI IMG/M metagenome (GOLD analysis project Ga0129313, IMG submission 94436) | Orangutan group fecal microbial communities from fecal samples from Wisconsin, USA - O1105 metagenome | ecosystem: Host-associated > Mammals > Digestive system > Large intestine > Fecal...
ACAAGTAATCCGCCGTTCTTCTTTTAAGTATCAGGCATTTGATAATTATAAGGATGCACAAGGCACTCATTATATTCTTGAACAGACTTTAAAAGAATGGTTACAGGAAGGCATATTCTTAGAATTCTATCAGGAAGATCATGTCATTGGATGCGCACATATTATTGAAGACTATGTTGAAGAGATTGTATTATTACCCGATGATCGTAGAGAATTCTATGAAAAAGAAGTATTAGCTGCAATAGAGGATTTCTTTAAGAAACAACATATACATGTAGTGAAGATCATCCCTTATTCACAATCTCTTGATTTTTACTTAGAAAATGGGTATCGTACAGAAGGTAACTATATCATTAAGGAGGTACGATGATGAAAAAAAGAATTTCTTATGAATGTTTATTGGTCAATGGTCCAGTAAAAGAAAAAGTGAAATATAAAGAGATAGGGGACCATTATGAAGCCAAAGGGATTCATTATATCTCTTTTGAAGTAGATGGAAAACCTATTCGTATACAATATGATGATACACATGTGCATCTTGTGAATGATCAATCAGTCTTACATTTTAATAAGGATATGCGTGTACCTAATAAATATACATTGCCTTATGGTGTTGTAGAACTTCATACAAATGTGATTTCTTTAGAATATAGAGAAGGCACAATGAAGTTCATCTATGAGCTTTATGATCAAGAACATCTTGTGACAAAAGCTTATATGATGGTGCGTTATTCTGATATAGATGAAGAAGGAATGCCTTCATGAAGTATATAAAACGTTTTACAGCATTGTTTTTTGAATATCTTTATCGTTTTATTCAGTTCTTATTGAGTCCATTCGTTATATATATTGCGCTTATCTGTATCCAGGCTATATATCTTGTTTACTTTGCTTCAATACTCACTGATTTTAACGGTGTTGTTCGTTTCTTATTTATCTCACTTTCTGCATTTATGATCTTTTATTTGATTAGTAAAGATGAGAATACAAACTATAAGATGACATGGATCTTCTTTATAATGTTATTGCCTAATGCAGGAGGATTACTTTATCTCTTATTAGGTAATAAAAGACCATCACGCTGGTTAAAAAGAAAGATTCAGCCAGAAGTCCAATATTTCAACCAAACAAGACAACAGGATCCAGTTATTAGAAATCAGATTATTAATAAGAAGATTATTTCTTTAGATTATCTCAATAGACAATCATTTCCTATCTATAATCATACAGAATGTAAGTATTACTCATTAAGTGATTATAACTATCAGGATATGATTAAAGATCTACTACATGCCAAACATTTTATCTTCATGGAATACTTTATTGTATCCAAAGGTCTTATGTTTGATACGATTATGGGGATTTTAAAACAGAAGGTCAAAGAAGGTGTTGATGTTCGTTTTATCTTTGATGACTTCGGTTCCTTTACAACTGTACCTCTTCACTTTGCGAAGAAGCTAGAAGAAGCCGGTATTAAAACAGTGATGTTTAATCGTTTTATCCCAGTTTTCTCTTTAAGTCAGAATCATAGAGACCATCGCAAGATCTGCGTCATTGATGGTTATATTGGTTATTCTGGAGGTTTTAACTTAGCTGATGAATATATCAATTGTAAAATGCGTTTTGGACATTGGAAAGATACAGGTATTCGATTAGAAGGAGAGGCTGTCTGGTCACTCACATCCATGTTCCTTTCTACATTTTATGCCTATCATAAAGAATACCATGGAGAAGATATAGAACAGTTTAAACCTCATACCTACCATCCTGAACCATTTAAGAATACAGGTTATGTATTACCTTATGGAGATGATCCACTTGATGATGAAGGGGTAGGAGAATCTGTTTATTTAAACATGATTACACATGCATCTAGAAGTATTGATATTATGACACCTTACTTTATTATTGATGATGTCATGTTGAAGGCATTATGCTTAGCTTCTAAGAATGGTGTTAAGATCCGATTATATGTCCCTCATGTACCAGATAAGAAGCTTGTCTTTAGAGTCACACGTTCTTATTATTATGATCTTATTCGTGCAGGTATTGAAGTGTATGAATACTTACCAGGCTTCTTACATGCAAAGGTCATGTTAGTAGATGGTAAAGCAGCCACAGTAGGAACAATCAATTTTGATTATCGTTCTCTTTATCTTCATTTTGAATGTAATGTCTTATTATATGAAGCAGAATGCTTATCTGCGATTAAGAGAGACTTTAGAGAAATGAATGAAATCTGTGCACCTGTAAAAATAGATGATAGCCGTCATTTTAAAGGACTCGTAGAAGGATTATTGAGATTATTCTCACCTCTACTATAAAATTCTTGACAGTCCAACATTTTGTGATACATTATTTAGAGTATGAAATAAAAAAGGAGGAATACAAGATGGCTGAAAATAAGCTTGAAAACTCACTAAAAATCGCCATTGGTCAGTCTGTTAATAAGTGCTTTGAAGCAGTAGATATCACCCCTGAAAATATCATGATTGAGATTCCAAAGGATTCTACTCATGGTGATTATTCTACTAACATTGCGATGCAGCTGACAAGAACACTCCATAAGAATCCTCGTGAAATTGCGACAGCCATTGTTGATTCACTTGATCAGGAAACAGCACATGTAGAAAAAGTAGAAATTGCTGGGCCTGGTTTTATTAACTTCTTTATGAAAAATGATGCGCTTACTTCAGTAATTTCTGAAGTACTTTCAGAAAAGGACAATTATGGACAGACTCACTTCGGTGAAGGAAAGAAATATAACGTAGAATTCGTTTCTGCAAACCCAACAGGAGACTTACACTTAGGTCATGCAAAGGGTGCTGCAGTAGGTGATTCTATCTGTCGTATCATGACTAAAGCAGGTTATGATGTAACAAGAGAATATTATATTAATGATGCAGGTAAGCAGATCACTAACCTTGCATTATCTCTATACAGCCGTTATCTCGCATTATTTGATATCGAACGTCCAATTCCTGAAGATGGATATATGGGACAGGATGTCATTGATATTGCGAAGAGTATCAAGGAAAAAGAAGGAGATGCTTTAACTCAGTTAACTGAAGAAGAAGCAATTGCTTATTTCCGTAAAGTTGGTACTGAACACGAATTACAGAAGATCAAGGATATCTTAAAAGAATTCCGTGTATCATTTGATGTATGGTTCTCTGAAACTTCTTTATATGAAGGTAATAAGATTGAACCTGCACTTAATAAACTAAAAGAAAAAGGCTATACATATGAACAGGATGGTGCCTTATGGTTTAGAACAACTGACTTTGGTGATGATAAGGACCGTGTTCTTATTAAAACTGATGGAAGTTATACATACTTCACACCAGATATCGCATATCACTTAAGTAAGATGAATAGAGGCTATGATTACTTAGTTGACTTACTTGGTGCTGACCACCATGGTTATATCAACCGTATGAAAGCAGCTATCCAGGCATTAGGTTATAATGCAGATCAGTTGAATATCGATATCTTACAGATGGTAAGAATGGTTGAAAACGGTGAAGTTGTTAAGATGAGTAAACGTACTGGTAACGCTGTTACTATTCGTGATCTTATTGATGATATTGGTGTAGATGCAACTCGTTATTTCTTTGTAGCGAAAGCAGCCAATACACCATTTGATTTTGACTTAGGTCTTGCGAAATCACAGTCAAATGAAAACCCTGTATACTATGCACAGTATGCACATGCAAGAATGTGTTCAATCATGAGATCAGCAGCAGAAAAGAACATTGAACCTGCCAATCACTTTGAATTGATTAATAATCCAAAAGAAGTTGAATTATTAAAACACATTAATGAATTCAAGAACACAATCAATGATGCCGCTCGTACAAGAGCCCCTCATAAGATTGCAAACTATATTCAGAAATTAGCTCAGTTATTCCATTCATTCTATGGTGACTGTTATGTAATTGATGAAGAAAACAAAGAATTATCATCTCAGCGTTTAGCACTTGTAGAAGCAACACGTATTACACTTGCGAACGCATTAAACTTAATTGGTGTACATGCACCAGAAAAGATGTAGGAGGCTACTATGGATTACAGACAAGAGTCAATGGTAAATATCGCATTCGAAATTCTTACTAAATCAGCAGGAGCAATGAGTTTCTATGATATTTGGAAAGAAGTTGCTGAAAAGAAAGAATTCGATGAAGAACAGAAAGAAGATAACGAATCATTATTCTATACAAATATGATCTTAGATGGTCGTATGATCACAGTTGGTGAAAACAAATGGGATCTTAGAACAAGACATAGATTCGAAGAAGTACATATCGATATGAACGATATCTACAATGAAGATGAATCAGAAGAAAGCACTGAAGAAGAAGACGAAGGCTTAGTAGAAGATAACTATGGTGAAGAAGAATAAGGAGACATCCTTATTCTTTTTTTTGGGAATTATTTAAGGTGATGCATTAATAGGTGAGGAGGGATTAAAATGAAATATTTTCTTTATTATGGTTTCATAGGAGATTGGATCATAGCACAGTTTAAAGCACATGATGTGTTTGGAATCCTTATTGCCTTTTGCATCATTGTGCTAGGTGCAATTGTTTGTGAGTGGATACTCAGTGATTTGAAGAAGAAAGGAGAAAATTTACTCTATATTGGAGCAATATGTGGATATGTCCTTATCTATGGGTTAATTACGTTGGCGGTATTATGTGTTTACTGTTTCATTATTTCTATTATAGAAAAATTGGAGGATTCAGAAACAAAAGAAAATAAAAGACTTCGTAGAGAATTACTATGGAACAAATTTTTCGCTTTGGATGACGAAGATATAGAAAATCGTAGAAAATTATTATGGGACGAATTATTTGATTCGGATGATCTAATGCGTTGTCTAGATCATCATAACCAGCAGGCTTTTAGGGATGAATTAAATAATCTGTTTTATGATGAATTATTTACATATGATGAAACAGAAAAACAAATAAGAAAATGGTATATCTATAGAGATCATCCAATGGAGGGCAGTGAAAGATGGAAAGAATTGCATCCTGATGATTAAGATGCATTCGATTATAATTACGGTGAAGAATAAGGAGAAATCCTTATTCTTTTTTTGGGAATTATTTAAGGTGATGCATTATTATGTGAGGAGGGATTAAAATGAAATATTTTCTTTATTATGGTTTCATAGGAGATTGGATCGTAGCACAGTTTAAAGCACATGATGTGTTTGGAATCCTTATTGCCTTTTGTATCATTGTGCTAGGTGCAATTGTTTGTGAGTGGATACTCAGTGATTTGAAGAAGAAAGGAGAAAATTTACTCTATATTGGGGCAGTATGTGGATATGTTCTTATCTATGGATTGATTATTTTGGCAGTATCATCGGTTTTCTGTTTCTTAGTTCTTGTGCTAGCAAGAATTGATGATTTAAACAAATTTGAGGAATCAGAAATTGTAGAAGAAACAAACGACGTGCGTAGAGAGTTTCTATGGGAGGAATTATTGTTTTCAGATAAGATATTAGCTAGTCTGGATCATTATCATCAGGATCTGTACAAGTATGAATTAGATAATCTCTTTAATGATGAATCGTGTACAGCGGAAGAAGCCAAAGAACAAATAAAGAAATGGGATTTCTACCTAGACAATCCCATGGAAGGCAGTGAAAAATGGAAAGAACAGCATCTGAATGATTAAGTTTTTTTCTCACTATATCTACGTTAAATTAACATAGTTTTTACATGCTTATGCTTCATTTTTGTGTTTTATTCTGAACCTTAAAAAAAGTTGAGATGAAAGGGTTTACCTTTACATAAATACTTGTGAAATAGTTGATTTTAGTTAAGTGCTGGATTATAATACAAATAGAAATTATTTAAGGAGGAATGTCATATTATGGCAGTAAAAGTTGCAATTAATGGATTTGGCCGTATCGGTCGTTTAGCATTCAGACAGATGTTTGATGCAGAAGGTTATGAAGTAGTAGCTATCAACGATTTAACTTCACCTAAAATGTTAGCTTACTTATTAAAGTATGATTCTTCACAGGGTAAATATGAATATGCTGATGCTGTAGAAGCAGGAGAAGATTACATCACAGTTAACGGTAAGAAGATCACTATCTATAAAGAACCAGATGCTTCTAAATTACCTTGGGGTGAATTAGATGTAGACGTAGTTCTTGAATGTACTGGTTTCTACACTTCAAAAGCAAAAGCTGAAGCTCATGTAGCTGCAGGTGCTAAGAAGGTTGTTATTTCAGCTCCAGCTGGAAACGATCTTAAGACTATCGTATTCAACGTAAACAACGAAACATTAACAGCAGAAGACAAGGTTATCTCTGCAGCTTCTTGTACTACAAACTGCTTAGCTCCAATGGCTGATGCATTAAACAAGTTAGCAGAAATCCAGGGTGGTATCATGTTAACAGTTCATGGTTACACTGGTGACCAGATGCTTCTTGATGGACCACAGAGAAAAGGTAACTTAAGAAGATCTAGAGCTGCTGCAGTTAACATCGTACCATCATCTACAGGTGCTGCAAAAGCTATCGGTTTAGTTATCCCAGAATTAAATGGTAAATTAATCGGTTCTGCAGTTCGTGTACCAGTTCCAACTGGATCAACTACAGTTTTAACAGCTGTTGTTAAGGGTACTGTTACTGTTGATGAAGTTAACGCTGCTATGAAGGCTGCTGCAACTGATTCATTCGGTTACAATGAAGACGAAATCGTATCTTCTGACATCGTTGGAATGACTTACGGTTCATTATTTGACGCAACTCAGACTATGGTTAACGCTTTACCTGATGGAAATAGTGAAGTTCAGGTTGTATCTTGGTACGACAATGAAAACTCATTCACTTCTAACATGGTTAAGACAATCAAGTATTTCTCAGAATTAGCTTAATCAGATCTGAATTAAATAATGGAAGATCCCTGTATAGGGATCTTTTCTTTTTGGTCAAGTTTCTACTCAAAGCATCAATGTTATGGTAAAATAATGAAACGAGGTGACTTGAACGTGGAATTAAATAAGAGAAAGAAAAGTTTATTAATCAAATATATAGTAATAGGGGTACTATGTTTAGCTCTTGGTTTTGGGAGTGGTTATATAGTATTCCATAATAGTAATGCAAGTGCGAATGAGAAAACCAATCTTACGTTAGTAGATGAAGTCGTAGATTTATTAAATAATAACTGGTTAGATACTACAGATTCTAAAACATCTATTCAAGATCGTATGATTCAAGGGTTAGTAGATGGTCTGGGAGACTCACATTCCTCTTATATGTCTTCTCAGGAAAATAAAGAATTCAATAGTGATATTAATGGTAACTACAGTGGTATTGGTGTCTATTTCTCTCCAGTTCATAGTGGTGCTTTATTAACTGGTGTTATTGAAGGAAGCAGTGCAGAGAAAACTGGGCTTAAGGCAGGAGATATTATTACTGATGCCGATAATAAATCATTGACTGGATTGACAAGTACAGAAATGCAGGAACATATTAAAGGCAATGAAGGTACAGAAGTTTCTTTAAAAGTAAAAAGACTTCAACAGACTTTAAATGTAAAGGCATTACGTAAGAACTTCAGTTCTGATGTCACTTATTATGTAGGTACTACAAATAATAAAACATATGGTTATGTGAACATTTCTACTTTTGGAGATACAACTGCACAGCATGTAGAAACAGCTTTAAAAGAGTTTAAGAAACAGAATGTTTCAGATATTATTCTAGACTTAAGAGGTAATGGTGGAGGTTATATTACTGCCGCTAGAGATCTACTTTCTTTATTTAATGAGAAGGGAGAAACACTCTTTACTGTTAAGAATAAGAAGGGTCAGACTGAAACATATAAAGATAATACAAAGACACATTATGCATTTTCTAATGGTTATATCTTAATGAATGGTGGAACAGCCAGTGCATCAGAATTATGTGCAGGGACATTTAAAGAAATACAGGGATATAAACTCATTGGTCAGCAGTCTTATGGTAAAGGAACTATCCAGGCACAGACAAACTTATCTGATGGTTCTGTATTGAAATATACTTACGCAAAGTGGTATACACCTAAGGGTGTGAATATCAATAAGAAGGGATGGACTCCTGATGTGACAGTGGAAGATCAGTCTCTCTTATCTGCTTATTTCACTTATTATAGTGATAAGTATTATGTGGATAATGTGAATAATTCTATTATTGTCATGGAAAGATTATTAGAAGCACTTGGTTATAATCCAGGTCGTACAGATGGTTATTTCTCACAGGGTGTGAGTGATGCATTGAAACGTTTTGAACAGGATCATGGTTTAACTGTCGATGGTATATTAGAATACAGTGATCAGGAGACAATGGTGAGTGTACTTGCAGAAAGATTAAGTCATAAGGAATATGACAATACACTACAAAAAACACTTAGCTTAATATAGAAAGAAGGGATTATATGTCTTACAAACTTGTATCAAAATTTAAACCAATGGGTGACCAGCCAGAAGCCATTAAAGAACTTGTAGAAGGAATTCATCAAGGAAAAAAGACACAGGTATTATTAGGTGGTACAGGGACTGGTAAGACATTTACCTTTGCGAATGTGATTGCACAGGTGAATAAACCCACTCTTGTACTTTCACACAATAAAACATTGGCTGGGCAGCTTTATAGTGAATTAAAGGAATTCTTTCCAGAAAATCGTGTAGAATACTTTATTTCAAACTTCGATTTCTATCAGCCAGAAGCCTATATTCCTAAGAGTGATACATACATTGATAAAGAGTCACAGACAAATGAAGAGATAGAAATGTTGAGAGCGGCAGCTATGAATTCTTTATTAGAAAGAAAAGATACGATTGTTGTTGCATCTGTAGCCGCTATTTATGGTTTAGGTAATCCACAGAGTTATCAGGAAATGATCTTTTCTTTACGTGTAGGTCAGGAAATTGATAGACGTGAATTACTTACATTCTTAGTAGATAGACAATATACAAGAAATGATATGGATCAGGTTAAAGGAACTTTTAGAGTACGTGGAGATGTCATTGAAATAGTACCAGGTCATACTGAATCTTATATTATACGTATTGAATTATTTGGTGATGAAGTTGATCGTATTACAGAAGTTGATCCACTCACTGGTCATGTTCAGGCTTCTTATAATACATATACGATTTATCCCGCTGAAGAATATATTACCAGCAGAGAAAAGATGCTTCATGCCTGTGATACGATAGAAGAAGAACTAAAAGATCGTCTACAATATTATCAGGATGTCGCAAAACCTCTTGAATATGAAAGAATAGATAACCGTACAAGACATGATATTGAAATGTTGAGAGAAGTAGGTATCTGTCCAGGTATTGAAAACTATTCGCGTCATATTGATGGTAGAAAACCAGGAGAAAGACCTTATTGTTTAATAGACTATTTCCCTGATGATTTCTTACTTATTGTGGATGAATCTCATGTTATGCTTCCACAGATCAGAGGTATGTTTAATGGAGATAGAAGCCGTAAAGAAACATTGGTTGAATATGGTTTCCGTTTACCAAGCGCATTAGACAATAGACCGCTTCGTTTTGAAGAGTTTGAGAAACTTATTCCCCAGGCAATATTTGTATCTGCCACACCAGGTGATTATGAATTAGAAGGTGTACATGGTGAATATGTTGAACAGATTATTCGTCCTACAGGATTACTCGATCCTATTATTGAAGTGCGTCCAATAGAAGATCAGATTGATGATATTATTAGTGAAATACAGCTACGTATAGAAAGAAATGAACGTGTCCTTATTACGACTCTCACAAAGAGAATGGCTGAAGATTTAACTGATTATCTCAAGGAATTTGGTTTAAAGGTTGCTTATCTTCATTCAGAAACAAAGACATTAGAACGTACTGAAATATTAAGAGACTTACGTTTAGGTAAGTATGATGTATTGATTGGTATCAACTTATTAAGAGAAGGTCTAGACCTTCCAGAAGTCTCTCTTGTATGTATCTTAGATGCAGATAAGGAAGGGTTCTTAAGAAGTGAACGTTCATTGATCCAGACAATTGGTCGTGCAGCAAGAAATGCGGATGGTCATGTTATTATGTATGCAGACCGTATCACTGATTCTATGCAGCGTGCCATTGATGAAACAAGTCGTCGTAGAGAAATACAGGAAGCCTATAATAAGGCACATGGTATTACTCCAACCACAATTAAGAAAGAAATTAGAGAAGCTATCCATGGTCAGGAAGTCATTGATGAAGCACAGAAGCTTGTCAAGAAAGGCCGTAAGGCACCTAAGAAGGATAAGAAGGTTCTTCTTGAGGAATTAGAAAGACAGATGAAAGAAGCAGCTAAGGTGCTTGACTTTGAACGTGCTATGGAACTTCGAGATATGATAGAGGAGATTAAAGATGGAAAGTAAGTTTAATCTCACACCTCTCGCATTAGATGTCTTTGAGGCAATTAAACAGGCAGGAGGACATGTATATCTAGTAGGAGGATGTGTACGTGATTTTCTATTAAAAAGAAGATCTAAAGATATTGATGTAGAAGTACATCACCTCTCTTTTGAGGCTTTAAAGGAAGTATTGTCTCCTTTTGGGACAGTTCAGGTCATGGGTGCTTCATTTGCAGTGGTTCATTTGTCCACTCTTGAAGGCTATGAGTTCGCCTTGCCAAGAATAGAAGAGAAAACAGGACTCAAGCATCAGGACTTTAATATTATAGTGGATCCTGATCTTCCTTTAGAAAAAGCCTGTGCCAGAAGAGATTTCACAATTAATAGTATGTTATATGATGTGGAGACAGGAACAGTCATTGACTTCTATTCAGGACAGAAGGATTTGAAGAATGGTATTCTTCGTGCAACGAATGTGGATCATTTTTCAGAGGATCCATTACGTGTACTAAGAGGGGCATCCTTCATGTCACGTTATGGATTCAAGATGAATCCAGACACAAAGAATCTATGTCAATCCATTGTAGAAGAAGGTGGATTAGACAATCTCAGCATCGAACGTATTTATACAGAATACTGTAAGATATTGATGGGATTATATCCTTCACAGGGATTGAATTTCTTAAGAGATATTCATGGATTACCATTCTACTTACAGGACTTAGATACAACCCATCAAAGAAGTGATTATCATCCAGAAGGCAGTGTCTGGAATCATACTATGCTGGTCACTGATTTAGCAGCATTATGTAAGCATCATACAAGTGAACCATTATGGTTTATGTGGAGTGCTTTATTACATGATATAGGTAAACCACTTGTGACTACACCAGAAGGACATGCTTATGGTCATGCAGAAGAAGGTGCTGCCCTCTTTGATGAGAAGGTAGATCTGATTCTCTCTCATAAACAGAAGAAATATATCTATACAATGATTCAATATCATATGGTATTACCTACATTTTCTCGTAATCATGCAAGAAAGATCAAATTCTTACGCTTCTTAAAGGCAATTGATCAGAAGGCCCCTTTAAAGGATCTTCTCTATCTTGCAAGATGTGATAAGTTAGGAAGAGGTATGGTGACAAGTCATTCTATTAATGAATTGAATGAATATGTAGAAGAAATGGTGTCTATTTGTGGAGACCATGCACCTGTTCCTATTGTGACAGGTAAAGATTTAATCAATGAAGGTTTTGAGAATCATCAGGATTATTCTAAAATTTTGTCTCTTGCCTATGATTATCAATTACAGGGTTTAAATAAAGAAGTGATTATAAGGAGGTTGAAGAATGAAACAGGATGTCATTGCGGTTAGGGGCGCACGTGTTAATAACCTCAAAAATGTGAATATAGATATTCCTAAAAATAAACTTGTCATTATGACAGGTTTATCAGGAAGTGGTAAGACATCTCTTGCGTTTGATACAATCTATGCAGAAGGGCAGAGACGTTATGTAGAATCATTGAATTCTTATGCAAGACAGTTCTTAGGTGGAATGGAAAAACCTGATGTAGATTCAATAGAAGGTTTATCACCCGCTATTGCGATTGATCAGAAAACAACATCTAATAATCCACGTTCTACTGTTGGTACAGTAACAGAAATTTATGATTATCTACGTTTATTATATGCCCGTGTAGGACATGCATATTGTCCTCATCATGGTATTAAGATAGAAGCTCAGACTTTAAAACAGATGGGTGATATTGTGGATACATATGATGATGGAGATAAGCTTCAGATTCTTGCACGTATGGCTATGAATCAAAAGGGAACACATAAAGATCTCTTTGATAAATTAAGAAAAGAAGGGTATGTAAGAGTCAAGGTAGATGGAAATATGTATACTCTTGATGAAGACATTACTCTAGAAAAAAATAAAAAACATACCATCGATGTTATTGTCGATCGTATAAAGAAAAAAGAAGGATATCGTACACGTTTAATAGAATCCTTAGAAACAGCTTTAAAACTTACAGATGGTGAAGCATTAGTAGAGAACCTGACACAGGGAACTGAAAAGCTCTTCTCTTCTAATTATGCCTGTCCTATTTGTGGTTTCTCTGTTCCTAAATTAGAACCACGTTTATTCTCATTTAATAATCCACTTGGTGCCTGTCCTGATTGTAAAGGTTTAGGTATTAAGGAAGAAGTTGATTTAGACTTATTAGTCCCTGACTGGAACTTAAGTATTAATGAAGGTGGTATTCGTTACTTTAAGACAGCTGTAGGCACTGATCGTATTGAATGGCAGCGTTTCTTAAAGTTATGTGAATATTATCATATTGACTTAGATAAGCCTTTAAAGGACTTTGATGAAGAAGAAAGAGATATCATCTTTACAGGTTCTCATGATCCTATTACTTATACAATTGTCTCTTCTTCTGGTAATGTCTCTCGTACAACAAACTATATTGAAGGTGTAGTAACACTGATCCAAAGACGTTATGAAGAAACATCTTCTAAATGGTCTAAAGAATGGTATGCATCATTTATGGCTGAACATACCTGCCCTACATGTCATGGTGCAAGACTGAATGAAATGGTCTTAAGTGTACAAGTGGGTGGGTTGAATATCATTGAATTCACAAACCTTTCTATTGAGAAAGCTTTGGAATTTATAGAGAATTTAAAACTATCAGAAATGGAAGAAAAGATTGCACACTTGATCTTAAAAGAAATTCATGATCGTCTCACATTCTTAAATGAAGTAGGATTAGGCTACTTAACACTTTCTAGACGTGCAGGAGGCCTGTCTGGTGGTGAAGCACAGCGTATTCGTTTAGCTACTCAGATTGGTTCACGCTTAACTGGTGTTCTTTATGTATTAGATGAACCTTCTATTGGACTTCATCAAAGAGACAATGAGAAACTCATTCATACACTACAGGAAATGCGTGATCTAGGAAACAGTGTTCTTGTCGTAGAACATGATGAAGATACAATGCGTGCGTCTGATTATATTGTGGATATTGGACCAGGTGCAGGTATTCATGGTGGACAGGTGATTGCCTATGGTACACCTGAAGAAGTCGCTGCGAATGAAAATTCTATTACCGGTGATTATCTATCTGGTAGAAAGAAGATTGATGTACCAAAAACAAGACATAAAGGCAATGGTCTTTATTTAGAAGTACGTGGAGCCAAGGAACATAACTTAAAGAATATTAATGTGAAGTTCCCACTTGGTAAGTTTATTGCGGTCACAGGTGTATCTGGTTCAGGTAAGTCTACATTAGTCAATGATATTTTATGTAAAGCACTTCGTGCGAAGATTTATCGTTCACGTGAATTACCAGGTAAACATAAAGAAATACGTGGTATAGAGAATATCGATAAAGTTATTGAAGTATCACAGGAACCAATTGGTCGTACACCACGTTCTAATCCTGTGACTTATACAGGTGTTTTTGATGATATTCGTGATTTATTTGCGAAGACTCCAGAAGCTAAAATACGTGGATATGATAAAGGACGTTTCTCATTTAATGTGAAGGGTGGACGTTGTGAAGCATGTCAGGGAGATGGTGTGAAACGTATCTCTATGAACTTCCTTCCAGATGTTTATGTGCCTTGTGAAGAATGTCATGGACATCGTTATAATGAAGAAACATTACAGGTGACTTATAAGGATAAGAACATCTATGATGTATTAGAAATGACTGTAGAAGAATCACTCACTTTCTTTGAGAATCTTCCTCGTATTCATACTAAACTAAAAGCATTGTATGATGTAGGTCTTGGTTATATTAAACTTGGACAGAGTGCAACAACACTTTCTGGTGGTGAAGCCCAAAGAGTCAAGCTTGCATCTGAATTACAGAAGCGTTCAACAGGAAAAACACTCTATATTCTTGATGAACCAACAACAGGATTACATAGTGATGATGTCAATAGACTCATTGGTGTATTACAGAAGATTGTGGATAATGGTGATACAGTCTTAGTGATTGAACATAATTTAGATGTGATTAAGGTTGCAGATCACATCATTGATTTAGGATTGGAAGGCGGCGACAATGGTGGTACAATAGTCGTAGAAGGCACCCCTGAAAAGGTCGCAAAGTGTGAAAAGAGCCATACAGGACGCTTTCTTAAGAACCTATTGTAAGGAGGTATTTTATGGGAAAGTCCGTAAAACTAAAAGACTTGATGAACAATCCAGCCTATAAACGTGTATCTGGAGATGAAGAATCTTTAGAAAGAGAAGTATTTGTCGCAGAAATCAACCGTCCTGGATTTGAACTTGCAGGCTTCTTTAAACATAGTGATTTTAGAAGAATTATTCTATTAGGTGATAAAGAAAATATATTCATTAAGGAAATGACAAAAGAGAGTCAGCTGGCATGTTTCTCTAAACTTGTGAATGATGAAACACCTTGTATCATTATTGCGAAGGGATATGAAGCACCAGAGATTCTTAGAAATATTGCGCAAAAGAGAAACTTCCCTATCTTTGAAACAGAGATGGCAACAGGAAGAGTCTCTATTAACTTAATGGGTAAGTTAGATGAACTTTTAGCCCCTGAAACACAGATTCATGGTGTATTCTTAAATATTTATGGTAAAGGTGTCATTATTAAAGGGGATAGTGGTATTGGTAAATCCGAAATCGCCTTAGAACTTATTAAGAGAGGACATCAGCTCATTGCGGATGATGCAGTAGAACTTTATCATATTGGTCAGTCCATTATTGGGAAAGCACCCACTGTGTTAAAGAACCTATTAGAAATCCGTGGTATCGGTGTTATTGATGCCTCTAAGATGTTTGGGGCTGCTAGTGTTCTTCCTAAAGAAAAGGTAGATCTTATTATTCAGTTAGAAAGATGGTTACCATCTCGTGAATATAGACGTATTGGAGTAGAAGAAGATGATGTGACAGAAGACATTCTTTCAGTTCCTATTCCTAAGATCGTTGTACCAGTTACTGGTGGACGTTCTATGTCAGTAATTATTGAAGCAGCTGTTATGAATATGCAGCTTAAGGATTCTGGATTTGATTCAAGTAAAGAATTCGTCAATAGAATCCTTGAAAACATTAAGAGTAAGCAGGTGTAAGTTATGCAATTCTTTCCAGAATATAATATATTTCTTAAAATCGGTGGTTTACAGATTCATATGTATGCAATATGTATCATCATTGGTGCATTGATTGCGTATCTACTAGGGCAGTATAATTTTAAGAAATTAGGCTATAGTTCTGAAATCTTATCAGATTACTTCTTTGGAGTACTCATGACAGGAATCATTGGTGCCCGTATCTGGTATGTCATCTTCATGTGGAAAGAACTCTATGCATCTCACCCTGAAGAAATTATAGCAATATGGCATGGTGGACTTGCGATACAAGGTGGAATCATAGCTGCACTTATTTATAGTTATTACTTCTTTAAGAAGAAGGATATTCCTTTCTTTGTGGCAGGAGATGCGATTATGCCAGGAGTACTTATTGCCCAGGCATGTGGTCGCTGGGGAAACTTCTTTAACCATGAAGCATTTGGTTCAGCTGTTTCTTTAAACTTCCTTAAACTTTTACATCTTCCACAGTTCATCATCAACAATATGTATATTGAGGGGGCTTATCATCATCCTACATTCCTTTATGAATCAGTAGGGAACTTGATTGTCTTTCTTGTGATTATTCTTGTAGTCAAGAAGAAAGCACAATGTACAGGTGAACAGTTCTTCTCTTACTTTATCGGTTATGGTATTGTGAGAGTATTTGTGGAAGGATTACGTACAGACTCACTTATGCTTGGTTCTATTCGTATGGCTCAGCTCACATCTATAGTATTTATTATTGCAGGTGTGGCTGGTATATATTACTTAAGAAATCATCAAAAGCGAAAGTCGTAAGTTAAATAAGATAATTGTAATTAATAACGTCGGTATGGGATTTTGATATCCAGTACTGGCGTTTTTTACTGTAGTTTACAACGTGATTGAATCAGTGCATTACTAAAAAATGTGCATTTGCACAGAAATGGGGAGTGCATAATGGAAATTAAAAGAAACATTACCGATAACAGTTAATTGAAGAGAAAGTGTTAATCTTTCGCTTTTTCTTCACATTAAGTTAATGTATCATATATATGATGGACAAGAGGTGTAAAAGATGGATAAAAGAATTGAAAATCATATCATCCAGCAATATTATGACAATCAGAGTCTCTATCGCTCATTAAAACATGATATTACAGATATTATTGAAAATATCATTACAAAGAATAATATAAAGATTTCTAACTTTGCGATACGTATTAAAACAGAAGATGCATTAAGACGTAAGATCTGTCTCAAACATAAATACAAGGATGTTAATGATATTACAGATATTGTGGCATGCCGTATTATTACATTGTTTGAATCAGATATTGATGTCATTTATAAGTTGATTAAACAGAATTTTGATATTGTGGAATACAATGATAAAAGAAAGAAGAACTATGATGACCGTATTGATTTCGGTTATAACTCTCTTCATTTATTAGTCAAATATAATGAAGCAAGACTGAATATGATAGAGTACTCAGATTATCGTCATATTGTCTTTGAAATACAGATTAGAACTATTCTCCAGCATTCTTGGGCTGAAGTAGAACATGGTCTCGGATATAAGTCACAATATGAAATACCTAAGGATATTCGTAGAAGACTTACAAGACTGAGTGCGACTCTAGAAATACTAGATGAAGAATTTGTGAATATTAGAGATGATATAGAAGAATACAACAGAGGTATTGATCGTATAGAGAAGGTATTAAAGACAGACTTGAACTATAACTCTCTCATGACTTATTACCATGATTCTCCTATTATGAGTGAATTAACACAGATCATCTGTGAACAGTTCAATGTATCAATCAAAGAAGAGCCTTATATTATATCTGAATTGAGAGTTGTAAAAAGATTTCATAATCTAGGCTATATGTATGTTCATGAACTCGATGAATTCATTATAGAAAATAGAGACAACATCGTAAACTTTGCACAGTCAAAGCTCCGTTTCCTAGAAAAGAATAAGTATTTCAACCCTTATGATATCTTTGTATGGGTATCACTGATTATGTTGTTGAATCAGGGTGTGGAAGATCCAGAAAATATTATCAGTAATGAAATGTTCAGCATTCCTAATAAGAATGAAATAGATAAGGGAATTAATTAATGTTTATCATATTTTTACACTTTTAGGATTTTATCATGTATAATTACATTGACGCTTTAAAATCATAAGAAAGAAGGTAAATAATATGGGATTTTTAGAAGGTAAGACTGTCATTGTGACTGGTGGTGGACGTTCTGTACTTGAAGATGGTACATGTGGTTCAATTGGTTATGGTATTGTCACAGCATTTGCGAAAGAAGGCGCAAATATTGTGATTACTGGACGTAATGTACAGAAACTAGAAGATGCGAAAGAAGAAATTGAAAGACTTTATAATGTAGAAGTTCTTCCAGTACAGGCTGATGTCAATGCAGGTGCTGATAATGAAGCTGTCGTAAAGTCAGTTGTAGAAAAGGCTATTGAAAAGTTCGGTCATATCGATGCATTAGTGAACAATGCACAGGCAAGTGCATCTGGTGTATCTCTTGCAGAACATACTACAGAACAGTTTGATTTAGCTATGTATTCAGGTTTATATGCTGCATTCTATTATATGAAAGCATGTTATCCATATTTAAAAGAAACTAAAGGTTCAGTCATCAACTTTGCATCTGGTGCTGGATTATTCGGAAACAAAGGTCAGTGCTCTTATGCTGCTGCAAAAGAAGGTATCCGAGGTTTAACACGTGTTGCTGCAACTGAATGGGCTGCAGATGGTATCAACGTAAACGTTGTATGCCCACTTGCTTGGACTGCACAGCTTGAAAAGTTTGAAAAAGCTTATCCAGAAGCATTCAAGGCTAATGTTCATACACCACCTATGGGACATTTTGGTGACAATGAAAAAGAAATCGGACGTGTTGTTGTACAATTAACTTCTCCAGACTTCAAATATATGACTGGTGAAACAATCACTCTTGAAGGTGGATTAGGAATGAGACCATAAGGAAACGCAATGCGTTTCCTTTTTTCAAAGGAGTAATGCAATGATTTATTATTTTAGTGGAACAGGTAATAGCCACTATGTGGCAGAAGTACTATCAAAGTCCTTACAGGATACTATGCAATCTATTGAATCAGCTCAAAGGATTCAACAGGATGAAATAATTGGTATAGTCACACCTGTTTATTTCTTTGGGTTACCTAATATTGTGAAGGATTTCTTAGAAAGATTGACTGTTTCTTCTCAAACTTATTTTTATCTTGTCGTTACTTATGGGGGTAAACCAGGGAATATAGGGAAACAGGCCAATAGTATCATGCAGAAGAAGGGTACAGGCTTTTATGCGATGTATGGTGTGAAAATGGTGGATACTTATATTCCTATGTATGATGCATCTAAAAATGAGAAGATAGAATCTCATATAGATACACAAATAGAAGAAATCATCACTACAATCAAAGAAAGAAGAATAGGGGACTACTTGAAAGGAACAGTTCCAGCTCTTATTAATAAGGCCTGTTCGTTTCAATATAATCAGGTAAGAAAAACAGACAATTTAACAATCAAAGATACATGCATTCATTGTGGCTTATGTGCGAAAGAATGTCCTGAACAGGCGATAGAAATCAAAGACCATGTGACATTTAGGAAAGAACAGTGTATGATGTGTTTAAGATGCTTACATCATTGTCCTGTGAATGCGATACAATTCAAACATAAGGACAAAGGACAATACAGGGGGTTACTATGACAGGCGAAGATCTATTAATTAAAAATACAACAAGAGAACAGAGAGAACAAATTGTGAATGATGCATTAGGTATCGTAGATGGTTTATGTGATGGCTGTTCACAGGGCATCATTTCTATGTATGATGCTTATATTGACGGTATAAAAGAATTAAGTGAAATCAATAGAGAATTCAATGCCCACTATGAAGTAGATGATAAACGTGGTGGCAATAGAGGCGGCTGTTCAATGATGTAAGGAGTAAGAGTAATCTTACTTCTTTTTTTATGCATGAAAAAAGAACTTCTTTCGAAGTTCTTATCCCCATACCTCTTCCGCAATTTCTTTGACTAATTTTAACTTAGCCCACTGTTCTTCTTCAGTTAACTTATTACCAATCGCACATGATGCAAATCCACACTGTGGACTTAAACAAAGTCTATCGAGTGGAATAAACTTAGCTGCTTCATGAATTCTCTTAATCACTGTTTCTTTATCTTCTAATTCAGGTGTTTTAGTTGTAATCAAACCTAATACAACCTTCTTATCTTCAGATACTTTCGCAAGTGGCGCAAATCCACCAGATCTTTCATCATCATATTCTAGATATAAAGCATCGACATTTTCTTTCGCAAATACATAATCAGCGACAGAATTATAAGGACCTTTCGCAAAGAATGTAGAATGGTAATTACCACGACAGATATGTGATGTAATCACCATGTCTTCTGGTTTATTTTCTAATGCAAGGTTATTGACTGCAAGTAATTCAGCTTTTACTTCTTCTAGATCAAGTCCTAAAGATTCATATCTCTGTTTTGCAGCATCTCCTACAATCGCACCCCAAGTACAGTCATCTAACTGTAGATTACGGCATCCTGCATCATAGAACTGTTTAATGACGTCCTGATAAGCCACACCAATATCATGAATCAATTCTTCATTTGTGGCATAGAACTTTCTTGTAGTTTCAAAGTTAGCAGGTACAATCATCTGCTGGAAAGTCTGTGCAGGGGCTGGAATGGTATACTTAGCCACTGTATTTTCATCTTCGAACTGTTTTAAGAACTTAAAGTATTCCACAAAAGGATGTGCTTTTGCCTTAATCTTACCTACAAGATAAGTATCATCAAGTACGGCTAGTTCACCATTAAATCTTACACCATTACCGGTATTCTTATGTTCAACACCCTCGAATCCCCACATGAAATCTAAATGCCAGAATGTTCTTCTGAATTCTCCATCAGTAATCACATGGAATCCTAATTCCTTCTGTTTCTTGACTACTTTTACTACTTCTTCATCCACAATACGATCATAATCTTCCTGAGATAACTTTCCATTATCTAATGCTTCTTTCGCATCCTTAAGAGCCTGTGGTCTTAAAAAGCTTCCTACAAAATCATATCTAAAAGGTACATTTCCCATTTCTTATTCCTCCTTGGTTAGTGATTGTATTATAACAACTACCTTGACCATTGAGAAATACATATAATATGCAGTTATATATAGTCTAAAACTATATTAGTCTTCAAACTCTACAATCAGTTTATCTCTATTATTCTTGATACTCTTATACAAATCAGAAGGAATCTTCAATATTCCATTATATGGTTCTTCTATATAAGTCTTTCCATGTCTTTCATAGACATAATATGTCTTTGTATCCATCTTCACCTTGATATAATCAACATTATTGGGGTTATCGTTTACTGACTCTTTTGAATAAGATGATTTTTCTTCTATATTCTTAATCAAAGAAGAGATTTTACTTTTATCACATTCATAGACAGTAGTCATAGCGCCTCCATGTACATGTCCAAATTCTACCTTAGATGCATCAGGTAGATCTAAGGCCTTTTTGTTGGAATAAAAGCTATACACACCTAACATGATTATAATAAGGAATACACCTATCTTTTTCATGATATCCACCATGTATCATTGAGTCTTTGTAGACATCCTCTTTCTTCTGATATCTTATGTCCTTTCAAATCTCTTACAACAACCTTTTCATAGTATTCATAATTCTCTGATGCGCAGTCATTAAAATCATCCCATCCATTCTCTATCCATTTAGAAAGATAGACTTTATTATCATCAATAGTGATTACATTTTCCTGAGGATCCATCTTAAAATGGAATTTCACTGGATAATAACAAACCAACTCTTCATCCTGACTTATAATATGCACATTTTCACCTATGATACATAAGTTATATGTGTTTATTTTCTTGATATTCAGCGTTGTAACGACTTCTAATACTTCCTCAGGTAAATACTTATAGATAGTCATAATTCCTTTATTATAGTCTCCCTGCAAGAAATAGAAGTAGTTATTTAGGAATACTGGTTTACCATATAATACATTCTTCTGGCGTTTAAAAGGCTGAATAACGATTTCATTCTCATAATCATAGAAAGATATCATAGAACCCTTGTGGTTCTTATGGAACTCATAGAATTCAACATAATCACTTATTGCATATCCAAAACGACTTTGTCCTTCTATATTCTCTATACTTGTACCATTTACTTTATCAAATCTATTAATGTTCATAGGGCGCCTCCTATCTCAATTATAACAAAAAGAACTCGTACTTGATTTAGTTATTATAGATCTCTCATAATTTCAGGGATATAGGAAATCATTTGTTTCTCTTGGTTATAAGTAACAGAGATTTCTAATTAATGATCATATAATAAAAAAAGAGGGAGAGCATCATAGACTCTCCCCCGCCTGTAGGCTTCGCAAGTTTCTACAGAACGATCACTAGAATTAATATATATGTTATTCTGGATATTTTGTCAATAATTCAAAACGGGTTTATTACTCTATGATTGATTTGCTCTTTATTATGTCCATTGTTCAGCCAAAAGGAAATCACGAATGTTTTGATGTTTAATACCATTTCGGCTCATATCAAATTCATCAAGAGAAACTACATACTTAGGGAAATTGTCTCGGATATTATCGTATGCACCAAATTCACGTTTAATTGTATCTTCTGATGCTAAGAGATATGTTACCTGAACATACAACTTTTCACCATGTTTATCACATACAAAATCAATTTCTTTTTCTCCTGTTTTACCAACAGTCACTTTATAGCCTCGACGCAGTAATTCAAGATAGACAATATTTTCTAGAATGAGATTTATATCTCGCATATTGCCTCCAAAAAAAGCTTCACGGATACCATGATCTGCAATATAATACTTTTCATTTGTAGAAAGTATCTGTTTGCCTTGTAGATCAACTCGTTTCACTTGATAGAACAGATAAGCATCACAACAATATTTGATATAGTTAAGGATTGTTTCTGGCGCAACAGTGCGTTGTTCACTTTTGAAAAACTTCGCAAGAGAATTTGCAGAGAAGGTTGTACCTACATTCGCAATCACATATACAATAATACGTTCTAGTAAATCTACATCACGTATTTTATTGCGTTTCACAATATCCTTAAGCTGGACGGAGTTAAATAAGTCGTGAAGATATTGTTTAGAAGGTTCATCCGCATAACGAATATTCGCAAGATAGGGCATACCTCCAGTAATGAGATACTTTTGAAAACATTGTTGGATTGAAACATCAGGGTTGATTGGACGATATAATTCTATGAATTCTCCAAAAGAAAATGGATAGATGACAAACTCTACATATCTTCCACCTAAATAAGTGGCAAGTTCACCTGA